>Ga0209344_10001495_pt1 | contig 30113 bp, 31 predicted proteins | sample Cruoilmetagenom6_FD_187293 | JGI IMG/M metagenome (GOLD analysis project Ga0209344, IMG submission 187293) | Oil polluted marine microbial communities from Coal Oil Point, Santa Barbara, California, USA - Santa Barbara Oil Seep Sample 6 (SPAdes)... | ecosystem: Environmental > Aquatic > Marine... | reverse complement strand
TGAGAAGTTTCTTCGTTTGTGGCTATCACAATCTGGATCTGGGCATATCCAATCTTCGTAATTTTTCTCCTTCTCTGGATCACCCTCTGCTAGAGTAGCTATTCCATCGCTAACTCCGCAGATACGTGAAGTCTCAATGTATTCTTCTGCATCCGACACTGACATAGCATTTCTCCTTTTTTGCTTATTCTTTGGCTGGAAAGTTTTCCAGCACCATCAATGAACCACCTTAAGCATAGATCTTCAACTCTAAGTCGTCAATAAATTATTTTAATTCTTTTTCAAAATACTCTTCCAATTCTTCCGTCTTCACTCTTTCTTGTTTCATTGTGTCTCGGTCTCGAATAGTTACCGTGTCATCTTCCAATGTATCAAAATCTACTGTTACGCAAAGTGGCGTTCCGATCTCGTCTTGCCTTCTGTATCTTTTGCCAATATTTCCATTGTCATCAAACTCACACATATACCCACCCTTCAAGCTAGCATATATCTCTTTAGCCTTTTTGACAAGTTCAGGTTTGTTTTTCAAAAGAGGAAAAATTGCAACCTTGATTGGTGCAAGTTTTTTCGGAATTTTTAAAACAACACGCTCAGTTCCATCTTTCATTTTTTCTTCCTTGTAAGCATCAGTAAGTACTGCTAAAAATGTCCTGTCCACACCGGCAGAAGTCTCCACAATGTGCGGAACATAAGTTTTATTGGTTTTTGGATCACGATATTCCAATTTTTGACCGGAGTGCTTTGTGTGTTGAGTCAGATCGTAATCTCCACGAGCGTGCACGCCCTCCAATTCTTTAAAACCAAACGGAAACTTGTAATCAATATCCCACGCCGCCTTGGCATAAAAAACCAAGTTTTCATGTTCGTGCCATTTTAAATTATCTTCTTTGATTCCCAAGTCCAGATAATATTGCCACCGTTTTTCGCGCCACTTTTCATATTCCTTCATTTCATCATCAGGATGCACAAAATATTGAAACTCCATTTGTTCAAATTCTCTTTTGCGAAAAATGAATTGTCGGGCAGTGATTTCATTGCGAAAGGATTTTCCAATTTGAGCAATCCCAAAAGGAACTTTCATTCGAGTTGAATCCAAAATATTTTTAAAATTGACATAGATCCCCTGGCAAGTTTCCCCTCGCAAATAAGCTGGTCCTTTTCCCCAATCACCTGTAAAATTTCCCAAATTTGACTGCACCAAAAGATTGAAATTTTTTGCTTCAGAAAAATTTCCTTTTGTTCCGCACTTTGGACATTTGATCTTGTCTTTATTCTCATTAAGCAACTTGTTGATTTCTTCTTCAGTCATTTTTTCGTCCGCAAAAACTCCAACGTCTTCCAAGAGATGATCAACCCTTGAGCGAGTATGACACTGTTTGCATTCAACTAATGGATCAGAAAAACCTCCGACATGCCCCGAAGCCTCCCAAACTTTTGGATGCATAAAAATCGAACTATCCAATCCGACAATATTTTCATTTTTCTGAACTATCGCTTTCCACCAAGCTTCTTTAATATTTTTTGCTAACTCCACGCCATAAGATCCGTAATCGTAGACTGCCGTAAAGCCACCATAAATTTCACTTGACGGAAAAACAAAACCCCGCCTCTTACAAAAACTTACAATTTTTTCCATTTTATTTCCTTCGTTTTTTTCAGACATAAATTTATTTTAATTTATTATTATTTTTCTAATTTCTCCGATGCGTTTCTATCTCCTTTTTTAGCATTTCAATTGATGTTTTGCCTGTTTGTGTTTTCATGATTAATCTATCCGGATGATCCAAAACATCTTTGATTCTCTCGGTGTGTTTTTTACAGGTGTTTTTTGGAATATCATTAAAAACAAAATACTCTATTTTATCAGCCTCGTCATTCAGTGTAATTTTTCCACCAATTATTTTGCAAATATACTGAAAAACAATTTCATTTTTTTCCGGTTTGTTATAAATTCCTGACAATCTTTCAATTTTGACGTCCAGTCCGGTCTCTTCCTTCACCTCTCGAACTGCACATTCCCAAGGAGCCTCACCTTTTTCAAGTCCGCCACCAGGAAGATTCCACAAATCATAATCTCTGCGGTGACAAAACAAGACATTGTTTTGTTTACCAAATATAATTGAAAAAACACCGATTTTAAACATATTTTCGTAAACTAACTAATTTAATAATTTCTTTTTTCCTTTTTTTGAAACCATTAATCAAATTCGTCTGGAAATTTTTTAGCATTTTTATCAAACCATTCAACTAATCCATCCCTAGTCCCATTTATATCGCCAATACGGAATCACTTATATTCTGATTATCATTGAAGATTAACTCGCAAAAACTTACGAAAAACAAATAAAGCTCTTAAAAAGACAATTCCAAATTCACAAAATCTCCTATGTAACATTTTAGAACGATCATTCTAAAATGTTACATAGGAGAAACAGAAATTACTTTTTAAGATTAATATCTTTTTAAAATGTACTATAAATTTTATTCACCAATAAGTAATTAACATAATTTCCTATTTTTCGTTGCCTAATTTCTTTAATAATATCTGTTGATAGCGGAAATTTGCTAAAATAAACACTTTTCTGAAGTTGTTTGTATTTTAGTAAATACAACTCTTCACGCAACCAGATACGATCACCACTCTTTTTTTCTGGAATATCGAATATAACCACTCTATATTTTTTATCCCATTTTCTTTTTAAATTCTTTTGGTTTAGTGAAACTAAGGTTTCCACTTAGTAAATTGCCATAATATGACAGATCTAGAAATGCTTCTATAGTTGCTTCCCCCATAAAAAACAAGAAAGAAAATGACCAAGCACTTGCATCCAACGAACCTTTGATAATATTTTTTGTTATTCTTTTAACGTAGTGCTTTGTATTTTTATTTTGCATAATATTTTTTCACTCCTTTATTTTTCACTACCATCATACTTTATTTTTGCAAATATTACAATATCTCACGATCGTTCTAAAGTGTTACTTTATTATTATCACCTGTTGTTTTATTTATGAAATTTATGAAATTCACTTCGAAAATTAATTGTTCAATCTACCTCCTTTCGCAATAACGACATTGATTCAATGTTTTTTTTATTTATTTCTAAATAATATAATTCCTTATGACCACCATGGGCTGATTTTACTTTTTCCATTTTCTCATTATAAATATTTAGGATCTTTACTGAATAATTTCCGCTTTTATTTATCACCTCAATTTTATCATCAGCATAAATTGCATTATGAACCCTCGCCTGAATAAGATTATTCCTTTTCATTTTTCGTTTTTTGTTTTTCACTTCCAAAATTTCCCCTACAAATTCATATTTACTTTTATTATGTGAATTTTCAAAATTATGCTCTGGTTCACACCCTAATAAAAATCCCTCTGTATATCCTCGATGAACTAACTCGTTTAAATTTTTATTTTCTTCGACAAGAGCATCCCTGAAGGATTTTTTTTCTTCTCCATATTCATAATTCATAATCCTGCTATAAGCTCTAATAACTGTCACTAAATAATAAACACTTTTATTTCTTCCTTCTATTTTAAAAGAAGATACCCCAGCCTCTGCTAAAACTTTCAGATGTGCTAACAAATTTAAATCTTTACTGTTAAAGAAATAAGTACCACTACTATCTTCTTCTAAATCAATTTTAAATTCCTCCTGATGATCTTCGACTATCATCTTTTTAATCTCATCATTTTTCGATTTTTTATTTCCACTTTTTACTTTTTTATATGCCCATCGACACGGTTGTGAACAATCACCTAAATTAGCACTGCGACCACTCATCCATTTACTCAAAATACAACGACCCGAATAACTCATGCACATTGCTCCGTGTACAAAATACTCCAATTCTACTTCGGGAACTTTTTGATGAATTTCTTTAATTTCTTTTAGCGTTACTTCACGAGCTAGCACAACTCTTTTAATTCCTTGACCAGACCAAAATTTAACAGCTTGCCAATTAGTTGCATTAGCTTGAGTGGAAAGATGAGTTTCTACATTGGGCAGATATTTTTTTACTAATTTTAAAATTCCTGGATCGCTTAAAATTATTCCGTCAATATTAAGTTTTGAAAGTTTTTCAATATGTTTTTCTAATTTTTTAAAATGTTGATTATGCGCATAAATATTAAGAGTCACATAAAATTTCTTACCTGACTTATGAGCATATTCAACGCTTTTTTTCAAAGAATCAAAAGTAAAAGCATTCATTCTAGCTCGTAACGAAAAGTCTGGTATTCCCGCATAAACAGCATCCGCTCCATAATGAAAAGCGTATTTCATTTTTTCTGGACTTCCTGCTGGAGCCAATAATTCTAGATTTTTCAAATCAATATTATTCATAAAAATAAAAACAGAATAAAATGATAAGAATTATTTAATTGCTATCAATTCCACATCAAAAATGAGTGTCGCGTTCGGAGGAATCGTACCACCTGCTCCTCGTGATCCATATCCCATTTCAGATGGAATAGTTAAAATTCTTTTTTCTCCAACTTTCATATCAAGAAAACCTTTTTCCCACCCTTCAATTACCATTCCTTCTCCAATTTTAAATTCAAATGGCATTCCTCTATCTACACTAGAATCAAACTTTGTCCCGTCTGTTAGTTTTCCTGTATAGTGAACAAAAATTGTGTCTCCATTTTTAACAACTTTATCTCCAGCTCCTTCTTGGATAATTTTTATTTCTAAATCCATATTTTTTTTATTATCATTTAATTTGTTAACTTCTTCATTTTTTTCTTCAATTTCAACTTCATTTTCGATAACCTCCTCTTTATCGTTGCTAAAATCATCCGCTTCACCATTAAAATCTGCATATCTATACACAAAAATTATTGTTAAAATAACTGCAATTAAAATTAAAAAATATTTATTCATTTTTTTATTGAACTTCTTTGAAAAGCCTATTTTAATTTATTTTAAAAAATTTTTAGTAGATTTTTCTAGAAACCCCTTCTACTATCAGCCTGAGGCTGATCTGCCTTAGGTACGACAATTTTTGATTTTCTGTTAAGACTTCGTCAAGTTTCATAAAATGTCTTTCACCGTACTTATAGTACACTATCAAAACATTTTACTTACTTTCCTTGTCTCACTAGAAAATCAAAAATTTCGTAAACAGAAGGGTTTCCTAAAAAATCTAATATTGGATAAAAGGTAAAAAATGAAACTGTGGTTATGCCCAAAATTCCACTAGCAATTGCTACGACATTAATAATTCCAAAACTTTTTTTATCATTTTCCTGATTAACAATTGAGTTTTCTTCCGACACTGGTAGTTCTTTTTTTAAAACTTTTTCTTGACTTAACTCATTATCATTATCTACTCTATCAGCTTCTTGTGTAATAATCAATTCTTTTTTCTCTTCTTCTTGTTGCTGAACTAATAAAGCTTCTTCTTTGGCTTTTTTTTCCGCTTCCAGCTCATCTTCTGTTTTGGTAGCATTAGTTATTTTCAAATTTTTGAACTTACAATTTAGAGCAAAATCTCCATCTTTATTACCATAAATATTATTACCGATTAGCGTTATAGAATTAGTCCAATAACCCACACTCGGATTACCACCACTAGGTATTTTACAATTAATAGCAAAATCTTTATTACCACTTATTGTATTATTACTTATCCGCACATCACCAAGTTTTTCAGCGTGACTATAAAACTGTGTCGCAATACCGCTAGAACGATTATGTTTAATCTTGTTATTGGATATTATCAAATTAGATTTTCCTAAAATTAATTCAATTCCACTTTCACCATTTTCTTCTATTATATTTCCAGAAATCAATCCATCAACATTAGAGCGAATATCAATTCCTTCTTCTAAATTATTAGAAATTTCCGAATCTGTAATAGTAATATTTTTCCCTTTTTGTAAATATAATCCTTTTCTGTTTCCAGAAATTTTTGTTTTTTTCACTAACAATTTTCCTCCCCCAGTTGTTTCTATTCCTATGTTTGCATTTTTTATTGCAACATCAGTAATTTTTACATCTGCACCATCACTAATTTTTATTCCTCCTCCACGCAAACCAACATCTTCCAGCTCAGTTCCATCTTTCATTGTAATTTTACCAGTAACTATCGTTTTGCTCCGACCGCTACCGTCAATTTCTACACCTTTTTCTAAAGTTATATTATCCTTATAAGTTCCTGATTTTACATTTATATTTTTACAGTTCTCATCAATGGCTTTAGAGATTTTCGTATATGGGTCTCCTTTTGTTCCATCTCCACCGCTTTCTACGTCTGCATCTACAAAACAATCACTCCCAGCATATACAAAAACAGGATTAGTTACTAATCCGATTATACTTACTAGAAATATAACTATTATAAATCTCATATATACAGAAACAATATAAGTCGCTATGATATATTTTGCATTTATCTTGAGCCGGACTGTAGAGGACTTTCGAACTGGGATTATATTGAAAAAAATTTATTTTTTAATAAATTCTAACTCTTTATTTTAATTTCGTCATGAAGCCATTCTTCTCGCGCCCACTTTAAATATTTCTCATGAAATTTTGGATTTACTTTTTCAATAGTTTCTTTCCAGTGCTGCGCTGTTTTAATCTCTTCTTGCCAATGTTTTTTTGAAAGCACACCAAATGTAATATATGGATAGACATCTGTTTCCTTAATATTATCTGGTAATTCTCTACGCCACACAAAATCACGTTCTTCATACGGTAATTCTCCTTTCCCGTACATATTCACATATGCCACAACTGCTGTCTCAGGAAATCCAAAAGCTTTTCCATTCTTAATATCATACTCTTCTTCGTTTAATGTTTTAATATCATCCACCAACAGTTCATCATTTTTTGAGAAAGATATATTAATAATCTTTTCATTTTGTAAGGCATCATCAGCATGAGCATCTGACTCTGAGCTGATTACATTTAAACCGAGATAACCAAGTGTTTTTATTGTTTTCTTAAAATTATTTTCATCTTCCTTTGAAGAAATAACATATTCCATATCGCCAGCGGGCTTAGCGTCATGAACTACCAGTAATATTTCCATCTTCTCGTCAATTCCACATTCCATACGCTCAACACTTTCATTAATCTTTTCTTTTTCTGCTTTTTCATAATCATCCCTATTTGGTTCTCCATTCTCATTTTTTTCCACTTTTAATTCTAAAGCATTCTTTTTAATTATATTTGCTTCTTTTTGAGCTTTTTCAAATGAATATTTTTCCATAACACTAAATTACTTTTTTACATCTCTATCCTACCACAATATTTCGATTCCCATCAAGGGGAAGTCTTCTCCAATACAAGATGATACCTCAAATACCTTTCGCTTTCTAATGCAAAATGACCCCCAAAAGAGGTCATTTGTGCAAAGCGAGCATACTATTCTACAATGATTGTACTATGAACATCATTATGAATACTACTCGCATTGTTAGTATAAATGATATTGAAAGTTTTCTGCAAGGCTTAAGTCAAATTGAAATAACTACTAATTCTTCTAAAAAAGAAAAGTATAATTTCATTCTGGAAACCTTAATAAAATTAAAATACAAACAAATTCGTAAAAAGAATAAGAGAACAGTTAAAAGATATTTACAAAAAGTTACTGGTTATTCAGATAATCAAATTAAAAGGTTAATTAAAAAATGGAAAAATGGAAAGTTATTAGCTAGTTTAGAAATTATGAATAACAACAGAACTAGGTTTCCTTGTAAATATAGATCAACTGAAATTGGATTATTAGCTAAAGCAGACGATGCTCTAAACTATCCTAATGGAAATGCTCTAAAAGAAAGTTTAATCAGAGAACATAAAGTTTTTAAAAAAGAAGATTTTAAAACTATTTCTCAAATATCAGTTTCTCACATTTACAATCTAAGAAATAACAGTTCTCAATATCAATCAGCTACAATGCATTATACAAAAACCAATCCAGTTAATGTTCCTATTGGTGAAAGAAGAAAACCTATTCCTGATGGTAAGCCAGGCTATTTAAGGATAGATTCAGTCCATCAGGGAGATTTTAATGGAGTTAAGGGTGTTTACCATATCAATATTGTAGATGAAATTACTCAATGGGAGGCAGTTGGTTGTGTAGAAGTAATTAGTGAAAAGTTTTTAATACCATTATTAGAAAATTTAATTGATCAGTTTCCTTTTAGAATTATCAATTTTCATTCAGATAATGGTAGCGAGTATATTAATTATCAAGTAAAGGATATGTTGAGTCGTTTACTGGTCAAGCAAACTAAATCCAGAAGTAGAAAAACTAATGATAACGCTTTGGTGGAAGGTAAGAATGGTTCAGTTATTCGTAAACATATTGGTAGAAAGTATATACCTAAAAAATATGCTAGATCTGTAGATAGTTTTTATCAAGAATATTTTAATACTTTCATCAATTATCATAGAGTCTGCTCTTTCGCTACTGATTATATAGATAAAAAAGGAAAGATTAGAAAGAAATATGATATTTATTTAACTCCCTATGATAGATTTAAGTTATTAAAAAATGCTGAGAAATATTTAAGAAAAGAACTAGCCATTTTATTAAAAGCAGAAAATACTCCTAAAGAATGTGCCAACCTATTGGGATTTACAAAAAGATCAGTAAATAGAGAAATTAAATTAAATAAAGATTCTGACGAAATTTATCGAGGTGCATTTGCTCATAAAAAATATCTAATCAGAAGATTAAAAGCTAAGGGAAAAAGTAAGAAAATACAGAATGATGAAGATTTAAAAAAATACATCACTAAGAGATTAAAAAAGAAAGATTCCCCAGAACAAATTTGCGGAAGGATAACCAACAAATTAACTAAAGAGCAATTTCAATCAATTACTTTTCCTACGGTATATAATTAGATTTATGAAGAAAAACCTGAATTTACTAAACATCTAAGAATCATTGGTAAAAAAGGTAAATATTGTAGGAAAAGAGGTACTATAATACGCGAAAAACAAAGAGAAGAAGCTAAAATCAAAAGAATTGATATTAGACCTAAAATTATAGAAAAAAGAGAAAGAATTGGAGATTGGGAAGGAGATACTATTATCGGAAAAGATAAGAAAAAAAGATTATTAACTAATGTAGATAGAAAAAGTGGTTATAGATTGATTGATAAATTAGATATAGTTAGTGCAGAAATAATTTATGCTAAACTAGAAGAAAGATTTAATAAAATTCCTTTGAAAAAAAGATTTACTTATACTTATGATAATGGAACTGAATTAGGCAAAGAAGATGAGTGGCTAGAAAGTAAAATTAAAATGGAAGTTTACAGAGCGTTTCCTTATCATAGCTGGGAAAGAGGTTGTAATGAGAATTTTAACGGATTAATTAGGAAGTTCTTCCCTAAAGGAACAGATTTTGCTAATATATCAGAAAAGGAAATCAAAATAGTTGAGAGAAATTTAAATAATAGACCAAGAAAAAGGCTAAACTATTATACTCCTCATAAAGTTTTTGTTAATAATTTAAATCCAGAGGTGGGACGGTTCAAGGTTTAATGTAGCAACACTAACTCCTATTTTAAAACTAAATACCAAAAAACCCTTTAAACAAAGGGTTTTTTTAGAAAATGAGCGGGTGAAGGGAATCCTCTTTAGTCAAAATTTCTCGTGCCAAGCACATGAAAAATTTCTCCTTCAGAGCCTGGACTCTAAAAAAGTAAAGCAGTTTACTTTTTTATTCATCCTTCGATTCCCTTCACACCCAAAAATAAAATAAAACCGTACTTTATGTACGGTTTTATTTTATTTATCTGAGCGGGTGAAGGGAATCGAACCCTCGTCCTCAGCTTGGAAGGCTGGCATAATAAGCCACTATACGACACCCGCTTTTATTTTTTCTATTTATTTATAAGTTTGGAAACCCAACTTATTAGCAAACAGGGCTAGTACAACAAGCCACTGACTATACATGACACTATTTTACATTCTATAATTATTATAGCCGACTAATTAAAATTGTCCAGCTTGATTTTTTAGTTAAACTGTGCTATAATTATATCGTACTTGAGAAAAGTTTTAAGAGGTAATTTCAATGAGTGAAATACCTTTTTTTGTTTAATTTTTATACAAAATTTTATTCAAAATGAAAAATAAAAAAATAAATAAAAAAATAAATAAAAATTTCCTAGCTATTGCCTTTTTGGTAGTTATTTTTGGTGTTTTTACTTTTGGATATTCTGCTCAAGCTATAGAAATTGATCCAAAAAATATAGTTGATTTAACCAACCAAACCCGTATAGAGAATGGTCTTGATGAACTATTCGTCAATCCAGTTTTAAACAGAATAGCCAGCAAAAAGGCTCAACATATGATTAACTATCATTACTTTTCCCATAATTCTCCCGAAGGAACAGATCCTTGGCACTGGTTTAAAGAAGAAAGATATGATTATAAATATGCGGGAGAAAATTTAGCTATCAACTACCGAACAGCTGAGGAACAACATATCGCTTGGATGAAAAGTACTACCCATAAAAAAAATATACTTAATCAAAAATACAAAGAAATTGGAATTGCTACAGCTTCTGGATATATAAATAATAAGCCAGCTACTATAACTGTTCAAATATTTGGAACTCCCCAGAAATCCGCTGCTACAATAGCCACAATTACTCCAGATAACAAAATAATTCAAAAGACACAAATGACTTCGTATGTTTTAGGAAAACAAATAGATTATCCAGTTCAAACTCAATATTTAAACAAATCTTATCCTGCTTTAAGCAATACTGAAAAAACACATTTTTTAGCAAACAACGATTTTTTAAGTATTTTAAAAGAGCAATCCCATAATTTATCGTGGGCGATTATTTTAATATTGTGCCTTATTATAATAAGAGGTATTGTTCTTAAGAGTATCGCTTCTCCAACTATACATCGTCCCGCTATCACTAATTTAATTTTGCTCATTATGCTCTGGTTAGTTTTTATTGAACTATAAATTTAGAACAGAACTTTACAAATTTACCAAACAATTTTTTACAAACAATTTCGTCTCATCGCCTATCTTTTATTATAAATTTCATAAAGAATTATTCCAGCGCTTACCGCTACATTGAGCGACTCCATATCTGAATTGCTTCTTATATTGACAACCTTATTTGATATTCTTCTAACAGCCTCATTTACTCCATGGCTCTCGCTTCCAAAAACTACACAAAACTTATTTTTATTTTTAAATAGTCCCGAAGCATCTTTTCCGCCGTCAATAGCTGTTATAAAAATATCCATTTTTTCATTTATCTCTTTTAATATTTTTTGCTTTTTATCAAAAACTATATTGAGTTTAAAAGGAGCATCTTTAGCAGACTGAATTGTCTTAGAATTATATAAATCAGCACACGATTCATCGATAACTACTTCATTGATACCAAAAGCTACCGCACTACGCAAAATTGTCCCCAAATTTCCAGGATTATTTATTCCGTTTAAATATAATATTTCTTTATCCAAACTTAACTTTACTTCTTTCTCTTTAATATAAATAGCCACTATCCCTGAAGGCGTTTTAAGTTTAGAAAAACTTTTATTTACCTCTTCAGAAATTAAAAAAATACTTTCTATATTTATATTATCCAAAATGAACTGCATTTTTAATGATTTATTATCAAAAAAACTCTTAGTTATAAATAAAGATTCTGGTTGATTGCCATTTTTCAGAGCATCATAAACAATAGTTAAATTTTCCACTAAAAATTTATTCAACTTATTACGATATTTTTTAACTCCCAACTTTTTAAGAGTTTTTATTTTTTCATTATCCTTACTCTCTATTTTTATTATTTTCATAATATTACTAAATTTATTTCTTTTTTATCAAAACATATCCACTACCATATTGTATTCCTGACTTCGGCATTTCAATATCATCCAATTTTTCGTTATTGTCAGATACCCATTCTGGATTTTTAATATCAATATTGTTCAAAACTAGTTTTAAATTATATTGAACACCCACAAATTCAAAGGTCATATCTTCACTAGCAAGTATTATGCCTTGCGTATAACTACGAGTAGATTTCAAGGAATCACTTTTCTTTTCAAGTAACGATTTGGCTATTTCTTCCATCTGAAATGTTTCCACCATTGTTTTTCTTAAATACAATTTTAATTCATCGGTATTTGTATCTAACCTAACAAAATATATATCTGATAAATCTTCTTTGTTATTTTTAAAAAATATATCCTCCTCGTTAATTTTTTCATAAAATATTTGAGAGAAATAATCATAATCACTCACATCAACACTAACATTACTATAATGATTATTATTTCTAAAACTAAAATATTCAGACTTCTCATCGTTTTCATCATCCCAATAATACTCTTCTACTTTGACTTTTTCTGTCAGCTGAGAAATCAATGTCCATTTACTAATTTTGGGACACTCTCGCTCTTTTATTGATTTTATATATTTTTTATCTTGAGTATTCTTTTTTTCTGCTCGTTCTAGTTCTTTCTTTTTATTTTCCTCAAATTCTTTTTTGTGTTCTTTTTTAATTTCATCAATTTCAACTTTAAAATATTTATCCAAGGTATCACAGCCGTGAAAATCACATAAATAATTTATACCGCTGTAAATTTCTCCACTCAATTCTCCAGAAATATCTTGGTATTTTTCTAAAACTATAATACTACCATCATTTTGCAAAATGTTAGCCTTTCTTAAATTAGTTTCTAAATTATTTTGTTGCCTCCATTTTGGCACAGTATATACCGACCAAGGACCTATTGAAATAAAAATAATAGTAATTAAAAGCGAATAAAATGGCACATTCAATCTTTTCTTTTTAGAAATTATAAAATAAAAAGATAAACCAAATAACCAAAAACCGAAAATAACCACCAAATATCTATTGATCGTAATATCATATTGATTGATACGCAGACCAATTGCATAAAAAAGTATAAAAGTTTGCAAAAATACCGCAACAGGTAAATATTTTCTAAGAATTTTTGCTAACTTAAAAGTACTATCAAAAGCATAAGTTGCAAAATAAATAAGATAACCAAAAAAAGAAAACAATATTACCAGCCAAGTTATCTCCCCTTGTGGCCAATCAGAAAAATGCATTAACACTTTAACTGTATACGCATAAAGAATTAAAAAATATATAAATATTGCTGGTGTTCCTATATAATTTATTAAAAAAGAATAGAATTTATTAGCCTGAATATTGGATATTTTCCCCAACTCATTATTTTTAACAAAAGGCAAATTTATCAAAAAGAAAATTGATGCAAATAATACTAAAGAAAAAGTCGCCCAATACGCATACCAGTTACCCTCATCGATGAGTTCAGGATCAAAATCAAACAATGTAAAGATCGCTACAAAAGCAATGAACCCCAAAAACATTACCGCTAATCCAACAATTACAGACATCAAAATCTTAATTAACAAATTATAAGTTGCCACATAAAATTCTTCTTGAGATAAATTTTTAGTTCGCAGTTTAGAAATAAAAGAAGCAATGAATATAAAAGAAACTACTCCTAATGATGCTAATACACAATAAACAACAGCATCAACTTGAGGGTTAGTAAATAAATTTTCTTCAAAAAAATAATAAAACAAAAAACCAAATACAAAAGTGCCTATTTGATGAATATTTTTTGTCGCTCTGTTGATATTTTTAGTTTCACTATACAAATACATTGCCACCGAAAAAAGAAAAGCCACAATCAAAGTAAATGCCGCTTTATATAAATTATCCTCCAACACCGAACTCATATCATCAACTCTAACAAGTACAATAATCAATACAAAAGCTGTAATAGAAATTAACATTGCTAAAGGTGTTCGCCCAAAAACTTCCTTAATTACTTTTTTAAAGTTCTCAATATTAATTTTTCGCAAAATTTTCAACATATTTTTTTTAATTTATAAAATTTTTTTAATTTTTCTGATTTTATTGCTTATCACTCCTAGTTAATAACACTTTTTTAATTTTCCTCGTTACTTCAAAAATTAAATTTAAATCACTTTTTGAATATGTTTTTTCTACATCTGTCAAACCACTAATATATTGCTTATTTCTTAATTCTCTTATTTCATGTATTTCTTGGACAAGTTTTTCATTAATAATTTTATATTTTTTACACAAATCTATAATTCTAACAAAACCTAAATTATCTATTTTCTTAATTACTTTTTTTTCTTCTACCCGCAATTATTTCTTCTGAATCATTTATTTTATAAACAATTTTAATATCAAAGTATTTCCATTCTTTTCCCAAAGTAACCTCATTTTTATTTATTTTTTTGTTTTAATTTCCATAATAAAAGAGCCTCAATTATTAAGGCAGTATGTATTATGATAGTTTTCCTAAAGCTACTCGCTAAAACTACTTTATTTTTATAAGATTTTGATTCTGATAATGCTAACAGTTCCAAAATATGATCAAATGTTCGGTCTAAATTAGCTCGCAATATTGAATTATCTATAAAAAAAAATTACTCATACTTTAATTTTCTTTTAGCATTTTTGATAAAGATTTATATCCTTTATTTTTTAAATAGTTTCCTAATTTCATATCTGAATGCACACCTAAATCAACACCATATTTTTTTTCGATGGTACTAATTTTTGTATCAAATCTTTTGGCAACAAATGTGCCTTTTTTTGTTTTTATCCTTTCCATATTAAAATTGTAACACAAACTTATAAAAAATTCAAAATGTCTACTACTTTGTTACATAGCGTGCCTGTCCGCCTCTGGAGGACTGCATAATAAATAGAACAAACAAAAATCAGATTATTTTTTATGAAAATAGTTTCTATAACTGATTACTTTTTCCAATCTTCAATTATAATTCTTTTTCCAACTTTTTTGACTGTAACTTTTTGTTTTTCTCGCCACTTAAGTTCACGGATAAACTCAATTGGAATAGTAACCGCAATAGATTGTTTTCCCAGTTTCGTTAACTTTCTTGTATTTTTGTCTTCAAGTTTTCTTCTAGCCATAATTTTATGTATGTAATTAAATATGTAATTAAATATGTAATTCGATCGGGTTCACTCATATCCTCGTCGGCGTTCTCGTGACTCACTTAGTGATTTCGTTTAGAATTTTGTGTAGATTGTTGTACGGAAATGAAAAAGATTGCCCTAACTAACGCACAGAAAATTTTATTCCCTACTCACGCTCGTAAACTCGTTCCCGCTCCTACCTCTTCATAAGCTTTTTTATCGCATCTTCAACACCACCAACAGTTAAATCGTGCATAGGTATAATATCGCTAATTGATTCAATCGTTCCAGAATCATCTCGTTCTTCCCACTCTTTCGCAAATACTGGATTGATCCACACAACTGAATCCGCTTTCTTTTTTATAAATTTCAAACTTTCTTCTCCGCCCATTCTAAATTTTGCTACTCGCTCATCATTTCCACTTGGTGGCCAACCATCACCTTCAAATTCAGAATATGACATTTCTGCGTCTCCATAAACAATTACTTTTTTTCTTTTTTTAACAACCTTTTTTAGATCAATCAAAGAATTTGGCTTAGCATAACTTGAAGCTAATAAATTTTTAGGGTCTGGTTTCCAGACATATCCATATAAATTGTTATGAAAAAGATATACTTCCAACTTACTAAGCCCTTTTACCATTTCTTCCGCAACTTCTTTCATCAAAGGACTCCATTCATCCACTGGACCTCCAACATCTATCAATAAAACTATTTCTGGTTGTTTTTCTAGTTCTCGATCGTAATCAAAACGAAAGTCTCGACGAGCAAAATTTCGGACAGTTCTTTTTAAGTCTACATCGCTACTTTTTACTTCAGAAACATCTGTAATAATTCTGCGAAGATTTCTGATAATTTCTCGCATACTTGCCTTGTCTGGCCTCGTCTCATATTTCTTTCGTCTGTCAACTTTTCCAACTTTTCTTTCCCTGTCTTTTATATCTTGTTTTGTTAATCTTTCTCCTCTGTGAGTAATATGTTGTTGATCAACTTGTTCTGTGAAAAAAGATTTACCTTTTCCTCCCCCAACTAACTTTCCTTTTTCAGAAAATTTTGTTTGAATTTCTCCAGTATTTGACTGCTTTAATTGACCACCTCCGATTTTAGACTTGTCTTCTTGTTTTAAAATATCATTATGTTGATCTACATTTCCACCATGAACACTTTCATCGTCAGAATGTTCAGTATCATTCTCTGGTAAATCTAAATTTTCATCCACTTCTGTAATTCCTAGCTGTTCTTTTATTTCAGGTTCTGTGCCACTATCACGAATATCTTGACTGTAATCTTTATTTTCTTCTTCTATTTCTTTATCTTGTAATTCACGACTATATACTTTTGCTGCTAATTCAAAATACTCATCAAAAGCCTCATGAAAAGATAATTCTTCCGATTTATCTTTTACAAGAGTTGTTTGAGCAAATAGACGAACCTTATTTAAAAGTTCATTTGTTCCGACAATTTTTTTCAAATCCGCCGCCGTTGTTTTTTCTCCAATAACTCGGAGAAATTGCAACCATTCTGGTGTAGAAACTCGCACACCTTTTTTACGAAGCAAATCTAAAAAACCGTCAAAAATACTTGTTTTTCCTTTTTCAGGATCATAATAATCGATAAGAGGTTTTAGATCTTGCGTTTTAGACTGAGGGGTATAATCACTATCTACAGACATACGCAATATATCACCAAGATTTGTGCTGGCTAGTTGCGAGATTGGTTGCCGTCCTCTTCTTGTTGTTTTGTGCGAAATATCTAAATCCTCTTTTTCATCTCCTTCCAAAAATTCAATAACTTCTTTTAAATTTGATCCTTTGAATTTATGTAAATTTCTTTCTTCTGGAGGAATAAATTCTCGTTTAAAAAATTTTTCACTCATAATTATTCTAGATTGTAAGGTTTATTTACAACAACCCTACCGTCATCGCCCATAAATGCCTCACGATTATATCCGTCCACTTCAATCTGACCGATTGTTATATCACCACTTTTTTCTTTTATAGACGAGAATTTTTGTCCTGCGGGCAAAACTTCTGTTTTAGTATCAATAACCTCATCGAGTAATGACAATTTTTCGTCAGGAATTACATAGTATCCACTTCCAAGATGTTCAACCCCAGGCATTACGATTTGAAAACTTCTTTGCACTTTCTGTACATATTCACCATAACTGTTATCATATTCCTCTCTAAATGCTGGAGTCATGAAATTAACACCTTCATTTTGGAGTTTTGCGTAAAATGTTGAATACTCATCTTGATTATTATAACCATTCATCCCGTCTGTAATATGATAAATTTGATCACCACGAAGAGCTCTTTGTACAAAATGCGGAAGTTTCTCTGCAGATTGCTCCATTTCTTCGTATGCTTCTGCATTTATTCTTCCAATATCCAATTCCATATCTTCTTGATATTTCAACAAAATTTCTTTATGCGGAATATTATCAGGAATTGAACCGTCAAATTCTTTGCCCAAAACTCTAATCCAAGCCAAAAGTTCTGGCGTAGAAGGTTTTTTCTCCACCTCGTTGTTTTCGTGATATTGATAAAAAACTGAAATAGCGTAGTCAAGTAATTCTTTTTGGATGTTTGGAAAATTCAGCTCAATAATTTGTTTCATATCTGCCCGACTTGGATAATCTATATAGTGATATAGACTTCGTCTGCGGAATGATGGTGGAATTTTATCTGAATCTTCTGTATTAGTAGTGATCACTATTCTCAAGTTTCTTTTATCTCCTTTAACAATTGTTCCAGTCTCTCCGATTGTGAAAGTCAAATTTTCGATTTCATCCAAAATTCCAGTCATTAATTCTTCTCGTCCTTTTTCAATTTCATCAATTACCAAATATACTTTTTGACCTTTTCCAGATTGATAAATAGCTTCACCAAGCGGTCCTAAATCAACATAATTTAAATAATTCAAATCTTTTGCTGTTTCCCCCAATTCAACAACTGCTTCCATCTTTGCTCTAAAAACCCCATATTCTTTATCTTCATTTGGGTTTATTTCACCAGTTACTATTTTTTGTTTCCATTCACCAGCCTCTTGGCTAATTTCATCTGGAACCTGTGCTTGTGCTTGTGCATCGCTCAAACGACGCACATCGTCAATGCTGTACAATAAATCTTGAGCACGCATTGTGTCTTTCACGCGAATATGGACGAGGGAAACATCTTTCCCGTCTTGTAATTCTTGCCCAACTTCAGAATATGCCCATTGCGTTTTACCTGTACCAGGCTCTCCTTCAAGAACAACCGAATTACATTCTCCCGCTTCAGACAAAATATTTAAAACTTCCTTAACCGCTTCAAGTTCAGCAGATATAACATAAGGTTTCTCCATTCGTTCGTTTAACTCTGTAAGTCCGTGACGAATTTCTTCAAGCCGCTCTCTTTTCTTAGCAATAATAGTAGAAATATTCTCTGATTTCTCATTATCTTCACCAACAGACGATAATCGTTTTTCTAGCGAATCTATTTTATCAAGCAAAGCAAAAAGTGTACTCTTTAAAACTTCAGGATCATTTGCTTGCTCTATTTGTTTTTTAAATTCAAAATTTTCCATAGTTTTAATTATTAGTTTTTTCAAGTACCTCTATTTCGGTCTCGATTTTTTTTAAATCTTTTTTTGCTTTTTTGATAACATTAGCTACATATCCGTGCACTTTGTCATTTTTATTAGCACCAACATTTATGACTCTTTTTTGTTGTTGTTGTTTATTTTGTTTTATATTGTTCATAATATTTTTCTAGTTATTTAAATAATTGATCGATTTTAACATTCAATGCCTTGGTGATTTTCTCCATTGTGCTGATAGTAAGATTTTGTTTTCCATTTTCAACATTACTGATATATGATCTGTCCAAATCTAATGTTCGGCAAATGTCGCCTTGCGACATTCCTTTTTCCTCGCGTATTTTTTTCATATATTATCTCCAAATCTTTTAGCGGTATTTTTACTCATATTTGTATCTAAAGTTATCAACATAAATATTTTAACATACCATTGCATTATTAATCAATAGTAAGTTATGCTACAAGTGTGAATAAATTAGAGCGAACTCAATTGGAATAGTAACCGCAATAGATTGTTTTCCCAGTTTTGTTAACTTCCTTATGTTCTTATCTTCAAGTTTTCTTCTAGCCATAATTTTATGTATGTAATTAATTATGTAATTCGATTTTAAAGCGGAGAGGGCGAGATTAGATCTCGTGAAGCCAATTAGAATTTGATACCTTTCTCTGCCTTCAAAGCGGTACCTTTTGGTTGAAATTCTAACCTTTTTTGAACAGAACCCCGACTGACGCACGCTCCGCGTGCGTGGTGGCTCTGAACTCAATCTTACACTCGTAGAGCGTGGTAATTCAATTGGTGCGTTTCCACTCGCCTCCGCTTCGCTACGGCGAAACAAAACAGAAATTTTTTCAATACATTTTTTTAATTTTTTTCTGCCCCCATTTTTTTTCTTTTAATAGGAATTGAAAAATTTTCTGTTTTGGTTTTCTCTTAATCAGAGAAAAGCGGAAACGCTCTAATTTTAATCGCAAAAGGGCAAAAATTCCTTCCCCCCAACCCCCTTCCTTTTTGCCCTTTTGCTTCAACGCTCGCAAAGCGAGCGCGACGACGGGGATTTTTTATTTTACAATACCAATAAGATCTTCGATTTTATCTTTCAGTTGTTGTAATCCGTGATCATCCCCAACATCAACATGCGATGTTGTCCAATTACAAAATTCATAAATTTTATTTATTTTGTCTAAATCGTCATTTTTTATTTTCTCCTTATTTTCTTTTATGCCCTTTATTGCTACTGAAAAATTGCTATCGGCGTGCCAAAATAATAAATCGTTTTTGATGAATTTTTCTACTTCGTACCTTAGATATTGTCCATACTCAACAATTTTCAATTCAATATTGATCGGTGTTCCATTTTTAGCTTTGTCGTAAATATCAGATTCAAATTTTTCCAACTTTTCTTTAAACCCTTTTGACTTACTCTTACAAATAAAACTTCCTCCAAAGTCTTTTTTGTTTCTGATTATATTGTATTCATTTCCAGAATTATCTTTTTTACCTGTCTTGAATTTCTTTCTCAAAAATTTAAAAAATGTTCTGTGATGACTAAATACAAAAGTTTGTGAAAAGTTTTTTTGCTCAAATTCTATTAAATCTACAAGACTGCTAAAATTACTATTATCTAAACTTGTGATTGGATCGTCAAAAACCAAGATTTTATTTTTTCTATCTTTTTGAATATCAAGAAACGCAAAAAAGAAACACAAAGACAAAACTTGTAATTCACCCTCCGACAAGCCTTCTTTTAAATCTCTCTCATTTCCTTCAGAATCTAATACCCTAAATGCAAACGGGGACTCCATTTTATTTCCGAGCCTCTCTGTTTTAAGCTTCAATTTGAAACTAAAATTAAAATTTTTAAAATATTCCTCTATTTTTTCTAATGGCTTAGTAAATACTTCTTCCGAACAATATTTCTCGTATTCTTCTTTTGCTTTTCTATATTTCTCCTTTGCGTCATCAAAAGTCTTTTGTACCATTTTTAATTCTTTTTCTTTCAATTCTTTTTTCTTTTGGCTCTCAATTTTTTTCTCATTGAGAAATGAAGTTTGTTGTTCAATTTCTTCTAATTTTGTAGAATTTTCTAAAATGCGCTTTTGTAGTTTTTCGTCAGTGTTGTCGGTTTTAAACTTATTGATAATCACATTTTTTTCATCAATAAATTTTTCAACATCCTCAAAAAACTTTTCTAATGCTTCAAATTCTGCTTCTACTTCATCATATAAAGATTTTATGTTTTCTTTGTTTGGTTTTTTAAGGCTTGAGATTTTGACAATCGGTTCACTAATTTTCTTTATTAAAGGTTTTTTATAAGTTTTTTGTTCATCAACTGAATAAATATTTTTGATTTTATATTTTTGATTGAGTTCATTTAAACTCATAAAGATTGAATTCAAATCAAAATCTTTAATCTGTTGTGTAATAGTTTGCAATTCGTCAATCAATACTTGCTTATCATTTGCAAACTGTTGAGATTGTTTTTTATAAGTATCATCAAAAATTTCATTGTATGTTTTTATAATTATTGCGATATTTTCTTCTTCATTTCTTGATTGGCAAAATGGACATTGTCCAGCATGCGCTTTTCTTATCTCAAAACCCGTTTCAAAAAAATCTTTATGGAGTCGCAATTTTTCAACAAGTGTTTGCTCTGCTTCAATTTTTGTTTGTTCTTTTAGGTCAAAATTGAAAACGGCTTGATATTTTTCATAATCTGACAAAAAAATATCATTTCTTTCCGTTTCTATTTCTTCAATTGAATCTTGAATATCATTAACTATTTTTTGTGAAGATTGATCTGCTTCCAACTTCTTTTCAAGAATCTTTTTCTCTTTAGTAAATTCACTTTTTATTTTTTTGATTTCTTCTTTTGGTTTGTTTTTATATTTTTGAAAAAATCCTTCTTCTTTTTCCAAAAGAGAAAAACCTAAAACATCCTCATTGTCAGTATTAAATTTTTGAAGTATTTTTTCTTGTCCGTCTTTTTCAATTTTAGTTTCTTGTCGTACATCTCTCAACTTGATAGCATCGCTATCAAATTCAATAATCATTTTTCCTGATTTTTGCTCTTGTCCGCCTTGCTGTGTGTCTCTTGTGTGTCCAAGATGAATATTTTCATCTACAAACTCACGATCAAAAAATAAAATGTCATCTCTATTTTTTAATTTATCCCATTTGTTTAATTCTGTTGTATATTTATATTCTCCGTCATCAAATAATAAACAAGCCTCATTTGGTTTATGTAGCAAAGCAAATGGTTTATTTTGAGAAACATTTTTTAAAATATTGCAAATAGAACTTTTTCCGCTTCCATTTTCACCAAACAGAATGTTTACATCATCATGAAATTTTTCACTATTAAAAAACGGTTGCCAATCGAAATCTTGGAATGATTTATATTGCTTAATTTTTTTAATCTCTTTTAATTTCATAATTAAAATTATCTTGCATTTTTTACAAAACCTTTAATTCTATTCTCTGCAAGCACGACATATTTTTTATCTTTTTCAATTCCAAACCATTTTCGCCCAAGCGCTTCGGCAACAATTGCAGTTGTTCCGCTCCCCATAAATGGATCAAAAACAATATCACCTTTATTACTCGCAGCAAGTAAAACTTGTTGAATTAGTTTTAACGGTTTTTGCGTAGGATGTGCTTTTATTCCGTTTTCATCTTTCAGTCTTTCTTTGCCTTTGCAAAGTCCAAAAATCCAATCAGTATCTTTCATTTGTTTCTAAGCCAAACATAATTATTTTTCATATTTAAGTTTTTTAACGGTTTTATTTTCAAGCAATGATCTCATTTGAGCAATTGCTACCTGATTTAATTGTTTAAGCCTCCCTGATTGAGTAAGTCCTTGTCTGATAAGCTCGGCATTTATACTTTCTAAATTAGCTAAACAAACCAGTTGGTAAATATTAGCATAATCTCGAATATTACCTTTTTTATCTTTATTTTTTTCTCGCCAATCTTTGGCTGTTGCACCAAATAACGCCACATTCAAAACATCAGCCTCATTTGCATAGACAAATTTAGTTTCTTTTTTTGTTAATAAATGTGGAATAATATGTTCTTTGATTGCATCGGTATGAATTTTATAATTTATTTTTGTCAGTGTTCGTTTCGCATCCCATCCAAGCAGTAATCGCTCATTTTCTTCCTCCTTTAATCTTTGGAATTCTTTGATTATGTAGAGTTTAAACTCTGCTGAAATCCAAGAAGCAAATTCAAAAGCAATATCTTTATGAGCAAAAGTTCCACCATTTCTGCCAGATTTTGAAATAAGACCAATTGCATTAGTTGTTGTAATCCATTTACTTGGGGAGAGAACAAAAGCATTTGCTCCAGCATTTTTCCAAAACTGGTCGAATTCGACCAGTTTAAAATCCGGATTATTTATTTTCTCCCAAAAACCAAGAAATTCAATGATATTTTTTGATCTCAGCCAATTTTTTACCACATCAGCAGGTGCTTCTTTATTTTTATATTTTGCAATATCTGTAAGAGAAATAAAATCTGCATCTTTTTGAGAGAAAAAATTTATATTCACATTTTTAACGATAAGTTCTTTTTTCATAAATTCTGTATATTTAAGTATGTAGAAATATTTTATTACGATGATACTCTAAATATTCTTCTCTGCCGATAACTGGCAAATCTTCAAATTGTTGCCCTGAATGTATATTTAGTCTATCAATATTTTTCTGTGCAAGTGTTGAAGAAATTATAATCTCTTTGTTATTTGAGAATGTTATAAAACCTCTATCAAATAATTTGTCAAAAGTTGGACTAAACAAAAAACCGTTTTTTGCATCTAACCTTTCTTGATTATCTGACATTACCCATGGTTTTATATGGCTTGCATTTAATATTCTTGAATCATCAATCTTTGTAATAGGACATTTCTTCAAGCTCAAAATTAATTTCTTTCTGAACTGCGCTTGCCCAACTCTTACCTTTGTAATAATTTCCTTTGTCGTTTCTTTATCTTTTGTAATTGTATCTGGAAGAACCAAATTTCTCTCATCATAATTTAAAATAGCAAATGTTCCCTCATCAATTTTTTTGAAAGATTTTTTATTTTTAATTTCCCGATACAAAACACCGCGAATTCCCGCTTGCCATTCGCGAGATACTTTTGCTTTGGGATAATATTTTTCAATTTCGTTATAAATAATTTCCCAAGTGGCAATACCGCCATTATCTTCAAGTAATTTTTTTATTGCTTCAACTTTTGTCATATTATTTTTTATAGAGTTGCCATTTCAAATTTATTATTGAAAAAATAGGACATATTGTTAAATTCCTCAAAGATATGTAGATTATCATCAACTTTTTTATACTTCAAATTTTTTACCGCATCTTTGTATGCGTCTAAAATCAAATCATAGCCGTCATCGGATTTACAAACAAAATTCCAAAAATCCTTTCCAATCAAAAGCTCATCTTTTGAAAAAAATTGTAAAACTCTTCCTTGTTTCCATTCGCTATCTTCGCCAAATCGATTATAAGCTGTCGCAAAATGTGCTTTTATTTTTGCATCTTTATCTAAAGAATTTGACAATATTGCATATTGTTCAAAAATTGCCTCTTTTTCAGAGCGTGCTTTTTTATTATCTAAATCTCCACCAATTTTCAACTCAATCAAGTGGTGTGTATTTGTCTCTTTATCAATTAAGTAGTAATCACTAATATGTACTTTAGTTTGAATTTTAGATTTTGTATTTGATGTTATTTTTCTTATTTCATCATAGTGAGAAAGTTCTGGCTTGAGAGAATTTTGTCTGTTTTTATAAGCCTCTAACAATTCAGCAATTTTTGATGTTTGTTCGGGGTATAATTTCCCTTCAACGCTTTTATTTACTTCGTAAAATAATTTAGCAATATTTATAGCCATTCCCTCAAGCATATTCCCAAGAGAACTATCAAGAGAGCGGACAAGAGCGGAGTAATATTGAATATCTTTACCGAGTGCCGCGATAAAAACATTATGAATTTTCATATTGATAACTCCGTTTGGGTTATCGATTTCACCTTCGTGACGAGCTTGAAATCCTGTCGCATAAGATTCAACCGCTGTTCTAACGATAGACTTTATTGCCTCTTTTTTATCTAATGTTTTATTTGTCATAAATATTTATTTTAATAATTGGTTACTTTTAACTCCCTATATTTTAACAATTCATATTGCGCTTCCAATATAATAATAGCAGTCTTCCCATATTCAAACAATAAAATATATTTTTTGCTCAATCAGTTTTGTTTTCACAGAATAAATTAAATTTCAACACCTTATTACACAACATATCCGTTCTTTTCTGAATCTTGTTACGTAGCATTTATGTAACAAAAAAAGAAACCTTTCTCTGCCTTCAAAGCGGAGAGGGCGAGATTCGAACTCGCGAAGCCAATTAAGACTTGCCACCTTTCCAAGGTGGTGCACTCGACCACTATGCGACCTCTCCTGTTTTTTCAAAAAACCTATCCAACTTTCTTAATTCCTATCAATCTCATTTTTTTTCCTTTCGAAGATCCATCGCTGGAGGACGAAGTCTTTCCTATAATCAAAACTACTTTATCACCTTTTCTTAACTTCTTTTCAATCTTGACTTTTTTTACCATTTTGTCAATTAGCGTTTCCATTTTTTCCTTTTTGCTAAAAGCATAGCCCTGCACTCCCCAAAGAAGAGAGAGTTGGTTAAGCGTTTTTCTGCTATTAGTAGCTACAAAAATTTTCTGGTCTGGTCTAAAATGAGATACTAGCCTAGCAGTAAATCCGCTAATACTTATCATACAAATTCCTTGAGCATCAAAACTTTTTGCTAACTCGTAAGCACTTTTTACTATTAAAGTATACTCTGATTCAACATCACAAGGCAAAGGTTCATAGATATCATCATAAGCAGACTCTTCAGTTTTTTCAATAATTCTAGTCATAATTTCTATACTCTCCACTGGATATTTTCCCGTAGCACTTTCCCCGGAAAGCATAACTGCATCAGCGTGATCAATAACTGCATTGGAAACATCACTAACTTCAGCTCTGGTTGGACGCGGATTATCAACCATACTTCCCAACATTTGAGTTGCTACAATTACTGGCTTTAAACGCTTTATACTTCTTGAAATTATTTCTTTTTGTAAAATGATTACCCTACTTTCGTCCATTTCTATTCCTAAATCTCCTCGAGCAACCATAACCGCATCACTCTCTTCCAAAATTTCATCTAAATTATCAATAGCCTCACGTCTCTCAATTTTAGAAATTATTTGAGGTAAATTTTTCTTATTTCTTATTTTCTTTTTTATTATTCTTCTCAGTTTTTTTATATTTTCTCCGTTTTTTACAAAAGAAAGAGCCACAAAATCTATGTTGTGCTCTAAAACGAAATCTAAATCTCTTTTATCTTTCTTTGTAATTATCGCTATATCTAAATCTGCTCCTGGAATATTAACGCCTTTGTGATTTTTTATTATTCCTCCATCAATAACTTTTGTCTTAAGACATTTTCCTTTATTCTCAATTATTTTTAACTTTATCAAACCATCCTCAATTAAAATTTTATTTCCTTTGTTAAGCCCTTTGATTATTTTTGTTTTATCTATGAAAATTTTAGCATCTGCTGTTTTTTTTGATTCGGTGCCAATCTCATAAACAAAAACAGTTTTTCCCTTTTTGACAGCCACTTCCTTTTCTACATTTATTCTAATGTGTGGTCCTTGCAAGTCTGCTAAAATTCCAACATTTGCTCCCAAATTTTTTGAAACTTTTTTAATTCTTTTTATCGCCATTCTGTGCCAACTATATTCTCCGTGAGAAAAATTAAGACGAGCAACATTCATTCCCGCTTTAATCATTTTTTCAAGATTTTTTTCGCTTTCTGAAGCTGGTCCTATAGTTGCTACTATTTTTGTTTTTTTTGTCATAAATTTTTGTTTTTTTAAATTCTTTCTTAAAACTATTCTATAAATTATTATAAACTAAAACAGACAACTTTAAAAGATGCCTGTTTTACTCTGTATAGAAAGAAATGATCTATTTTATTATTTCAATTCCACCTATAAGCGGAAGTTTTTTCATTTCTCCCTTAGAGGCATTTATAATTCCCATAATCATAAATATTAATCCAGCAATTATAACTAATGGGAGAATTAAAGCTCCTACTATAACCATAATCAACACACTTCCAACTATTTGACCAACTACCCAAAATAGTAATAAATTCAATTGCTGATTAGCGTGAAATTTCGCAAATGGGCTATCTTTAGCATCCGTAACCAAAGGGATAAAAAACAGAATTGGAATAATGTACCCAACTATTGCCATTGCTTTATTTTTTTCAGCATCATTTTGATTGTTACCTCCGCCTGTTTCAGTTTGGGAAGTTTGTTCATTCGGCTGACTAGCTACTGGTTCTTGATTGATTTTTTGCTCTTCCATAAAAACACCTCCTTTCCTAAAAAATTAAATTAAAAATTGAATTAAAATTGTGGCATACCTTCTGGAATTTGTTTACTAAGGTCATTCATCATTTGTTGTTGATTTTTTAACATCTCACATTGATCAGCAAAATTTATATCCGCAGGAATAGAAAAATCTATTGACCCAGTTTCATGACATTCAACATTTTGAGCTCCTTCAAATATATCCGTAACTTCTTCTTTAAGATCATCTACTTCGTCAATATTTCCGCCTTCTTCATCTTCTTCTAAATTATCTACATTAAATTCGTCATCTAAACTATTGATACATTCAATATCAATTTTAATACCCTCGGTGCTACCTTCTTCCCAACTATACGAAACTTTTCCATCAAATATCGAATTATTTTTTTTATCACCCATCAAAAATTCTGTTTTATATTTATCTCCTTGTATATAAGTTTTTACTTCAACAGTTAGCCCATCCTCATTTGAAGTATAAACACATTCCATTTTTTTATTAGAAGTCAACGCTTCTTTTATTGAGTCCATCATTCCTCCCTTTTCTTCAGATTTAACTTCTTCATTTTCTGTATCTTTAGTTTCTACTCCTGTATCTGAATTATTTTTACCACAACCACTAAGAGTTACAACTACCAGCAACGCTATTGTTAATAAAATTATTTTTTTCATAAGCAATGTTATTATTTAAATTAAAACGCACTTTCTTACCTCTATTGTAACACGCTAGAATTTAAAATCAATAAATATTTGTTCTATGATTTTATCCTTATTCTGCAAGGTTTTTGAGGAGAATGATATAATGGGAATATTATTTCCACCTATTCTTCTTTTAATTTCATCAACTACTTTATTTATTTTATTTTTTTTAACCTTATCTATTTTATTAGCTATTACGAAAAAATCTATATTCTCTGCTCGCAATAAACTTATCATCTCTATATCAAAATCTTTAATTCCCACTTTAGCATCTACGATCAAAATAACTTTTTTTGGTTTCGATTCAGCATAGGAAAGATACCAAATAATCATTTTTCTCATTTTCTCTCTTCTCTTTTTAGACATTTTGGCAAATCCATATCCAGGAAGATCTACAAAATAAAATTTGTTATTTATAAGAAAAAAGTTTATTTCTTGTGTTCTTCCGGGTGTAGAACTAGACCTTGCCAAATTTTTGTTATTCACTAAAGAATTAATAAGACTAGATTTGCCCACATTAGACCTGCCCACAAAAGCTACCTGTGGGATATTATCCAAAAGTATTTCATTTGTTCCAGTAATTCCTCTGGCAAATTCCGCTGTTTTAATATTCATAAATTTTCTACAATTCTTAAGCTGTTTCTTAATTAGTATAGATAGTCTACCAATTAAGAAACAGTTCATCAACTATTACTCGCACACCTATTACTATAAATTTCTTATATTTTAATTAACTTGATGCTTCCAGAATTCAAAATATTTATCTTGCTTAGACAGAAGTTCTTTATGTGAGCCGTCCTCAACTATTTTTCCTCCATCAAAAACAATAATTCTATCCATTTTTTTAAGTGTACTTAATCTATGAGCAATTATAATTGTCGTTCTATTTTTCATTAACTCCTCTAATGCACTTTGAATTAATTTTTCCGCCTCAGAATCAAGAGAACTTGTCGCTTCATCTAAAACCAGAATTGGAGATTTTTTAAGCATTGCTCTAGCAATCATCACTCTTTGTTTTTGTCCACCTGATAACTTTATTCCTCTTTCTCCCACTACTGTTTTAAACTTTTTTGAAAAACTATTTATAAAATCTAACGCATGTGCCTGCTTAGAAGCTCGCATTATATCACTTTTACTTGCTTGATTATAACTATATTTTATATTTTCTTCTAGCGTACGATGAAACAGAAGTGCCTCCTGAGGAACATAAGCAATTGAATTTCGCAAATCATCTTGCCTCATTTTTTTAATATCATATCCATCAATTTTTATAGTGCCACTTTCTACATCTACAAAACGCAATAACAAACTAACAAAGGTTGATTTACCAGTTCCAGACTCACCAACGAGTCCAATTTTTTGACCTTTTGGAATAGTCAATGACAAGTTTTTAAAAACTGACTGTTTCTTGTCTTCTTCATAATGAAAATTTATATTATCAAAAGTAATTTCTCCATTTTTTATTTTTACTTTTTTTGCATTTTTATCATCCACAATATCATGCGAAGTAAAAATTTCTTCTAAACCTTCTTTCATCTTGCCATATTGTTCCATAAATCGATTGAAAGTGTTTCCCATAAAAATTAAGTCTCCAATTAAACGCACTGTCATTGTTATTGCTATAACAACAACTCCCAATCCCACCTTTCCTGTTTCCCATAAGTGCAGAGAGCTGTATATTACTACACTCAACATTAAAATTGCCACTATCGAATTAAAAACTAAGACAAGTTCAAAATATCGCCAAGCTTTCCAATACCAAAAACGATATTTTTCAATATAAGAACTTATATTTTTTGTCTCAAATTTAATTTGAACATTTTGTTTAATTGCCATTACATTAGTCAGATTATCAACGATATTACCATTCAATTCAGATGCTTTATTGGCTTGTATTTTTGAATAATTAGAAAGTTTTCGTGAAATAAATAGATTAAAAAAAATAAAAAATAAAATAAATCCTGTAAAAATAAACCCTAAAATAGTTGCTGACCAAAAAGCTAATAAGCTAAAAATTATAAATTTTACAGCTATGTATAAAAAATTCCAAAAAATCATTGGAAAAATTGCATCAATGCCATTAGTAATGTTAGATATCTTATTCGACAATTTTCCGACTAATTTATTAGAAAAGTACTTATAACTGTGTTTTATTAAATAATTAAAAATAATTTGATGAGAATACGCCTCTGAACGAATTGTTACATGAGCACCAAAAAAACCACTTGCTCGCCAAAAAAATAAACCCAATGCAAATGAGCTAATTAACAGCAATGACCAATGATGAACTATGCTTATATGTTAGATCCCACCGCGTTGTTTACAATTCTGTAGGATAAAAATAATTAATTAATTGTTCCATTGGAGTTTTACTTTCAATTCCCTTATGCGGTTTAA
>Ga0209344_10001494_pt1 | contig 30142 bp, 27 predicted proteins | sample Cruoilmetagenom6_FD_187293 | JGI IMG/M metagenome (GOLD analysis project Ga0209344, IMG submission 187293) | Oil polluted marine microbial communities from Coal Oil Point, Santa Barbara, California, USA - Santa Barbara Oil Seep Sample 6 (SPAdes)... | ecosystem: Environmental > Aquatic > Marine... | reverse complement strand
ACTGGGGCGCGGTAGGCAAGATTGCCGCCAGTTGGGTGGTCTCCCCCTTGTTGGCAGGCACCATCGGTTTCGTGCTGTTTAAATCGGTACACCACCTGATTTTCGAGGACGCCAACCCATTCACGGCCGCCAAACGCTACGTACCTGGCTATGTGTTTCTGGTAGGTTTCATCGTCTCGATGGTCACGCTGACCAAAGGGTTGTCCCACGTGGGGCTGGATCTAACCTTTAATCAGAGTCTGCTGCTGTCGATCCTGCTGGGCCTGGTGATCATGGGCATTGGCCTGATCATGCAGCGGCGTATCAAGTTCGAGCACAATGCCAACGACCACTTCGGCTATGCCAACGTCGAGCGCGTGTTCGGCGTGCTGATGATCTTCACCGCCTGCGCCATGGCCTTTGCCCACGGCTCCAACGATGTGGCAAATGCGGTTGGCCCGCTGGCGGCAGTCATCAGCGTGGTGCAAACCGGCGGTGAAATTGGCGGCTCTGCACTGGTGCCCTGGTGGGTGCTGGTACTCGGCGGTGGCGGTATCGTGGTGGGTCTCGTCACCTATGGTCATAAAGTGATTGCCACTGTGGGCACGGGAATTACCGAGCTGACCCCCAGCCGTGGCTTTGCCGCTACCTTGGCAGCGGCCACTACCGTGGTGTTGGCCTCGGGTACCGGTTTGCCAATTTCCACGACGCACACACTGGTAGGTGCGATTTTAGGCGTTGGTCTGGCGCGCGGCATGGCAGCGTTAAACCTGCGGGTCATCGGCACAATTGCGGCGTCGTGGCTGATCACACTGCCAGCAGGCGCAGGCCTGGCAATTCTGTTCTTCTTTATGTTCAAGGGCATGTTCGGCTAAATTAAGACTCGAACGCTGTTAGACACCGCTAAGCGATAAAATCACAGCGGCATCTTCATGTATATCTGCATTAGATTGAGCAGATTTGCATTAGAAGGTGCCGCTGTTTTTTGTGCTCTGGTAAAGTAACCTGATTAGATGTGGTAAACGTCTGATGTTTCTTTCACCTGCTGCCGGAGAGCGGCCCTTGGATACGCGCTTCCCCTTTGTTGATTGGTTTCGTAACGCTTCCCCCTACATCAATGCCCACCGGGGGCGAACCTTTGTCATCTTAATTGAGGGCGAAGCCATGGCGTCTGGCCGAGGGGAGCAACTGATTCAGGATTTGGCGCTGCTGCATACCCTGGGCGTGCGTTTGGTCGTGGTATTCGGCATTCGCCCCCAGGTGCACGAATCGCTAACCGCCGCCGGCGTAGAGCCCACACGCATTGATGGCCGCTGGGTGGCCGACCGTGCGGTGATGGCCCACGTGGAGCAAGTAGCTGCCCACCAGCGGCTATGGCTGGAAGCGCGGCTCTCCCTTGGTCTGCCCAGCACGCCGCTGCACGGTGTGGAACTGAGCGTTATCTCTGGCAACCTGGTGACCGCCAAGCCTCTAGGCGTGCGCGAAGGGGTGGATTTCGACCACAGCGGTGAAGTGCGCCGCGTGCGTGCCAGCGCCATTGAAGGCCTGCTGGAAAAAGGCTCGCTGGTGCTACTGCCGCCGCTGGGGTTCTCCAGCACCGGTGAGGTGTTCGATTTAGACGCCTCTGAAGTCGCTCAACACGCCGCCGTGGCGCTGAAAGCCGACAAGCTGATTCTGCTGGGGGAGTCCGAAGGCTTGGAGGATGAGCAGGGGGCGCTGTTGCGCCAGCTTTCGCCAGCGGAAGCCGAGCCGCGTTTAAGCGCCGCAGTGCCAGGCAGCGAGCTCGCCCGCCATTTACAGGCCGCCTGCACCGCCGCACGGGAAGGCGTGGCGCGCACGCACCTGCTCTCCTGGCGCAACCACGATGCCCTGCTGGGTGAGTTGTTCACCCGGGACGGCGTGGGCACCATGATTACCCAGCACCGCTACGAGCAGCTGCGCCCAGCCACGCTCAACGATGTAGCGGGCTTGCTGGAACTGCTGGAACCGCTAGAGCGGCGGGGCATGCTGGTGGCACGTTCAAGAGAGCGGCTGGAGCACGAAATCGATGACTACATGGTGATCGAGCGTGACGGTATGGTGATTGGCTGCGCCGCGCTGCATGTATTTACGGATACCACCATTGCCGAACTCGCCTGCGTGGCGGTGCACGACAGCTACCGCGGCGGCGAGCGGGGCGAGCGTCTGGTGGAGGCCATGGAGCGCCGCGCCCGCCAGCGCGGCTTAACTGAAGTGTTCGTGCTGACCACCCACACCGCCCACTGGTTTGTGGAGCACGGCTTTCGCGCCGCCAGCCTGGAAGACCTGCCCCCGCTGAAGCGCGAAACCTACAATCACGCCCGTAAATCGAAGGTGCTAGTTAAGCAACTGGCGTAACCCGCTTTTTAATGTTATTCGTCATCTAATGTGGATTTAATATTAATCGACCATTTTGAGTCTCATAATTCTGATTGTAACCACTAAGCCAACTATCTGTTGTGGGAGGGCGCTTCAGCGATGGTTCGACACTTCGACGAAGGGTGCCGTAGGCACCCCGGTATTATCGGATTGGAAGCATAAGCAATCGCGAGCTGAAGCTCCCTCCCACGGGTGCAGTTATCAGTTTGGAAGCATAAGCAATCGCGAGCTGAAGCTCCCTCCCACGGGTGCAGTTATCAGTTTGGCAACCTAAACGGTCGCGAGCTTAAGCTCCCTCCCACGGGTGCAGTTATCAGTTTGGCAGCCTAAACGGTCGCGAGCTTAAGCTCCCTCCCACGGGTGCAGTTATCAGTTTGGCAGCCTAAACGGTCGCGAGCTTAAGCTCCCTCCCACAGGTCAACTGTCAGACTGTCAGAAATAATTCCATACCGAATGACGAAGAGCCTGCAAACAGCGCCGGCTGTTTTTGCGCTTCTTGTTGAATAGCGTCATCAATCGGTGTGTCGTAGGTGTTGAGTAGATAGCCCAGCACCGAATAGAAACCCACCATGGCGATCAGGTCGATCACTGCCTTGCGCCCGATCGCCTCGGCAAGCTCTGCTTCCTGCTCCTGGGCCAGCATGCGCTCATCGAACAGCGCATCCACGGCGTTGACGATAAGACCGTCAACGCCTTCGGGAGTACCGCGAATAGCAGTGATCCGCTGTTCGGAGAATCCCAGCGCCAGTGCACGACTAACATGATGGGCCCACTCGTAGGCTGAGCCCATACGCAGACCCGCGCGTAAAATCACCACTTCGGTCAGTTCCGGGCCTAACGCATTCTCCTTGACAACGTGTTGGCGCAAGGGCGCCCACGCTCTAAGTAAGGCCGGGTGATGGGCCATGGTGCGATAAACGTTGAGTGCGCCAGCAAAGCCCTCGCGTAAATCAGCGATCTCCTCAGGCCAGTCGGCGTCGGAAACAGGCGGGCAGGGAGAAGAGGGCATGGGTGGTCTCCTTTCAGGTTATTCAAATCGTTATTCAGTGTGTTATCACTCTGCGATGGCGGCGTCTATGGCGTCGGCAATACGCTCAATGATCAAATCGACTTCGCCAGGCTCGATGATATAGGGCGGTGCCAGCAAGATATGGTCACCGTGAATGCCATCAATAGTGCCGCCCATCGGGTAGCTGATCAGGCCTCGCGCCATGGCCTGCCGCTTGATTTTGGCGTATATCTTTCTAGCCGGATCGAAAGGCGTTTTGCTCTCCCTGTCCGCGACAATCTCGATACCGCGAAACAAGCCCCTGCCGCGAATATCGCCCACATGGGGGGATGCGCCAAGTGCCGCTTCAAGGCCACTCTGCAACCTCATGCCCATGGCATTGACGTTAGCCAGCGTCTCCGGCCGTGCAATGATCTCAACCACTTTGTTGGCGGCCGCGGCAGCCACCGGGTGGCCAAGATAGGTATGGCCATGCTGAAACAGCCCAGACCCATTGGCAAAACTGGCGTAGATGTTGGCCGATAGCATCACCGCGCCGATAGGTTGATAGCCGCCACCCAAACCTTTGGCTATCGTGACGATATCCGGCGTTACCCCATCTTGTTCGCAGGCGAAGACGGTGCCGGTTCTGCCCATGCCGCACATCACTTCGTCGAGGATCAGCAGTACGCCGTACTTATCGCAAATGGCACGCACGCGCTTGAAGTAATCCGCCTCAGAGGCGACTGCCCCTAAGGTGGCGCCGACGACGGGTTCGGCAACGAAGGCCATGACCTCTTCAGGGCCAAGTTCCAGAATCTTTGCCTCAAGCTCCTCGGCAAGCCGTGCCGCGTAGGCCTCGGGCGACTCATCGGTGCCCTTGTCGCGATACGCATAGCAGGGCGATACATGGTGGGTTTCTGGCAGAATCGGCTGAAACTGCTGGCGCCGCATGGCATTGCCACCGGTGGCCAAGGCGCCGATGGTATTGCCGTGGTAGCTCTGGCGTCTGGCAATGATATGCCGCCGCTGGGGCTGATTGATCTCAACAAAGTACTGCCGGGCCATTTTCAGTGCCGCTTCAACGGCCTCTGACCCACCTGATACCAAGTAGACGTAATCAAGCCCGATCGGGGCTAAATCCACGAGCTTTTCGGCAAGCGCTTCGGCGGCATCGGTAGTGAAAAATGAGGTGTGGGCGTAACACAGGCTATCGATCTGCGAGCGCATGGCGGCCAGTACTTCCGGGTGAGCATGGCCTACGCTGGTGACCGCAGCGCCTCCCGATCCATCCAGATAGCGACGCCCCGTGGTATCCGTGATATAGACGCCCTGTGCCGACGCTGCATGAGGCAGTTTCCCGCCGATACCGCGGTGAAGAATACGTGTCATAGCCTCTTTCCCTCATTATTAAAAGCAGAGTGTTACCGGTAAGAAGTGCAAGGGTGCGTCGTTACCCAGGCGACGATGTGCCATTGTTCTGCACGTTTTAGGCGGTTTAAATTTTAGGCCGTCAAACGCCCCTGGCCAATGCCGCCATCCAGTCAATCATCGGCACCGGATAAATGCCCAGCAGCAGTATGAGAACGGTAATCACCATGAGCGTCAATTCGGCTACCCGTTTTTGCTTGCCTTCAAGGCTATCTCGCGGTTGGCTGCCGGGTTCGGATAAATACAGCGTGACCATTACCCGCAGGTAATAGAACAGACCGATAGCGCTTCCGGCCACCACGCCGCCCACCAGCCACCAACGGCTGTCCGCTACGCCCAGAGCGATGATGTAGAACTTGCCGATAAAGCCAGCGGTCAGGGGGATGCCCGCCAGCGAGAGCAGGCTGAGCGTCATCACCGCCGCCAGCCAGGGGCTGCGCCAAAAGAGACCCCGGTAATGGTGTAGCCCGGCCGCGTCCTCGCCGTGGTGGGAGCAGGACACATGTATGATCACGCCAAACGCGCCCAGGGTGGCAACGACATAAGTGAACAGGTAAACACCGCTGGTTTCTACCGACAGCGGGCTTTCCACCACAACGGCGATCAGCAGGTAGCCCAGATGCGCGATGGAGGAATAGCCTAGCAGTCGTTTCAGGTTGAGCTGAAAGAGCGCCAGCAAATTGCCCCCCAGCATGCTGATGAACGCCAAAAGGCCCACCAGGTTTCTGAGCCATTCACTCTCAAAAGCCGGTACCTTCATCATTAAGCGCAGCAGCACCAGAAATACCGCAAGCTTGCTGACCGTCGCCAGCACCAGGGTCGCCGGTGCTATCCCGCCTTGGTACACATCCGGTGTCCATAGATGGAAAGGCATGATGGAAAGCTTAAAGCCCAAGCCGACAACGATCAGCACGGCACCGCCGAGGATCCATGGATCCAAGCCGCCGCTAACCCCTGAGGTAAGCCCTGCGGCAAGCGCGCCGAATTCCAGCTGGCCGGTGCGGGCATAGAGCAATGCCATGCCGAACAGCAAAAAGGCGGTGGCCGCCGCAGACAAGACCAGGTACTTGATCCCCGCCTCCAGCGAGCGTTCTGTCCGGAAACGGTAAGCCACCATGCCGTACAGTGGCATTGAGAGTAACTCCAGGCTGATGAACAGCATGGCCATGTGGCTGCTGGCCACCAGGCCCAGCGCACCGGTCACCGCACACAGTAATAGCAGGTAAAACTCTTCTTGCGGGCCGGTGTAGTTTGCCAGGTAATGAGGGCTTATGGCGGCAATGGCCAGGGCGCTGGCAAGCACCAGCACGCTGCCCATGAGCGTAATGCCGTCCAGTGTCATCAGCGGTGGCGAAGCGGCGGCGGCCGATGCCAGTGGCAGGCTCGCAAGCGCCAGGGCCAGGCCACCGACGGTCAGCGCAGCTGTACTGCTGTGATGACGCTGCCAGGTGATGCCGACCATGACCAGAATGGCTGTGGCGGCAACGACGACCAGCGGTAGCAGCCCGATGAGATCCGTCAGTGTCAGCATTAATCTACCTCCTCTGCCTGGATGGCTAAGCCTGCGCTATCCGCGAACAGCGCCGCCACCGGCTGAACCATGGATGCAGTGGTATCCAGCAGAGGTTGGGGGTTAAGGCCCACGGCCAGGGTCAGGCCGATCAACAGCAGCATCATGGCGTATTCACGTGCATCGGGACCCGCCAGCTTGCCCTTAGAATATTCGCGCCCGAAATGTACGCGCTGCATCAACAACAGTGAATAAATGGCGGCCAGCACCAGCCCGGCGCTGGCGATGATGACGATAACCGGGGCGCTTGGGAAAGTACCAAACAGCACCATGAACTCTCCGATGAAATTGGCCGTGGCCGGCATGCCCAGGGACGCTGCGACAAAGAATATAGTAAACCCGGGAAGCGTGGGTATCCGTCCCCACAAGCCACCCATCAGACGCATGTCCCGGGTCTTGACTCGCTCGTAGAGCTGGCCACTGAGAATAAACAGACCGGCGCTTGAAAAGGCGTGCGCCACCATGATCACGATGGCGCCTTGCATCGCCAGCTCCGACCCGGAGTAAAGCGCAATCAGTACGAACCCCATGTGGGATATGCTGGTGTAAGCAATCAACCGTTTGATGTCCTGCTGTCCGCAGGCGAGAATCGCGCCGTAAAAAATACCCACCAGCCCCAGGGTCATGGCCACCGGCGCAAAGGCTTGGGACTGCTCTGGAAACAGGGGAATCGCTAAGCGCAGGATGCCGTAAGCGGCCGTTTTCAGCAGAATGCCCGCGAGATCCACGCTGCCCGCGGTAGGCGCCTGGGCATGCGCATCGGGCAGCCAGCCATGCAAAGGCACCACGGGCAGCTTTACCGCAAAGGCAATAAAAAACCCCAGCATCAGCCAGAAGGACAAGCCGTCGGGTACATCGGCATTCCGCAGAGCGTCATAGCCGAAGGTCATGACACCAGTGTTGGAATAATGGGCGAACACCAGCGCCAGGATGGCTACCAGCATCAGTAGGCCGCTGGCCTGGGTATAGATAAAGAAGCGGGTGGCGGCGCGAATGCGGGTTTGCCCAGGAGAGCCGCTGTGGCCCCACAGGGCAATCAGAAAATACATGGGTACTAGCATCGCTTCCCAGAACAGGAAAAACAGGAACAGATCCAGGGCCAGGAAGACACCCACGACGCCGCTCATGATGAACAGCAGATTCAGGTGAAAAAAGCCTACCCGCTCAACAATCTCGTTCCAGGAGCAAAGCACCGCCAGAGCGCCCAGCAAGCCGGCCAACGCCACTAGAATCAGCGATAAGCCGTCCATGGCCAAGTGAATCTCAATACCAAAACGCGGAACCCACGGCACTCGCCACTCCAGCAGCCAGGGGCTTTCGCTAGCGCCTGGCGGGCTGAAGTCCCCGCCTATCCAAAGCACCAGGCTGGCTGCCAGCACCCATAGCATGGTGCCCAGGGCAATCCAGCGCGGAGCCTGCTTACCCCATCGTTCTGCCTGCCAGCACAACAGGCCGCCGAAGAAAGGCATCAGAATCAGCCAGAGTAGTATCATGTGCCTCCTCCACTCGTCAGTACCAGGCTGATCAGGATGACCGTAACCCCTAGCACCATCACGCAGGCATAGGTTCGCATGCGGCCGTTCTGAGTGCGCACCAGGCCGGCATTGCCGGCACGCGCGATCAGCGCCAGCAGATTCATGCCTCGGTTGATGAAGTCGAAACGCAGCCCACGCACCAGCCACTGCCAGGGACGAACCAGTCCCCATTTGAACAACGCATCAAAGCCCCAGGCGCGGTTCAGCAGCGCCCAGCAGCGTGCGCCAGCGCCTTTGCCAGCGACGCTGTGAAGCCATTGCCGACGCATCACGAAAAGCCAGCCAGCCAGGGCCAGACCGGCGACTACCGCGCCAGTCGCCAGTACCTGCAGCAGGGTATGGCTGGTTTCGCTATTCTCGCCCGGCGCCGGCGGGAATAGCTCGCCAAGCCCAGAATAGAGCCAGGCACCGAGGAAGGTGGACAGCGCCGCGAGGACGATCAGGGGCAGGTGGTGGGTGACGGGGTTTCTGCCAGGCTCGGGTTGGCGCGCGTGGTCGCTGCCCGGTTCACCATGAAAGATGCCCAGGATCAGCCGCACCGTATACAGGCCGGTAAGCACCGCGCCCAACAAACCGGCTAACAGCAAACCGATCTGGTCGGCGGCCATGGCCTGCCACAAAATCTCATCCTTGCTGAAGAAGCCTGCGGATATCAGCGGCAGGGCCACCAGCGCCGCGCCGCCGACGATAAAGCCCGCATAGGCAACCGGCAGCTTACGCCAGAGTCCGCCCAGTCTGCCCATCTCCTGTTCATGGTGGCAGCTAATGATCACCGACCCGGCGGAGAGAAACAGCAGCGCCTTGAAGAAAGCGTGCGTCGTCAGGTGGAAAATAGCCGCATCAAAGGCCCCCACCCCCAAGGCGACAAACATGTAGCCGATCTGGCTCATCGTTGAGTAGGCCAGCACGCGTTTGATGTCGGTTTGGGCCAAGGCCGCAAACGCCGCCAGCAGCAGCGACACCGCCCCGATAACCCCGACCAGCAGCAGCACGTCCGGGGCCAGCAGAAACAGCCCGTTCAGGCGGGCAATCAGGTAGACCCCGGCGGTGACCATGGTGGCTGCGTGGATAAGCGCCGAGACCGGCGTGGGCCCGGCCATGGCATCCGGCAGCCAGGTATGTAACGGCACCTGCGCCGACTTGCCCAGGGCACCGCCAAGAATCAGCAGCGCCGCGATATTGGCCGTCGCGCTTCCCTCGGCCCAGACTTGTGGCGCCTGATCCAGCACCTGCCCGATATCCAGGGTGCCGAGTTTGACGAAAATTAAAAACATCCCCAGAGCGAGGAAAACATCGCCGATACGCGTGACGATAAACGCCTTGAAGGCCGCCCAGTTATTGGCTTCATGCTGATAGTAATAGCCGATCAGCCCATAGCTGCAAAGGCCGACGCCCTCCCAACCCAGAAACAGCAACAGGAGGTTATCGGCCAGCACCAGGATCAGCATGCTGAACACAAATAGGTTCATCCAAGCATAGAAACGGGTGATCCCCACCTCGCCTGCCATGTACCAGGCGGCAAACAGGTGGATCAGAAAACCCACGCCGGTGATTATTGCCATCATCAATAGTGAGAGGCGGTTCACCGTGAGCCCGATGGTGGGCTGGAAATCGTCCACGGCAACCCATGTCCAGAGCGTAACGCCTTGGCTGGCGCCCGAATACGTAAGCAGCGTCCAGGCGGTCGCCAGGGCGGCCAGCCCGACGCTGCCCACGCCTATCAGCGTGCTGGCGCGTGGGCCCATCCGCTCACCGGCAAAAGCCAGCGTCACCGTGCTCGCCAGTGGCAATAGGCATGAGATTACTGTCGTTGCTGTCATCATCCACGCATCCTGCTGACGTTATCGAGCTTGAGTGAATGGAAGCGTTGGTAGAGCTGTATCATCAACGCCAACCCGACGCTGGCTTCAGCGGCCGCCAGGGTGATCACCAGCAGGAACATGGCCTGCCCATCCGGTTGATTCCAGGCGGTACTGCCCACGATAAAAGCAAGCCCGGTGGCGTTGAGCATGATTTCCAGGCTCATGAGAACAAACAACATGCTGCGCCGAAGCATCAACCCGGCCAGTCCCAGGGTGAACAGAATGGCGGCCAGCATCAGGCCATGCTCCATCGGGATCCCGTTCATGGCGTGTCCCCTCGATCAGGGGCGTGCCGTGACGCTGGGGAGTGCCCCGGGTCGTTGCGCCGCCCCACGTGAGAGGCCGTCACCAGTGCGGCCAGCAGCAGAAGCGCGGACAGTTCCACCACCATCAGCCAGGGGCCGAACAGCGTAAGGCCGATACCCCGGGCGGTGATGAGCTCGCCGTCAATGGCCTTTTCGACACCTCCCGACGCGATGAGGGCCACCAGGGCCGCGAGTAACGCCAAGGCCAGCAGTGATGGTCCTACCCAGTAGATCGGTTGCCGCCATAGGGGCGAACGTTCTTCATCCGCGCGCAGGTTGAGCATCATGACCACGAACACAAACAGCACCATGATCGCCCCGGCGTAGATGATAATCTCCAGGGCGCCGGCAAACGGCGCCCCCAGGGCGAAGAACACCAGCGCCACGGCGATCAACGAGACAATCAAATAGACCACCGAATGCACCGGGCTGGTACCGGTGATCACGCCCACCGTGGCCAGCACCGCCACCAAGCCGCTGAGATAGAAAGCCAGTTCCATCAGTGCCTCCTTGTTGGGTTAGGGGAGCAGGGTGCGGACATCTTCCGGCGTGTCCTCATCCTTCGCCTGGCCTTTGTCTTTACCCGCAATGGCCATGCCTGCCACTTTGTAGAAATGGTAGTCGTGATCCTTGCCGGAGCCGTCGATCAGCAGGTCTTCCTTCTCGTATACCAACTGCTGGCGGTCGTACTCGCCCATCTCGAAATCCGGCGTTAGTTGGATGGCGGAAGTGGGGCAGGCCTCTTCACACATGCCGCAGAAAATGCAGCGGGAAAAGTTGATGCGAAAAAACGATGGGTACCAGCGACCGTCATCTGCTTCATCCTTTTGCAGGGAGATGCAGTCCACCGGGCAGGCTACTGCGCACAGGTTGCACGCCACGCAGCGCTCTTCGCCGTCTGGGTCGCGGGTGAGTATGATGCGGCCCCGATAACGGGGGGGCAGATAGACCGGCTGTTCCGGGTAGCTGACCGTCTCCCGCTTGCGAAAGCCGTGCATGAACACGGTGCCCATCGTGCGTAACAGCGAGCCAGTCGCAGGAACCAGTCCGCGTACTGTGTCAATGATCGGACGCTTGTTTCTATCCATCATGTCTCCCTAGGCGCCTACCCAGAGCATGACTGCTCCGGTGGCCAATAAGTTGATGAGGGTTAGCGGCAGGCAGATTTTCCAACCAAAGCTCATGACCCGGTCATACCGGGGGCGCGGCAGTGACGCCCTCAGCAGCATGAAAAGCAACAGAAAGCCGCTGGTCTTGAGGGCGAACCATACAAAAGGTGGCAACAAGGGGCCGTGCCAGCCGCCGAAAAACAGCGTGACGATAAGCGCCGAGACCAGCACCATGCCCACGTATTCGCCGATAAAAAACATGCCGAATTTCATGCCGGAATATTCTATATGGTAGCCATCCGCTAGCTCCTGCTCTGCCTCCGGCTGGTCAAAGGGGTGCCGGTGGGTCACGGCAACGCCGGCGAAAAGAAAGGTGATGAAGCCGAAAAACTGGGGAATGATGAACCAGAGATTTTCCTGGGCGGCGACGATGTCACGCATGTTGAAGGAGCCGGCCATGGCCACTACACCCATCAACGAAAGCCCCATGAAAACCTCGTAAGACAGGGTTTGGGCCGAGGCCCTTAGCGCCCCGAGCAGCGCGTACTTATTACCACTGGCCCAGCCCCCGAGTAAGACCGAATACACATTGATGCCGGCCAGGGCGAAGAAAAACAGTAGCCCGATATGCATATCGGCGACGCCCCAGCCAGGGGTGATGGGAATAATCAGAAAACTCAGCAGCAGGGAAGCGAAGGCCAGAATGGGGGCCAGCAGGAACAGGCCACGGCTGGCAAAGGGTGGAATCCAATCTTCCTTGAAGAAGATTTTCAGCATGTCGGCCACCAGCTGAAGCGTGCCGAATGGCCCCACCCGGTTGGGGCCGTAACGGTCCTGCCAAAGACCCAGAAAGCGGCGTTCCACCACGGTCAATACGGCGCCCAGCAGCACCACTCCCAGCAGAATGACCAGGGCCTGGAACAGGCCCCAGAAAATCGCCGTTACCTGAGGTGTCCACCAGCTCATGGCTTACCTCCCTCAGACTTATGCAGCGTAAGGGTTGCCCCCTGCAGCACTCCCATTATCAGCTCGGCGGGCAGGCCAACCCAGCCGGTGGGCCAGTCTGGCTGCTCAAAGACCGGTAGAGCTGTCCCTTCACCGATGTTTACGGTGTCGCCGCTCTTTAGCGCTAAGCGTTGGGCATCATTAGCGCTGAGGATGACGCTGGGCGGTGCTGTGCGCTGTTGAATAGGCGGCGCCAAAGAGGAAGTTTCTTCACCACCGAACAGGCGGGGCAGAATCAGCGCCCGCAAGGCATTGGCGTCCGCTGCGCTTTGAACCGGCGGGTGATAGCGGCCCTGACCAGGCGCTGGGTGAATCAGGCGTACCCCGGGGTCTCCGCCACGCAGATGCCCGCCTACCTCGTCGGTAAACTTGTTCCAGGCCTGGGGTGAGTTCCAACCCGGCGCCCAGGCAAAAGCTACCTGCTGGCGTGGCCGGTCGCACCCGCTATACCCTTCCATGGAGTGCGCAAAGGGCGTATCCGGGTCTTGGGGAGGGCGCGGTTCATTCACATTGAGGTGGGCGCGCATGGCGGTGCGCCCGCTGTAGCGGTGAGGCTCCCGGGCAAGCGCCAGGCCCGCTATACGATGATCAGATCCGGGGGCTGCCTGCGTGATCCCGGCAAGGCTGGGGTAAGCCTCGGCACAGGCCTGCGTGGCCTGATCCAGATGGATCTCGGGGCTCTCTTCACTCTCTCCGCGGAGGCTGACGGTCAGGCTATGCAACCAATGCCAGCTTGGGTGAATCCGTGCTTCCGGGCGCAGGTAGGCGGGCTCGAACACCTGGAAAAAACGCTGGGCGCGCCCTTCAAGATTAACCAGGGTGCCGCTTGTCTCGGCAAAACTGGCGGCAGGCAGGAGGACGCTTGCTTTTTCGGTCGTTTGCGTTCGCTGGTGATCCACCACAATGCAAGTATCCACCCGTGCCAGCGCTGCATCTACCTGCTTTGCAGGCAAACGTTGGTAGAGGTCATTTTCCAGCACCACCAGCGCATCCGCGTTGCCCTGGGTCAGTTCGTCCAGCGCCCAATCAAGGGGTTGGCCACCCATCAGAGCGAGCCCGGTGCTGTTGGCCTCGCGGCGGATCAACACCAGACCAGCCTGTTTGGCGCGCTTGGCAAGCGCCTTGGCTATATTGCCCGCAGCCTCGAGTATCGCTTCGGAAGCCAAGGTGCCACCGCTGACCACCAGCGGGCGTTCCGCTGCCATCAGCGTCGACGCTATACGCTTAGCGGCCTCTTCAACACCGGCTGGCGCGCTTTCCACCGCCGGGGCCGCTGGGTCGATCGCATGGGCAATGGCCATGCCAAGCAGCGCAATCCCCTCCGGGTCTAGTGCATGGCGAGCTTCGGCCACATCATCGAGCTCGGTGGGGGCGGGCCAGGCGATAAACAGCGGGTGATAAAGATCCTGCCCCAGGGTTTTCAATGCCTCTGCGTTCCAGACCGGCACATCAAGCTTCTCGCCCATTGCTTCCCGCCGTGCCAGCGCCGCCTGGCGTAGGTTAAGGCCCAGGCGACCAGCGCTTTGTACGGGGTCCTCACCCAATATCAGGATGGCGTCGTGACGCTCGATGTCGCGAGGCGTGGGAGAGGGCAGACCTGTTGTACGCTGGAGGTCATTCATGCGTTCCAGGCAGGCCTGTTCCCGGGCCTCAATGCCGGTGGAAAAATTGTCTCCCCCCACCAGCTCGCGGAGCTGATGGTTGCTCTCCAGGCTTGCTCGTGGGGAGCCAATGCCGATAACCCGCTGGGCATGACGTAACGCATCGGTGATATGCGCCAGGGCGGTATCCACCTCAAGGGGGGCGGGTGGTTGGTCCGGCTGTGCTCGCCACTCCGGCACCTTGGGCCGGTCGCTGCGATTGACGTAGCCGTAGCCAAAACGGCCACGGTCGCAGAGAAAGTAACCATTTACTTCGCCATGGTAGCGGTTCTCGATGCGGCGGAGGCTGCCATAGCGTTCGCCGGGGCTGATGTTGCAGCCCATTGAACACTGGTGGCAGATGCTCGGGGCGAACTGCAGGTCCCACTTGCGGGTGTAGTGTTCAGAATGGCTCTTGTCGATGAAGACCCCGGTGGGGCACACCTCGGTGAGATTCCCGGAGAAGGGGCTCTCCAGGGTGCCTTCCTCATAACGGCCGAAATAAACATTGTCCTTGCTTCCAAAAGCGCCCAGGTCGGTGCCGCCGGCGTAGTCGTTGTAAAAGCGTACGCAGCGGTAGCAGGTAATACACCGGTTCATCTCGTGGCCAATAAACGGCCCCAGGTGCTGGTTGCGGCGGGTACGCTTGGTAAAACGATAGCGACGGCGGTCGTGGCCGGTCATGACGGTCATGTCCTGCAGATGGCAATGGCCGCCTTCCTCGCACACCGGGCAGTCATGGGGGTGATTTATCATTAACCACTCCACTACGCTGGCCCGAAACGCGCGAGCCTCCTCATCTTCGATATCAATCCGGGTGTTATCCTTCGCCGGCGTCATGCAGGACATGACTATCATGCCCTTATCGTCATCTTCGTCTTTATACTGACGCACGGCGCACTGGCGGCAGGCCCCGACACTGCCCATCGCGGGATGCCAGCAGAAATAGGGGATATCAAGGTTCAGGGACAGGCACGCCTGAAGCAGGTTATGCGCCTCGTTCACCTCGTACGCTTGTCCGTCTACATGAATGATGGCCATGGCTAGTCCCGTTGGTTCCTGGTCTTGCTGGTAATGGTCGTGCAAGTAATCGTCGTACTGTTCATGCCGACGCCACTGGTATCGAGCCTTCGTGGGTGTCGCCGCGGCGTTTACTGATTCCCTGTTCGAATTCGTGTCGGAAGTGCTTAAGCGCCGTCTGTAACGGCATGGCGGCACCCGGGGCATGGGCACAAAAGGTCAGGCTGGGGCCGCAGTCCGCGGCCAGCTTATCGAGTAGTTCAATGTCGCCGGGCTGGCCTTCGCCATGCTCCAACGCGAGTAACAGCCTGACGGTCCAGGGCAGGCCGTCGCGGCAAGGCGTGCACCAGCCACACGACTCCCTGGCGAAGAATTCCTCCAGGTTGCGCATTAGTGCCACCATGCTCTGTTCCTGGGGTACCACCGTCATCAGGCCTGTGCCCAGGCGGCTTCCTTCCTTGCCGACGGTGTCGAAGTCCAATGGCAACTCCAGATGCTCCGGCAACAAAAGGCCGGTGCTGGCACCGCCGGGAAGCCAGGCCTTGAGCTGGCGGTTATCGCGCATGCCTCCGGCACGGTCGAGGAGCTCAGCGCCCGTGGTGCCGATAGGCAGCTCCCACAGGCCGGGGTTTTCCACCAGACCCGAAGCGCCGTAGAGTTTGGTGCCGCCGTCGTCGGTGCCCTCACCCGAAAGGCCCTGATACCAGTCGGCGCCGTTTAAGATGACCCCCGGCACGTTGCACAGGGTTTCCACGTTGTTAACGACCGACGGCTTGCCCCAGGCGCCCGACTGACCGGGAAACGGCGGCTTGGTCCGGGGATTCGCACGCTTGCCTTCCAGGGCGTTGAGCAGCGCGGTTTCTTCGCCGCAGATATAGCGGCCCGCACCCGTATGGACGGCAATATCGAAGTCGAAGCCGCTGCCGTTGATGTCGGCTCCCAGCCAGCCCTCTTCCCTGGCTTCGTCGATGGCGCGTTTGAGTACCCTAGCGGCTGTTACGTACTCCCCGCGAAGGAAGATGTAGCCATAACGGCTGTTGTTGGCGTAGGCACCGAGGATCATGCCCTCGATCAAAAGGTGGGGTTGCTGTTCCAGTAGCAGCCGGTCTTTGAACGTACCGGGTTCCATCTCGTCGGCGTTGCAGATCAGGTAGCCCCGGGGCATGTCATCCCCCTGAAGGGTCAGGCTCCACTTGAGGCCGGCGGAAAAACCGCCGCCGCCGCGACCGCGCACGTTGGCCTCCTTCATGGTGGCGATAACCGCTTGGGGGTCGCCTTCGTCCAGCGCCTTGCGAACGGACTTGTAACCGTCCTTGTGCAGGTATTCGTCAAGCCAGACCACCGAGCCGTCGTCGCGTAGCCGCCAGGTCAGCGGGTGAGTGTCGGGGTGGCGCTCCGCCTCTGGCTGCAGCAGGCGGCTGCGGTAGCGCACTGAATCGCGTTGGCTGGCAATGGGCTGGCTCATGGGTAATTCTCCAGCAGGGCGGGTAGGTCGTCTGCCGTGACCGGCCCATATGTATCGTCGTCGATCATTAGCGCCGGGGCGCCGTCGCAGGCCCCCAGGCAGCACACCGGCAGCAGGGTGAAACGGTCGTCTTCGGTGGTCTGGCCATAATCAACCCCCAACTGGTTCACCAGGGCCTGCCTGAGCTCGTTAAATCCGCTCAAAAAGCAGGTACTGCTGTCGCAGACCAACACGATATGGCGCCCCACCGGCTGGCGAAAAATCAGGCTATAGAAGGTGGCGACGCCCTCCACCTCTCCAGGGCCAATGCCCAGCACCCGGGCAATCGCACCGATGGCTTTATCGGGCACCCAGCCGTGGCGGCGCTGGACAATTTTCAGGGCGTCGATGCAGGCGGCCTGAGGCTGTTCATAATGGGCCATTTCCTGGCGCATCGCGGCTTCGTCCTCGGCGTGCAGCTCGAAGCCATCGCTGTCGATAATGTGGTTGGTTTGCGGTGTCGTTGTCATCATCAGCGATCCACGTCTGCCATCACGAAGTCGATACTTCCCAGGTGGGCGATCAGGTCTGGTACAAACCCGCCGCGCATCACCGACGGTATCTGCTGCAGGTGCGGGAAGCTCGGCGTGCGGATGCGGGTGCGGTAGCTCATGGTGTTGCCGTCACTGGTCAGGTAGTAGCTGTTGATACCTTTGGTGGCCTCTACCATTTGCAGGGATTCCTGCGGTTTGAGCACCGGCCCCCAGGACACCTGCAAAAAGTGGGTAATCAAGGTCTCGATGTGTTCCAGCATGCGCTCCCGGGGCGGTGGCGTGGTCAGCGGGTGGTCTGCCTTGTAGTCGCCGGCGGGCATGTTGTTCACACACTGCTGGATGATTTTCAGACTCTGGCGCATCTCCTCGATGCGCAGCTGGCCCCGGTCGAACACATCGCCGTTGTTGCCCAGGGGCACCTCGAAGTCGAACTGGTCATATCCGGAATAGGGCCGCTGCTTGCGCAGGTCGAAATCGCAGCCGGTAGCCCTCAGGTTGGGCCCGGTCACACCCCATTCCAGCGCCTCGGCGGTATTGAAGGCCGCCACGTGGCGAGTGCGATCGCGCACGATGGCATTTTCCATCATGGCCCGTTCGTACTCTCTTAGCCGTGGGGGCATCCAGTCGAGAAAGCCCTGTACCAGCTTCTCCCAGCCCTGAGGCAGATCCTGCATAACGCCGCCAATACGGTACCAACCCGGGTGCATGCGAAAGCCGGTTATGCCCTCGATCACCTCATAGCCCCGCTGCCGATCGCTGAAGGTATAAAACACCGGTGTCATGGCGCCCAGGTCCTGCAGGTAGGTGCCCAGGAACAGCAGGTGACTGGTGATACGGAACATTTCCGCCATCATCACCCGAATCACTTTTACCCGATCCGGCACCTCAATGCCCGCCAGCTTTTCCGCTGCCAGCACATAAGGCAGGTTATTCATCACCCCGCCGGTGTAGTCGATGCGATCCGTGTAGGGAATAAAGCTGTGCCAGGACTGGCGCTCGGCCATTTTCTCGGCGCCCCGATGGTGGTAGCCGATGTCCGGCACGCAGTCGACGATCTCTTCGCCGTCCAGCTGCAGCACGACGCGGAAGGCACCGTGGGCCGAGGGATGGTTGGGCCCCAGATTGAGGAACATGAACTCGGCGCCGTCCCGCTCCCGCTGCATGCCCCAGGCTTCCGGGTCGAAGCGCATGGCTTCCTGCTCGGTCTCCTGACCTTCAACCGTCAAAGTGTAGGGATCGAACTCAGTCGCCCTGGCGGGGTAGTCCTTACGCAAGGGGTGGCCGATCCAGGTCGGCGGCATGAGGATCCGTGTCATGTGCGGATGACCGGCAAAGCTGATGCCGAACATGTCCCAAATTTCCCGTTCGTACCAGTTGGCCACGGGGAAAACCCCAACCGCGGTGGGCGCGCTCAGGTCATCGGCTGAGAGCGCCACTTTAAGCATGATGTCCGCGTTGCGGGCAACCGACAGCAGCTGGTAAAACACCGTGAAATCAGCTGGCGGCAACCCTTGGCGATGCGTTCGAAGCCGCTCGTCGAGAGCAGAAAGGTCGTAGAGCAGGTCAAAGGGCGCGGTCAGGTTCTTCAGATAATCCAGCAGCTTGGTCAATGCGTCCCGTGTCACCCAGAGCACCGGCATGCCGGTATAGGTGCTTTGCTCGTAAAGCACTTGGTCGCCAAACGTTTGTTTCAGGGCGTTAACCAGCTGGTCGCCGGAGGTGTCTGAGATGCTGACAGTATCCATGTTCATGGTCGTGGTTCATCTCCTGGCAATCGGTGGTGAAACGACGGAGAACGCAGTCAGAGTTTGTCGGGGGTTCTCAATTCCGTGGCTTGAATCCGTTGATCGCGATGTTTTTCCCGCTGGGAAGGCATATCGGCCTTATAAACGCCTTGGTCGCCGACAACCCAGGAAAGCGGCCGACGCTCCTCTTGGATCGAGTTCTGCAGCAACTGCAAACCCTGGAGGAAAGCTTCAGGGCGGGGTGGGCAACCGGGTACGTAAACATCCACGGGTAGAAATTTGTCGACGCCCTGTACCACCGAATAGATATCGTACATGCCGCCGGAGTTGGCGCAGGAACCCATGGAAATGACCCATTTGGGTTCCAGCATCTGATCGTAGAGCTGCTGGATGACCGGTGCCATTTTGATAAAACAGGTGCCCGCGATGACCATGAAATCCGCTTGCCGCGGCGATGCCCGAATCACTTCTGCGCCGAAGCGGGAAATGTCATGAGGAGCGGTGAACGCGGTGGTCATTTCCACATAGCAGCAGGACAAGCCAAAATTGTACGGCCACAGCGAGTTTTTGCGCCCCCAGTTGACGGCGGAATTGACAACCTCGCTGAGTTTTCCAGTGTACACATTGCGCTCAAGCTGACGCTTCACAGGGTCTTCTGACGGCTCCCCTTTTTGGGTGGGGTAACGGCGGCTGCCTTCGGTTGGTTGATCGGCCCTCGTCAGGGTGTAGCTCATTGTTCGCCTCCAGATGATCCCGGCGCCCAGTCCAAGGCACCAGTTCGGCTGTCATACAACAGGCCCGCCAGCAGAATGAAAACGAAAACCGCCGCGCCCCAAAACCCTGTCCAGCCCACGTCTTCAATGACTATCGCCCAGGAAAAGAGGAACACGGCCTCAATATCAAAAATTACGAATAACATCGCGACCAGGTAAAACTTGACGGAAAAACGCTGACGGGCATCCCCGGTGCCGACAATGCCTGATTCAAAGGGAAGGGCTTTACTACCCCCCTGGCTGCGCCCGCCCAGCAGGCTGGAAATGCCTACCATCAAGGCGCATAAAACCAGGGTGGCAACCACAAAAAAGCCTGTCGCCCAATAGCGGACTAGCAAGTCATTGGCAGTCTCGGCCATACCTTTTTCCTGTTGAATAGCCACGTTATCTATCACGCCTCATTCCATGGCCTTATCTTTTTGATTAACCAAATAAATTATGTGTTCAGGATAACCCCGCCATTCAGGTGCATGGTCTGGCCACTCATGTAGGAGGATTCCTCACTGGCCAAATAGACGTACGCAGGGCCCATTTCGCTAGGCTGGCCTGCGCGATTCATGGGCACCTGGCCGCCGAATGACGCTACCTTCTCATCCTCAAAGCTGGCGGGAATCAGCGGTGTCCATACAGGCCCAGGCGCTACGGCGTTCACGCGAATGCCACGATCCATCAGCGACATTGCCAACGAACGCACCAGCCCCTGAATAGCGCCCTTGGTGGCGGTGTAATCGATCAGCGTATCGTTGCCCTTAAAGGCATTGATTGAGGAGGTGGCAATAATAGTGTCACCTTCGCTGAGATGCGGCAGGGCAGATTTGGTGAGATAGAAGTGGCTGAAGAGGTTGGTCTGAAATGTACGCAGCAGTTGATCATCGGGAATCTCGGTAATGTCATCCCAATCGTACTGCTCGGCGGCATTGTTGATCACGATATTGATCTTGCTGAAGTGATCAAGCGTGTGCTTAACGATATCGCGGCAAAACGCTGGATCCGCGACATCGCCTTTTAACAGCATGCAGCGGCGGCCTTCGGCTTCGACTAAGCGTTTGGTCTCTTCGGCATCTTTATCTTCATCAAAATAGGCAATCGTGCAGTCGGCACCTTCGCGGGCATAGTGCACCGCTACAGAACGCCCTATACCGCTGTCGCCACCGGTTATAAGAGCCACTTTATCCAGCAGTTTCTCGGTACCGCGGTAGCTGTCACGGATATATTCAGGCTCTGGGCGCATGGCGTACTCGTCGCCTGGCTGTTTGTCTTGATGCTGGGGAGGTTGCTTTTGATCACTCATGTGCGGTCACTCCATTGTTTGCACTGAAATCGCTGGCACAGAAACCGTTCAAAACGGGTGAGTGCTGTTTAAGCCATCTAACGCCTGCCCACTCCTAGGGCGAGCGTCCCTTTAAACGTAGACCAAAGGCGCAGAAACAAGCAAACCCAATGCTGATAGAGGGCGATAACTTTTCAGCTGTTTAACTTTATTTCTATCACCAAGACGATTTAATTTATTAACACTTATTTTGATAACCTATGTTAATAAAATAAATGTTAACAGAAAGTAAATGGCTATAAATTGACAATAAAAGAATGCCCGCTATGTTTTGAAGGTGGTACATCTGTTAAATAAAGTAGTGTAATTAGTTAAGTGTTAGTGCTTGTTTTCTTTAAGTACGTAATTGTTATGATTAATTGCACCCAGTAGATGTGCGCTGACGTTGATTTTGTTTCACCACGGATGCTGACAAGTGAGACGACAAGGAGGAAGTGACAGATGATCGATCAAGGAAACCAGCTTGGCCCAGGCACTCCCAGCCAGCCAAACCACTCAAAGGAGTCGCTCAAGCAGCAGGGGCGCGAGACCGCCCATGAGGTTGGAGACGCGGCCCACCACCAAGCTGAAGGCTACTTTAACCAGCAGCGGGATAATGCGGCGGAACAGACCCATAAGCTAACTGGCGTTCTGCACAAAATGGCCGATGAATTTGATAATCAGCAACAGCCCTTTTTCTCAAAACAAGCGAAAAAGTTTGCAGCTACGACCGAGCGTTTTTCACATAATTTGCGTGATAAAGACTTACGCAGCGTTTGTGATGAAGCGAAAAGCTTTAGCCGCCGCGAGCCCGCGCTGTTTATAGGGGGTGTAATAGCTGCCGGTTTTTTAGCAGCCCGTTTCCTGCGTAGTTCAGACCAGCACTCGCACAATTCGAACTCACGTTCTTCAAGTATGGCGGATGAGCGCTCTGCGGGTCTCCCTATGCAGGACAATGTACCCGTCGGGCAGGCATCATCGGCTAGCCAGGCATCAAGCCTTGCAGACAGCCCCGTTCCGAGTAATGGGGCAATAGGTTCAACAGGTCGAGAAAACGGAATGCCCTAACTAGGGGCCGGGAGGCATAGAATGGATTCGGAAAACAAACCTACGTCGCAAGGCTCGTCGGTTGGATCGCTACTCTCAACGGTGATGCAAGAAATTAGCTCGCTGGTGCGCAACGAAGCTGAGCTTGCCAAGACCGAGATGTCAGAGAAAACCCATCAGGCGATGGCGGGCATTGCTTCGATCGCCATTGCCGGTGCGGTGCTGCTAGGCGGTTTTTTAACCCTGCTAGCCGCAGCGGTGTTTCTGCTCAATGAAATACTGCCGCCTGATACTACGCCCTGGCTATCGGCGCTGATTGTAGGCGGGGTGGTGACGGTTGTCGGTATCATCCTGCTCAAAGCGGGCCAAAAGCAACTGCAGGCACGCAACCTGATGCCCAATCGCACGATGCACAGTCTGCATAGTGACAAGGCGTTTGCCCAGAAGCATCAGCACAACGTCAAGGAGGAGTTGAAATGACGGATCATGATAAGCAGCGCAATGCCGAAGAGATTGAAAAGGATATCAATCAATCGCGCGAGCGCCTCGATTCCACGCTGAACGAGATCGAAGAGCGCTTCTCTCCACAGCAGTTGCTGAATACGTCCTACGAGTATCTCCGCCATGGCGGTGCCAACGAATTCGTGGCTAATCTGGGCACCACTATTAAGCAGAATCCGCTGCCATTTCTGGTGACCACGGCAGGGTTGGGGTGGATGATGCTGTCACAGCGTCAGCCTAATCGAGGCCTGCATCAGTACGCGTCGACTACTGACCAGCGCTTTTATACCGGCGGGCAGCCTTCATCGAACACTGGTGGCACCCACGGTTCGCCGGGTGTTCCCGTGCATGAGGGCACCCACCCTAATGCCGCGATGCATGCCCAAACAACGGGCAATGCCGGTGAAACGGAGCACTCAAGCGACGGCCAAGGCCGTATGAGTGAGATGGCCCATAATGCCAAAGACTCCGCTCAACACCTGGGCCAGAAAGCCAAGCAAACAGCGCAGCAGTGGGGCGGTAAGGCGCACCACATGGGGGATAACATGCGAGATTCCACGTCTCATCTACAGCATGGCGCTAACGACAACCTGCACCAGCGTGCGCACCGTGCAGAGAGCCAGGCTTCCGATTTTATTCAGGAGCATCCGCTGGTGGTTGGCGCGCTAGGGTTTGCGCTAGGTGCTGCCTTGGGCGGACTTTTCCCCGCCACCAAGAAAGAAGACGAGTACATGGGCGAGTATCGTGACCGCGTGCTGCATAAAGCGGCTGAAACTGGGCAAGCGCAGGCGGATAAAACCCAACACGCGATACACGAGAAAGCTGAGTCGTATAAAGGCGGATCGCAGCCTTCAAGTGGTAATGCAAACGACACAAGTGCCAGTAGCGCGAATGTTAATGCGCCCCAGGATAGAGCGACAACAGGCCTACCTGGCTCCCCCCACCCCTTTTGCTGAACGCCTCGGGTCAGAGCGGTTCGATGCCGAGACAAATCGTTCTGAGCAAAGCAGCCTTGAGCAAAACAGCCCTGAAAGGCACAGCCCCGGTTTAGCGGGTTCGAGTACCCCCTCTGGCAACACGCAAGGGTCGGGCACTAACCGCACACCTTAAGCTGCCTATTTGGCTGTTAATGCCAAGGGTATAAAGAAACCAAGACCACGTAAGGTAAGGAGTAAGCGATGACTCAAGTTCCCGAGAAAGATAAAAAAGCACCTAAAGATCGTGACGATCATCACGATGAGGCCAACCCGATGCCGGATACCCATCATGTGAATCCGGAGTCCGATGACGATAAAAAGTCAGGTAGGGATTCCAAGAAGTAAGCTATGCAATATTATTCAGGCCAACGCTAAACAACAAAGGCGCTACTCCCGGTAGCGCCTTTTCTATTAGCGCTAAACCTCTATGTTGATTGAGGTCGTTGATACGGCAACGTCGCCTAGCGAGGTAGGCAGCAACTGCCCCAATGAGGAGTAGAGGGCTTCAGAAGTGGATGCTGCCACCACCCGATCCGTCTTTTCCATGGCTTCTTCTGCTTTCTTTAGCTCACGACGAGCTTCTTTATCTTCTTCATTCAGCCGAATCTTGAGTTCGTTAACCGCTTCGCGCAGCGCTTTTTGGGCGTCAGTCAGTACACCGCGTAGTGCGTGTTCACTAGCGCTGGGGCCATTGGATTTTGAGCGGTTGTCTTCATTCTGAATGAGGTTAGGCAGGCTAGGTAATACGCCGAGCTCGGTGGCTTCATCACCTTCAGGCTCGCCCGCTGCTTTCTCGGCCTCTTGCTCCGCCTTTTCCTCAGCATCATCTTCGGCGGTTGTCGCACTGGCTTCGGCTTGCTGCGCATCACTCGACACACTTGCCTGAGCGCTCTCATCGCCACCCGCCTGGGCCCCGGCTGATTCGGCTCCGCTGGTTTGAGCGACGGCCGGTTGAGCTGCTGTCGTGGGAGCTCCTGCTGTGGGAACTGCGGTCGTTGCAACCACGGACGGGATAGCGGTCATGCCTGCACCACCGCCACCTTGATTGTTTAATAGCTTAGCCGCACCGGCAAGCTCACGGGCGATGCTCTTGAGCTCCTTGGCCAGGTTTTTAAGCTGTTCAGGAGAGGCGAAGGCCATCATGGCTTTCAGCATTTCAATCCGCTGGCGCAGGAAGCCCACTTTATCGGTGGCCTGCTGCTGGGCGGCTTCCTTTGGCGTAGGAAGCGACGCCAATTTCTCCAGCGCTTCCTGCTGCTTTTTAAGACGCTTGGTGAACGGGTCGTCTTCCGCAGGCGCGGCTGCAGGCTCTCTCTTCTGCGGTTCAACGCGGGTAGAGGCTAAAAACTGCGGCTTATCCTGGCGCTGATTAATAAACGTGAATGATGAAAATCCAATCTTCATGGCGGTATCCTCTACTCATTGTTAGAAGATATCGGCCATTTAACTTAGGACTTTAAACCCTGGTCTTTAACCCTCGGTCTTTAGACGCCGCTTAACTTCCACGCTTAGCCTGCCTTCACCCAGCTTCAATTTAAGCTTCTGGCCGGGCTGGGTATCTTCCGCGCGGCGAATGACCTGGCCCTGCTCATCCTGGGCAATCGCATAGCCGCGGCCCAGCACCGCCAGCGGGCTGACCGCGTTTAGCTCACGGGCGGCGCTGGTTAAGCGTGTTTGGCGAGTTTCCAGCTGGCGCTGCATGGCACTGCCCAAACGGCGCTGTAACTGGCCCACACGTTCGCTTTCCGCGCGGTGCAGCCGGGCCATATCCTGGCTGGCTAGCCGTCTACTCAGTTGCGTTACCTGGGCTTTCTGCTGGGTGAGCGTTAGCTGCATAGCGCGATTTAAGCGCTGGTTGAGGGCGGTTAAGTGCTGGCGCTGACGGTTGAGCTGCTCGCCGGGGTGGCGCAACTTGGCGCGCAGGGTATCCAGCCGCTGGCTGTCGCGCTCCAGGCGCGCCTGCATCGCCCGCTGTAAACGGCTGTGTTGATGTTCAAGCTGTCGCTTGAGGGTGTTTTGATCCGGCACCAAGCGCTCGGCGGCCGCCGAGGGGGTAGGGGCGCGCATATCGGCGGCAAAATCCGCCAGGGTGATATCCACCTCGTGGCCCACCGCCGACATCACCGGCAGCCGAGAGTGGAAAATCGCCCGTGCCAGGTGCTCGTTATTAAACGCCCAGAGGTCTTCCAGGCTACCGCCGCCGCGGGTGATCAGAATCACGTCCCGCTCGGGGTCTAGCCGAGCCTGACGGTTAAGCAATGCCAGCGCCGAGATCATCGCCGGGGCGGCTTCGGCACCTTGAACGGGCACCGGAATCAACGTCACGTCCGCCAGTGGCCAGCGCGCTTCCAGCACCGCCAACACATCGCGAATGGCCGCCCCGGTGGCGGAGCTCAAAATCAGCAGCTTGCGGGGCGGGAAGGGCAGCGGCCGGGCGTTGGCAAACACACCTTCACCTTCCAACTGCGCCTTCAAGCGCTCAAAGGCCGCCAGCAGCTCGCCCAGGCCCGCCGCCTGCACAGCATCGGCAATTAGCTGGTAGTCGCCGCGGGGCTCGAACAGCGACACCCGCCCGCGCAGCTTGACCTGATCGCCGTCGCGCATCGGCGCCGAAACAAACCGTGCCCGCTGACGAAACAGCGCGCAGCGGATCTGCGCCCGATCATCCTTCAAGGTGAAATAGACATGCCCCGACGCCGGGCGGGAAACATTAGAGAGCTCGCCCTCCACCCACACCTCGCCCACATCGCGCTCAAGGGTCTGCTTGGCGCGCTGGTTGAGTTGGCTGACGGAGAGTGTTTGGGAGGGCGTTTGGGTCATAGCGGATATCTGAGTGCAGGGCACTGTAGCCTAGCATCAAATAGTAGCGCTCATCGAATAGGGCGGGGCAAATTCGTTGCCCCGCAAACGCTATCGATGCTGAGAACGCCGACGAATCCATTCGCCGGGAAGGGTTAGCAACAAGCAGCAACACATCATTAGCAGCGCAAGAAGGGCAACAGAGGCCATGTCAGACCCTGCGTCGGAAATATTGCTGTAAAGCAGGAGCGGTAGCAGGTTGATCTGTGAACCGGTAAGCGCCAGAGCCGTACCATAGGCGCCAAAAGCTACGGCAGCACAAAGGCTCCAGGAGGAGATCAATGCAGGCAGTAACGGCGGTAGGTAGACGTCTCGAATTTGCTGCCACCGAGAAGCACCAAAGCTTTCGGCCATCACCAGTTGGCGGCGGTCAAGCCCTTGAACCACAGGCAGCATCAGTAACACCACGCGGGGCACCAAGAAGTAGGCATACACCAACACCAATCCCTGTGGGGTATACACAAAGCGGCCAAACCATGCCGGGTCTACGCCCAGCGATGCCAGTGTCAGGGTGATAAAGCCTGCCCGCCCCAACAAGAGGATAAAACCATAGGCCACAATCAAGCCGCTGAAAATCAGCGGGAGAGAGATCAGCCAAAGCAGGAAAAAGCGTCGCCGTTCCGGCTGATGATAGAGAAACTCGGCAATCACGACACCAACGATGACCGACAAGAGCGCAGTGCTAATTGATAAAGCCACGCTGGTTATTAAGCTTTTAAACACCAGCCCTTCGTCAAGAAGACGAGCACCCGTGACCAAAGGTGACTCAAGCGCTGCAATGATCAGCAGTGTCAGCGGCAGCATAAAAAACAGCGCGTAAATGATGCCGCTGGGTAGAACCAGCGGCAAAACGCTAAAAAAGCGCAGGCGAGGCATGGCGTGGCCTTATTGATTAAGGACGTGCTGAGTCCACTGATGGCTTAGATCAGCGCTAATGCTCGACGCTTTTTGTACATCCAGCGGGCGAATCTGCGGCGCATCAACCAGTGTGTCGGGCAGTTCGATATCCCCGTTGACAGGGCGAACATATCCTTCCGCAAAGGTACGTTGACCCTCGTCCGACATGACATAGTTGAGCCATAGGCGTCCGGCGTTCGGGTTTGGCCCGTTCTTGACCAGTGAAATGGCGTATGGCGCTGCGACCGACGCCTCTTCTGGGATCACCACCGCCGCGTTGTCGCCCATGCCATCGGTAATGCTGGCTTTTAGGCCGTCGTTTTCATAGCCGATCCAGATAGGGATCTCTCCGCGCACGAATTGCGCGTAGGGCGTGGTACCGACCACACGGGCAACATTGCCGATGCGGCTCAATTCCGCAAGATAATCGATGCCTGGCGATAAATTGTCGAGATCGCCCCCCATCGCATAATTGGCCGCCAGGGTGAGGACTTGGCCTTGTCCGGTCGAGCGCGGGTCAAGGTAGACGATACTGTTTCGGTACTGCTCATCGAGCAGGTCTTCCCAGCTTTGCGGCACTTCATCAACTAACTGGGTATTAACGATAAAGGCCACGTTCAAGGAGTGGATCGTGAACCACTCACCCGCGTCTGCTTTGAAGACATCTGGAATACTATCGAAATTGATGGGGGTAAAGGGGTTTAACAGCTCTTTTTCATAGGCATTAATGGCGGAAGAGGCGTAGTAGTAGGCGGTATCGGCCTGGGGGCGGTTGCGGGCCTGCTCCAGTGCGACCACGGTGGCACCCGAGCCCAGGTCGTTAAAAACAATTTGAACGCCGGGGTAGCGTTCCGTGAAACGGTTAAACTGGCTTTGCCAATTGGCCCAGGTTGGGCCGGTATCAAACGATACAACCAGCCCTTCTTCCTGGGCGGCATCGTAGAGGGCTTGCTCGCCGTCGTAGAGCTCAGCGTCAAGCGTGTTAGCCGCATACGCTGATAAAGGCAGCAGGCTAAGGGCGGAGAGTAGGCAGTAAGCAAAAGAGCGTTGCATGATGGTACCTCAGCGATTGAACAGGTGGATATGAGTGGGAGGAAGCGCCACGTGAGTGATGTGATCCGGCATTGACGCCGACTCAAGCGACAACGTGGTCGTGCCGCAGAGAAGATACTGACGTTGCTGGGCGCCCAGAAACTGCCTCTCTATCACCGTGGCAGGCGCCTGGTTAGCGATATCGCTAGCCGGGTTGGCAATAATGGCTTCGGGACGAATCATGGCGCGTACGGTCTGCCCCGTCGTGAAGGCGTGTGGTGTCACTTCTAAGATGCCCAGGTCGGCGGTTTCAATCCGCTGCGAATCGAGCACCTGGGCGTCGATAAAGTTGGTACGGCCAATGAAACGTGCGACGGCCTCATTCACTGGTTGCGTATAAAGCTGGTGCGGAGAACTGTGCTGAAGGAGCTTGCCCTGCTCAAGAATGGCGACGTGATCGCCCAGCATCAGCGCCTCTTCTTGATCATGGGTGATCATTAGCGTGGTGACGCCGAATTGACGCTGTAAATGCTTAAGCTCTTGGCGCATCGACTCCCGGCGGGAGGCGTCGAGCGCCGAAAACGGTTCGTCGAGCAGAAGGGCACGGGGCTCGAATACCAGCGCCCGGGCAATGGCCACTCGCTGCTGCTGGCCGCCGGAAAGCTGATGAGGGTAGACATTTTCCAGTGCCTCAAGCCCCACATCGTGGAGGATCTTGCGCGCGCGCCGGTGGCGCTCTCCCTGGCGAACACCTTTAACCTTAAGCGGGTAGGCGACGTTGCCAAGCACCGTCATATGGTTGAAGAGCACATAATCCTGCAACACGATTCCCAGCCCGCGCTCGCCGCAAGAGAGCTGAGTAACATCCTGATGATCAAGCAGAACGCGCCCTTGAAGCGGGGTGAGAAAGCCCGCGATAAGCTGTAAAAGCGTACTTTTTCCTGAGCCGCTAGCACCCACTACCACGAGAAATTCGCCCGTTTCTACCTGCAGGTTGATGTCGTGAACACCCACGCTGCTATGGGGGTAGTGGAACTGGATGCTTTCTAGCGCAATCATTGCGGTAACTCCCGGGAAGAGGATCGGCCCAGCCGCCACTGCACCAGGGTGGAAAACAGCGAGAACAGCAGTGCGAGTGAAAGCAGGAAAAGCGTTGCGGCGCAGGCGAAGCCCGTCGTGCGGTAAAATGCTTGAATCAGTACCACTGGATAGGGCTGGGTCATGAAGCCTGAAATCAGGTTGCTCAGCTCAAACTCGCCAATCGACAGCGCCGCAACCGTTAAGCTGCCGGTGAATACCGAGCGATATACCAGTGGCAAATAGAGGTGCACAAAACGTTGCCACTCAGCTGCCCCAAGGGACTGGGCCATGCGTTCATACGCCTTGAGGGGAGAGGCCTCGATATCGGCATACACGGTGTAAAAAAGGTAGGGAAACGTCACCACCACATGGCCTGCCACTAGCAGCCAGGGGCTACCCAGCCAGGGCAGCATGGCGGTACTAAAGGCCAAAATAAAAGCAAAGCCGATGACCAACTGTGGAACGGCGACTGGCAGCATGACCAGAAGACGCGTGATGCTCTGCACCACGGCAGGGAACTTGAGCGTGACGCCATACACCAGCGGTACGACGAGTAATATATTGATCAGGCAGGTAGTTAAGGCCAGCTTGAAGGTCGTTACCATCGCATTGCGATAGGTAGCGTCTTCCCATACCGTGATAAACCAACGCCAGGTTAGCCCCTCAGGTAGCAGCGTGTTGCTCCAATGGTCACCGAAAGCGCCTATAAGCAGGAGTACGATAGGGGCCAGCAAGTAAACCAAGTAACCATAAGTGATCAATCGCATGTCTGACCCCTAGCCACGATTAAATATAAATGAACATAATGTAATATTTTGATCGTTTGTTGATATATTCATGACGGTTGTGTGACTCCCCATAGGTAGGCAGCCGTGAAGCGCAGGGCTTCCTCTACGCTGCTGACAGGTGTAATGCCTTCAGCGGTGGGTGCGTCCGGGAAGGTGAGTACAGGCTTATCAAAATGGCGGCCAAAGGCCACCTCGGTGTGGGTGCCCAAGCTTCCGCCAACGGCGATCAGCAGCACACTGGCTCGGGCGATAAGCACGTTGCGTGCCTCGCCCAAGCCGCTGGCAATAGGTAGGG
>Ga0209344_10001493_pt1 | contig 30149 bp, 19 predicted proteins | sample Cruoilmetagenom6_FD_187293 | JGI IMG/M metagenome (GOLD analysis project Ga0209344, IMG submission 187293) | Oil polluted marine microbial communities from Coal Oil Point, Santa Barbara, California, USA - Santa Barbara Oil Seep Sample 6 (SPAdes)... | ecosystem: Environmental > Aquatic > Marine... | reverse complement strand
TATGGTTGAATAGTACCGACTTAATAATAAATAATTTATAAATTTTTGAAAATGAAAAAAATAGCAAGTTTAGTTTTGGCATCTATTTTAGGAGGAGGTTTAGCTCTCGGCGGATATTTATTTTTTATAAATGAAGCACAACAAACAGTACCAATTGAAAATAATAGTCAAAAACCACAAGTAGTTCAAACTAATTATATACCGGCATCTAGTTATGTTGCAGAGTCTACCGATTTTACAAAAGCAGCAGAAGAAACTGTCAATGCCGTAGTGCATGTTAAAAATATGGCTATTTCAAGGTCGAACCCTCTAGAGGAGTTATTTTTTGGAAAAAGCAGTAATTCAGGGCAAAGAGCGATCGTTGGAGCTGGTTCAGGAGTAATAATTTCGCCTGACGGATATATAATCACTAACAATCATGTAATAAAAGGAGCTGAGAATATTGAAATTACTTTAAATGATCAAAAATCATATAAGGCAGAAGTTATTGGTGCTCATGAGCGTTCTGATATTGCTTTATTAAAAATTGCTGCTACAAGTTTACCATATGTTCCTTTTGGCAATTCAGACAATACAAAAGTAGGTGAGTGGGTGTTAGCTGTGGGAAATCCGTTCAATTTAACATCTACCGTTACGGCCGGTATTGTTAGTGCTAAAGCAAGAAATATCAATGTTTCCAGACGTTCTAATATGATAGAATCTTTTATACAAACAGATGCGGCAGTTAACCCTGGAAATAGTGGAGGTGCTTTAGTAAATGTACGTGGAGAGTTAATAGGTATCAATACAGCCATTAGTAGTCAAACAGGATCTTATGTAGGATATTCATTTGCTGTCCCTTCTAATATTGCTAAAAAGGTGATTGAAGATTTGATGGAATATGGTGACGTACGAGTAGCTTATTTAGGAATTAATTTCTCAGATTTAGATACCAAAGAGGTTAGGGAAGAATTTGACTTGAATGGTGTTTCAGAAGGCGTTTTAATTACGGGTGTGACTGAAAGTGGTGGAGCTAAGGAAGCAGGTTTAAAAGTAAATGATATTGTTATAAAGGCTAATGACGTTGAAATTAATAGATTTTCAGATTTACAGGGATTTTTAAGTACAAAACGACCAGGAGATAATATAAATATTACAGTAATAAGAGACGGTACTGAAAAAGAGTTTGAAGTGAGTTTGAGAAATCAATTTGGTAAATTAAGTATTGGTAAATATGATTTTACAAAGTATTCATTGGGTGATTTTAAAAAAGTGTCAAAAAGTAAAGCCAATGAATTTAAACTAAATTATGGTTTAGAATTTAATGGATCCATTAGTGAAATTTTAAAGAGACAAGAGGTTCAAAAAGGAGATATTCTACTTAAAATTAATGAAGAGAAAATCTATAATTTAGATGATGTAGAGAATGTTTTAAGGAAGAATAAAGGTAAAAGAATTATCTTGCAAGTATTAAATCAAAAAGGTTATGCCGAATATATTCAGGCACTAGTTGGGAATTAAAATACAATTTATAATCATAAAAATCTCCTCAATTTATTGCGGAGATTTTTTTTGTAAAAAATTGTTACGCAAACGTTTGAAATATGTATTTTTGCCCAAAATTTAAGTACAACTAAAACAGTATAATTTTGAGCAACGAATCGTATGAAAAAGAACTAGCTTTTCAAGCCGATAGAAGAAGAGCAACAGTTGAATTTATAAATATTATTAGTGATCTTTGGTATGATAATGCCATTGAATTAGTATTGTTCAGAAACCAGCTAATTGATAGAAATGTAAGCGAAATTTTAAATTTATTGGAATATGCCGGTGATTTTGTTAAAAAGCCAATATCAATTTTCGATGCAGTTGAAATTACAAGAGCTTTAAAACAATTAGATCTACCTCCGGCCAAATTAGATATAGGTAAACTAGCCTATGAATATCATTTAGATAATAAAGCAGAAAATCTAGTAGCTTTTGTTTCTAATAAATTAAAAGACGCTAAAAAATCGAACGGTATTGAACCTAAAGATGTTGTTTTATATGGTTTTGGTAGAATCGGTCGCTTGTTAGCTCGTGAATTGATGAGTAGAACAGGTAAGGGTAAGCAAATGCGTTTACGCGCTATTGTTACTCGAGGAGCAATCGACGATACTGTTTTAGAAAAGAGGGCTTCTTTATTACGTAGCGATTCTGTACATGGCGATTTTCCGGGTACTGTTAAAGCGGATACCGAGAATAGTGCTTTAATAGTTGATGGAACTACTATACATATGGTCTCTACAAATGCACCAGAGAATATTGATTATACTAAATTTGGTATTCATGATGCTTTAGTTATTGATAATACAGGAGCTTTTAGAGATAAAGAGGCTTTAAGTCGTCATCTTGCAGGAAAAGGAGTTAGTAAGGTACTATTGACGGCTCCTGGTAAGGGAGTTCCTAATATTGTGCATGGTGTAAACCACAGTGAATATAATCCTGACACCATTGATATTTTTTCTGCTGCCTCCTGTACTACAAACGCCATAACTCCTGTGTTAAAAGTACTAGAAGATAGTTTTGGTATTGTTTCAGGACATTTAGAAACCATACATGCTTATACCAACGATCAAAATTTAGTTGATAATTTTCATAAAAAATACCGTAGAGGTAGAGCCGCAGCCTTAAATATGGTAATTACAGAAACAGGTGCCGGTAAGGCAGTTGCAAAGGCATTACCAGTTCTGGAAGGGAAACTAACTTCAAATGCTATTAGAGTGCCTGTACCTAATGGATCCTTAGCTATTTTGAATTTACAGTTAGAGAATGTTACTAGCAAGGATGCTATCAATGCCACTATGAAAAAATACGCATTGGAGGGTAATTTAGTGGAGCAAATTAAATATTCAATGAGTAATGAACTGGTGTCTTCAGATATTGTTGGAACTTCCGCTCCGGCTATTTTTGACAGTAATGCCACTATAGTAACTCCTGATGGTAAAACTTGTGTCATTTATGTGTGGTATGATAATGAATATGGCTATAGCCACCAAGTGATTCGATTAGCGAAGCATATTGCTAAAGTCAGGCGATATACATACTATTAGATTTCTTTTCGATTGATATCGAAATAATAGCACTATAAAAAACAAAGGCTAGTACATTATATATGGCTTTTATTTAAATTTTTGGAGTCTTGTTTAGCGGTGCGTGTAAGATTAGTAATAGTTATTTTATTATTTTTCTTTTTAGTTTTTCAAATTCATCATCTGAAATCACACCATCTTTGTTCAGGTCTGCCAATTTTTTTAATTCATCCGATAATGATTTCGATGAACTTAAGTTTTCACTTTTTGTAGGTCCATTTTTTTTATAAATTGCGATACAATTGTTAATTTCTGAAATGATTTTCTTATGATTTGCCATAGTAGACTGAGAGGCTTTTGAGGTTACACCATCAGTTCTTCTAATGTGTAAACCTCCATATCCAAGAAGTGTTCCCATAAAACTTTTTGAGTAATAGGCATCATAAATTTGTGAGATATCCATTTTAAAAAGATCCCTTCTCCAAGGTAAAAAACCAGATTTAGTAGTTAAAGTGTTGTTTTCAAAAGTCCATTCAACTCTAAACTTTAAAATAATTCTTCTTATAGCATTATATAACATCCAAATTACAAAAATGAGTATTCCAATTCTAAAATAGGGATGAATTTTAGCGATTTCATTGGTTTTGTAATAGAACGCCGCCGTAACAACAACAAAAAGTAAAATTAAAAAAATATCCATTGTATAAGAATACCAATGCTTTCTTGACTTTATCTTCATTTTTTCCATAATTATTGCTAATATTAAGTTATGGTTCTGTTTTACAGAACTATATAGGTTGCTAAACGAAGGTCGGATATTTTTTTGATAAAGTCAAATCATATTTATGATTTGGTATTTCATAAACCGTTTTATTTCTTTACTTTTAGCCAACCTATTTTAACCGCCTAATGTCTGCAATACGAGATCAGATCGAACAACTTCGTGAAGAACTGCGCCAACATAATACTAACTACTATGTATTGGATGCTCCCACGATTTCTGATTATGAGTTTGATATTAAACTTAAAGAATTAGAAGCATTAGAAGCCAAACACCCGGAGTTTGATGACACTAATTCACCAACCCAACGTGTAGGTGGCACAATTACAAAAAACTTCGAAACGGTTTTACATAAAAACCGTATGTATTCATTAGATAATTCGTATTCAAAAGAAGATCTATTAGATTGGGAAAAAAGAGTTCTGAAAGGTTTAGGAGTTGCTGAAGTTGAATATACCTGTGAATTAAAATTTGACGGAGCATCTATAAATTTATTATATGAAAATTGTAGGTTAAAAAGTGCTGTGACACGTGGTGATGGTTTTCAAGGAGATAACGTAACAGCAAATATTAAAACTATTCGATCGATACCATTAATAATAAAACAGCAAAATGTGCAGGATTTTGAGATTCGCGGCGAGATTATCCTTCCACTTGACGGATTTAATAAAATGAATGAAGAACGTATTGAGGCCGGGGAAGATCCATATCGAAATCCCAGAAATACGGCAAGTGGAAGTTTAAAATTACAAGATAGTACCGAGGTTGCCAATCGCCCTTTAGATTGTTTATTATATCATGTTGTAGGCGAACGTTTGCCTTTCACTACACATTTTGAAGCATTAGATAATGCTCGAAAATCAGGCTTTAAAGTTCCTCAAACATTGACTGTTGCCAAATCTGTTAATGAAGTTTTTGATTTTATTGGTCATTGGGATACAGCCAGGCATGAATTACCCTATGAAACAGATGGCGTTGTTGTTAAAGTAAATTCATTGGCACATCAAGATGAATTAGGGTATACGGCCAAGGCTCCTCGTTGGGCTATAGCTTATAAATTTAAAGCAGAACAGGAAAGTACTATTCTATATAAAATTAGTTATCAGGTTGGTCGTACAGGTGCTATCACACCGGTTGCAAATTTAGAGCCAGTGCAATTGGCAGGTACAATTGTAAAAAGAGCTTCATTGCATAATGCAGATCAGATTGCTAAACTAGATATACGTGAAAATGATACTGTTTTTGTAGAAAAAGGAGGTGAGATAATTCCGAAAATTATAGGAGTGGACTTAAGTAAAAGACCTCAAGATTCTAAAGCTACTACATATGCTACACACTGCCCTGAATGCAATACTTTACTTATTCGAAATGAGGGAGATGCTAAACATTATTGCCCTAATGAGTTTGGCTGCCCGACTCAAATAACAGGTAGAATTCAGCATTTTATTAGTCGGAAAGCCATGAATATTGATGGTTTAGGAGCTGAGACTGTAGAGTTGTTATTCAAGGAACATTTAGTTAAAAATTATGCTGATCTATACGATTTAAAAGTTGAACAGATTATTCCTCTTGAACGCATGGCGGAAAAATCAGCGCAGAATATGATTGTGGGTATTGATGCCTCAAAACAAATTCCATTTGAAAAAGTATTATTTGCTTTAGGGATTCGATTTGTGGGTGAAACAGTTGCAAAGAAACTAGCAAAGCACTTTAAAAGTATAGACGGTTTAATGAATGCCTCTTTCGAGGAATTGATTGCCGTTGATGAGATTGGCGATCGAATTGCCCAGAGTATTGTTAATTTTTCAAATGACTTGTATAATATACAGTTGATTGATCGCTTAAAAAGTTATGGTGTGCAATTTGAGCTTTCCGCGGAAGCGCAGGAAGGGCAGACAGAGATATTAATAGGTAAGATTTTTGTCGTTTCAGGAGTTTTTACAAAATTGAGTAGAAGTGAACTCAAAAAGTCAATTGATGATAATGGCGGAAAAGTGTCGAGCTCAATTTCAAAGAAAACAAATTTTATAATTGCAGGTGATAATATGGGGCCTAGTAAGCGTACTAAAGCTGAAGAATTAGGAATACCAATGATCTCAGAAGATGATTATTTAAATATGATATGATTCATGAATTTATCAAAAAAGAACATCTTACTGATATCTTTTATTTTGATTTCCATTATCTATGGTTTCGTATATGTTAATGATTCAAGGATGAATGAATATACTTCTAACTCATTAATAAGTTTATTGATATTTATCTATTATTTTTTGCTTGGGGCTTATTACATAGTTGGTTCTAAAAAAAAGAACACATTATTTTTATTAGCACTTTTTTCAGCTTTCTTGGGAGATTTATTGTTTTTTAACAATGTTTCATTTATTCTGGGATTAGTTTTTTTTTTATTTTTTATATTAATGAATATGCTCATATTGACAAAAAAAATTGGAGAAATTAAAATTGCTACTTTTTTTATATCAATAATACCATTCTTATTAATTTTAATAATAGTTCTAAGCTTGTTTTTTACTAATGTAGGAATGTTAAAATTATTGTTTCTTATTTATGGATCAGCGCTCGGTTTATATGCATCATTTAGTTTATATTTTTATTTGAAGGCCAAGAGCAATGTAGCCTTAATTAATTTGATAGGCATTTTATTCTTTATTACCGCAACTGTTTTAAGAGGATTGCGAGAATCTGAAGGAGATTCAACAACTTACAAGCTATTAAATATTATATTCTTTACCATTTCTTTAGTATTGATCACTAATGCATATATAATAAGTGATAATGAGCAAATAAAAGACAAAAAGGAATAATTTCAGTTTTAACTATTTAAATAGATCCATTCCAGGTATGTTTGGCATACCATCTTTGGCGGCAGCAGCTAATTCTGCCTCATTAATTTTAGTGGCTTTTGAAATAGCATCATTTAAAGCAATTATCAAAAAATCTTCTAAGGCTTCTTTATTATGCATTAATTCATCTGATATCAATATAGATTTGATTTCCCTGTTAGCAGTAATTGAAACTTTAACCTTACCATTATTCGACTGACCATCAACTAAAACAGTATTTAGACGTATTTTAGTCTCTTCAACTTTTTGCTGAGCATCTTTCAGCTTTTGCATCATTCCGGATATATCTCCAAACATTTTTTAAATCTTAACATTTATATTACTGCAAAATTAGTATTTTCGGCTATCTTAATTCCAAAAAAAATGAAGAGATTAGTATTATTTTTAGTTGTATTATCCCTTACTTTTGCAACTTCATGTAAACAAGAAAAAATGAAAATTGATATTGATGCTCCTGTGGCAGAAAAAGTACCCAAAGAATTAGAAAAACATGGTGATGTAAGAGTGGATAATTATTATTGGATGCGCTTGACAGATGAGCAAAAAAATGCTAAAAATCCAGATGAACATACGCAAAAAGTTCTAGATTATCTGAATGCAGAAAACACATATTATGACACTATAACTGCTCATACCAAGCAATTTAAAGAGGATTTATTTCAGGAAATGAAGTCTAGAATTAAAGAAGATGATGAATCTGTGCCCTATAAAGATAATGGTTATTTTTATATTACACGTTACGAAACAGGGGGGCAATATCCTATCTATGCACGTAAAAAAGGAACCTTAGGCACAGATGAAACAATTATGTTCAATGTGAATGAAATGGCTAAAGATCATGATTATTATTCTTTGAGAGGTGTAAATGTTAGTGAAGATAATAAGATCGCGGTGTTTGCAGTTGACACGATAAGTAGGAGGCAATATACATTACAATTCAAAAATTTAGAGACTGGAGAAATTTATGCGGATAAAATTGATAATACTACCGGAGGCGCTATCTGGGCGAATGATAATAGAACAGTTTTTTATACAAAACAAGATCCTGTTACATTAAGAAGTGATAAAATTTTCAAGCATGTTTTAGGAACAGATTCGTCGGCAGATGTTGAGGTATATAATGAAAAAGATGAAACTTTCGGGACTTTTGTATACAAGACAAAATCAAAAAAATATATAGTTATTGGTTCTTATAGTACATTAACCTATGAATATCAGGTACTTAATTCAAATGAGCCTAATGGTGAATTTAAAATAATTCAGCCCAGAACGACGGGTCTAGAATACAGCATTGCGCACTATAAAGATCATTTTTATATCCTTACGAATAAAGATGATGCGAAGAATTTCAAGCTCATGAAAACTCCTGAGGACAATACTACGATGGAGAATTGGATTGATGTGATTCCTCACAGAGACGATACTTTATTAGAAGATATTTCTATTTTTAAAGATTATTTAGTTTTGGAAGAGCGTTCAAACGGATTGAATAAAATTCGGATTAAACGTTGGGATGATAAAGATGATTATTACTTACCTTTTGATGAAGAAACGTATTCAGTAGGAGTATATGGTAACCCAGAATTTGATACAGAGATTATCCGTTATAATTATAATTCATTTACAACACCATCTTCGGTTATTGACTTTAATATGCGTGATAAATCAAAAGAAATTAAAAAAGAGCAGGAAGTCCTTGGTGGAAAGTTTGATAAGCGTAATTATACGAGCGAACGTGTTTGGATTGAAGCAAGAGATGGCAAAAAAGTTGTAGTATCAATAGTGCGTAGAAAAGACACCAAATTAAGTAAAGACAGTCCTTTCTTGTTATATGCATATGGCTCTTATGGCTCAACAGTATCAGATAGATTTAGTACGGCCCGATTAAGTTTATTGGATAGGGGCTTTGTTTATGGAATAGCACATATTCGCGGAAGTCAATATTTAGGAAGACAATGGTATGAGGATGGTAAGTTATTTAAAAAAATGAATACTTTCAATGACTATATTGATGCTAGCAAAGGATTGATCGAAAAGGGATATACATCAGCAGATCATTTATATGCCATGGGAGGATCGGCAGGAGGTTTGTTGATGGGTGCAATTGTTAATATGAACCCTGAATTATATAATGGAGTGATAGCAGCGGTACCTTTTGTGGATGTCATGACTACTATGCTGGATGAAACTATACCATTAACTACATCTGAGTACGATGAATGGGGCAATCCGAATGAAAAAGATTATTATAATTATATGTTATCATATTCACCTTATGATCAAGTAAAAGCACAAAATTATCCTAATTTACTGGTAACAACAGGCTTACATGATTCACAAGTTCAATATTACGAACCTGCGAAATGGGTGGCAAAATTAAGAGAATATAAAACGGATAATAACGTTTTACTAATGCAAACTAATATGGAAGCAGGGCATGGTGGCGCTTCGGGAAGATTTAATGCTTTAAAGGAGACAGCTCGTGATTATGCTTTTTTTCTAGATTTAGAAGGAATAAAAAAGTAATTAAAAAAAAAATAGTAAATTTGCCCGTTATTAAATAATAATCGTATTTGATTACTATGAAACAAAATTTAGGCGTTAACCAAAACGTGTTAGAACTTATTGGTAACACTCCCCTAATCAGGTTAAATAAAATAACTAAAGGATTACATGGAGAGTTTTATACAAAATTTGAAGGTTTTAACCCAGGCCATTCAACCAAAGACAGAATTGCACTACATATTATAGAGCAAGCTGAAAAAAAAGGAATTCTTAAAGAGGGAGATACAATAATCGAAACTACATCTGGTAATACTGGTTTTAGTATTGCTATGGTGAGTATTATAAAGGGTTATGAGTGTATTCTTGCAGTAAGTTCTAAGTCTTCTAATGATAAGATCGATATGCTGAAAGCTATGGGAGCAAAGGTATATGTTTGTCCGGCACATGTAAGTGCAGATGACCCTCGTTCATATTATAATGTAGCTAAAAAATTACATTCAGAAATAGCAGATTCGGTGTATATAAACCAATATTTTAATGAATTAAATATTGATGCTCATTATAATTCTACCGGTCCTGAGATTTGGAATCAAACTAATGGAGAGATTACACATTTAGTGGCTGCAAGTGGAACTGGAGGTACTATTTCCGGAACTGCTCGTTTCCTAAAAGAAAAAAATCCAAATATTAAAATTATTGGTGTTGATGCTTTTGGATCTGTCTTGCAGAAATTTCATGAAACAGGCGAATTAGATCCTTCAGAAAGTTACCCATATAGAATCGAAGGATTAGGTAAAAACTTAATTCCAACAGCTACTGATTTTGAAATCATCGATCAATTTGAAAAAGTGAATGACGAAAATAGTGCTCACAGAACTAGAGAAATTGCCTTAAGTGAAGGGCTTTTTGCTGGTTATACAAGTGGAGCAGCTATGCAGGCAGTAATGCAATTAGCTGAAAAAGGTGAGTTCGATGCAAATAGCAAAGTTGTTGTTATTTTTCCTGATCATGGTTCAAGATATATGTCCAAAGTTTTTAGTGACGATTGGATGCAAGAACAAGGGTTTTTCGATTCTCAAAAAGAAGCTCAACAAGTTATAGAATATATAAAATAGACTCAACATATAGAACGCTAAAAGAGGTTTTTTAATTTAAAGAGCCTCTTTTTTTTGTTAAAAAAATTAGATAATACTTTTTGCATAGCCCTAAAAAAGTGGTTACTTTGCAATTGTCTTAAAATCAACGGAAGATGAAAGATTTATTTGAAAGGATAATAAAAGATAAAGGACCTTTAGGTAAATGGGCAAAACAAGCTGAAGGATACTATGTATTTCCAAAGTTAGAGGGCCCAATTTCTAATAGAATGCATTTTAATGGTAAAAGAGTTATTACTTGGAGTATTAATGATTACTTAGGTCTAGCGAATCACCCTGAGGTTTTGAAAGTTGATGGTGAAGCAGCTGCAGAACATGGAATGGCTTATCCAATGGGGGCTAGAATGATGTCTGGTCACACCGAATATCATGAACAATTAGAAAGAGAATGTGCTGATTTTGTAGATAAAGAAGCTGCATATTTAGTTAATTTTGGGTATCAGGGAGTTGTTTCGGCGATTGATGCTTTAATGTCAAAAAATGATGTGATCGTATATGATATGGATACACATGCATGTATTATTGACGGTGTTCGATTACATGCAGGCAAACGTTTTGTATATAAGCATAATGATGTAGAAAGTTTAGAAAAAAATCTGCAACGAGCTACAAAGATGGCTAACGAAAACAATGGAGGTATTTTAGTGATCTCCGAAGGTGTTTTCGGAATGCGAGGAGAACAAGGTAGGCTAAAAGAAATCGTAGCTCTTAAGAAAAAATATAATTTTAGATTTTTAGTTGATGATGCTCATGGATTTGGCACACTTGGTGAAGGCGGTAGAGGTACTGGTTTTGAGCAGGGTGTTCAAGATGGAGTCGATGTGTATTTTGCAACATTCGCAAAGTCGATGGCCGGGATAGGAGCGTTTTTTGCTGCTGATAAAGATATTATACAGTATTTACAATATAATATGCGTTCACAAATGTTCGCTAAATCACTTCCTATGGCAATGGTTAAGGGGGCATTGAAACGTTTGGATATGATACGCACAATGCCAGAATTAAAAGATAAACTTTGGCAAAATGTAAATGCCTTGCAAAGTGGTTTGAGAGAAGCGGGCTTCGATTTAGGTACAACCCAAACATGTATTACTCCTGTTTTTCTAAAAGGTGATATTCCTGAGGCAATGGCAATGGTAAATGATTTACGTGAAAATTATGGTGTCTTTTGTTCAATAGTTGTTTATCCTGTGATTCCTAAAGGACTCATTATATTACGTTTAATCCCTACTGCTACGCATACGCTAGATGATGTTAAAGAAACAATTGAAGCGTTTTCTGGTATCAGAAGTAAATTAGAAGGTGGTGTTTATAAACGTATTGCAGCCACAATGGCACAATAAGAATTATAAATTAAAGTTAAAAAATTCTAAATATCAATTTTGAGATTTGGAATTTTTCTTTTTATAGATAAGTAATAATTGTAATTTGGTATTTGAAAATTGATAATTAAATCTGCATTCTCGCTTTCGCGGAAATTGAACTCGAATCAAAATCGCTCTTTAAATATTTATGATGTCCAACAATGCCAATCATGGCAGCATTATCTGTGGTATATTCAAAATCAGGAATATAAATTTCCCATTTATCTTTTTTTTCTGACTCTTTCAATGCATTTCGAATACCTGAATTAGCAGAAACTCCTCCGGCAATCGCAACTTTTTTTATATTAGTTTGTTGTACTGCTTTTTTTAGTTTTTTCATCAAAATATTAATAATGGTAAATTGTATTGAAGCACAAATATCCAATAGATTTTCCTTGATAAAATTTGGATTCTCTTTTTCATGTCTTTGTATAAAATAGAGAATTGCTGTTTTTAATCCGCTAAAACTAAAATCTAATTCTTTTTTTGTTTTTGGATTTGGAAAATCAAATGCTCTGGGATTACCCAATTGAGCATATTTATCAATTAATGGTCCGCCGGGATAGGGTAAACCTAAAAGTTTAGCTGACTTATCAAATGCTTCGCCAACGGCATCATCTGTAGTTTCTCCTAAAATTTCCATAGAAAAATAATCAGCAACCTTTATTAATTGTGTGTGACCCCCACTAATTGTCAGGCAAATAAAAGGAAATTCAGGTTTTTGTTGTGATTCACTATCAATAAAATGAGCTAAAATATGTGCTTGCATATGATTCACAGCAATTAAAGGAATTTTTAAAGCTAGTGCCATGGACTTTGCGAATGAGGTGCCTACAAGTAATGACCCCATTAAACCTGGTCCTCTCGTAAATGCAATTACGCTCAAGTCTTTTTTATCAATATTTGCTTGTTTTAAAGCTTGTTGGACCACAGGAACAATGTTTTGTTGATGTGCTCTGGACGCTAATTCTGGAACTACTCCACCATATTTTGCATGAATGTCCTGATTTGCAACAACATTCGATAGAACTTTATCGTTCTCAAGGATAGCAACACTAGTATCATCACATGATGATTCAATAGCTAGAATGTAAATTTTTTCTTTATTCATTAAATTTAAAAAAAGGCACAAAAATTGTGACTATAAAATGTGTACTTTTAATGTTGCAAATTTATAATAAATAATACTATCAAAAGATTAAAAAAAATAACAAAAAGAGTAGCAGTAGTAACTTTACTTCTTTTCATATTATGTGTTATTTTATTGCGACTATCTTTTGTGCAAACATATCTTGGTAAAATTGCCACTACCCATCTTAACAAAACCTATAATACCAATATTGTAGTAAAAAAGGTTGATCTATCTTTTTTAGGGAACGTAAAATTAAAAGAGATTGATATTAAAGATCATAAAAAAGATTCTTTAATCTATGTAAAGAGTTTAACAACTTCAGTATTTAGTTATAAGAATATTTTGGATAATAAATTAGAACTGGGAGATGTTGAAGTAAACGGGCTTGTCTTAAACATGATAACACATAAAGGAGAGAAGAAAGATAATTTAACCGTTTTTATTGAAAAGTTTGATGAGGAGAAAAAGAGAGACTTTAGTTTACCACCGTTTTTAATGACATCTTCAAAATTAAATTTGTCAAATGTCAATTTTATACTATATGATAAAAATAAAAAGGAAAAACCTATTGTTTTTTACAAATATATAACTGGCTCTGTTGAAAATTTTAAGGTAGAGGGTCCAAATGTTTTTGCCAATATTAGAAGGTTAAATTTTACTGACGATCGGGGTATTGATATTAAAGACTTAACTACTGATTTTACTTATACTAAAGAAAATATGAACTTTAGCAATACCAGATTGCAAACTAAAAGTTCACTGCTCAACGGAAATATTACTTTTAGTTATGCCCTTGGCGACTTGTCTGATTTTAATAATAAAGTATTGATCGAAGGTGATTTTATAGAATCATCAGTTTCATTAACAGACTTAAATAAATTTTATAAGGAGTTTGGTGAAAATGATATTATAAATTTTACGACTCAGGTTACAGGAACCTTAAACGATTTTAAATTAACAAATCTAAAACTCAGGTCAAAAAGAAATTCCATTATTAACGGAACATTCTATTTTAAGAATGTAGTAAGTAATAAGGAAAATTTCTCTTTAAATGCTAACATCAATAAACTTTCATCAGATTATCAAAGTTTAAAACAGTTGTTGCCTAATATTTTAGGTAAGACATTACCATCTAGTTTTGAAAAGTTTGGAAAATTTTCGATTGCAGGAAATTCATTTATAACAAATAATGAGGTAGATGCTCAACTTGAAATGAATAGTATTTTAGGTAAGACCATTACAGATTTAAAGTTGATAAATATTGATGATATTGATAATGCAAATTATAAAGGGAAAGTAGAATTTATTGATTTTGAGTTGGGTAAAGTTATTAAGGATAGCCTTGTAGGAAAACTTTCGTTGATGGCCAATGTAGATGGTAAAGGTTTTACTTTAGAAACTTTAAATACAAATATTGAGGGTAACGTTTCAAAACATCAATATAAGGGATATTCATATAGTAATATTGACGTAAACGGAACTTTTCAAAACAAACGATTTAATGGGGAGCTGGTTGCGAATGATAAAAACTTAAAAATGAAGTTTAATGGACTAGCTGACCTTTCTTCAAGTATTTATAAGTTCGATTTTAAAGCAGACGTATCACATTCAGAATTTAATCAACTAAATCTTTTTAAAAGAGATAAGATTGCCGTTGTAAAAGGTAAAATGGATATCAATTTAACGGGTAATTCAGTGAATAATTTATCTGGAGGAATTCGCTTTACAAATGCCTCGTATACTAACCAAAATGATAATTACTTTTTTAAAGATTTTAATGTTACAGCAGCTTTTATAGATACTATTAGAAGAATAACAATCAATTCAACAGATATTATTAATGGTAGTATAAAGGGCGTTTATAAATTTGAAGAATTAGGTAAGCTAACCAAAAATTCTTTGGGAAGTATTTATACTGATTTTGAACCAGAAAAAGTGACTTCTGGTCAGTTTTTAGACTTTAATTTTAAAATTTATAATAAAATCATAGGAGTATTTTTCCCTGAAGTTAATTTAGGTTCCAATACCTCTATTAAAGGAAAAATTGTTGCTGATACTGATAAATTTGAACTAACAGTTAAATCACCAAATATAGAGGCATATAAAAATAGTATTCAAAACCTTAGGCTTCAAATTGATAATAGAAATCCGCTTTATAATACTTTATTAAGCATAGAAAAAGTAAATACCAAGTATTATAATATTGCCGATTTGAATCTTGTTAATGTTACTTTAAATGATACTCTTTTTTTTAGAACTGATTTTGTAGGAGGTAAAAATTTAAAGGAAAAATTTGATCTAAGTTTTTATCATACTTTAAATGAAAATAATCAATCTGTAGTTGGTCTAAAGAGATCTGATATAAACTTCAAGGATAATGATTGGCAAATAAACCCTAATAATAATAAACAGAACAAGGTAGTTTTTGATGAACAATTTAAATTATTCGCTTTTGACAAAATAAATATTATCTCCAATGAGCAAGAAATAGATTTTGCAGGAATTATCAACGGAAAGAATGATAAAGATGTAATATTAAATCTTAAAAATGTAAAATTAGAAGGAATTACACCCGCAATTGATAATTTTTCATTAGCAGGTTTGGTAAATGGTTCGGTTAACTATAAACAATTAAAAGGAACTCCATTGCCCATTGCCAATTTAAGTGTAAATGATTTATTTGTAAATGATAATGATCAAGGAGATTTGTTAGTTACAGCTTTAGGGGATAATTCTTTGCGAAAATATATTATAGACGCATCACTTCAAAACGACAAATTTAAAAGTTTTGAAGGTAAAGGAGAAATTGATTTTGAGGCAGAGAGACCAACAATATTTGCAAATTTTGGTATTAATAAGTTAAAATTAGATTGGTTCAATCCACTTGCTAAAGGTGTATTAGATAATATTAGAGGTGAAATTTCGGGTAGAGGAGTTGTTACTGGATTATTAGCAAATCCGGATGTCAATGGTGAATTATTTTTAGAGAAAGGAGGCTTAGCAATTCCTTATTTAAATGTTGATTATGATATTATTCAGAAGTCGAAAATTACTTTAGATAAGCAAAATTTTAGGTTTGCACCAACTACTTTACTAGATGTTCATCATGACACAGAGGCCACTTTAGAGGGAATAATTACACATAATAAATTTGAAAAATGGTATTTAGATTTAAAAATAAAGAGCGATAATTTATTAGTACTCAACACTCAAGAAGAGGAAGATATTCAATACTATGGTTCTGTTTTTGTAGAAGTTGAAGATTCGCGTATTAGTGGTTTTACTAATGAACTTACTATAGATGTAACAGCCACCACCAAACCCGGTACTGAATTTATTATTCCTTTAAGCGATGTAAGTACGGTTGGAGATTCTGACTTGATTAATTTTATTAAGAAATCAAAAAAAGGAATAGATGAAAACATTGTTGAAGAAATAGTTTTTGACGAAGTTAAAGGACTAACATTAAATTTCGATCTTACAGTTACTAAAGATGCAATTGCAGAAATTGTAGTTGATAAAAATACTGGTAGTATATTGAGAGGAAGTGGTGATGGTAATATGTTAGTTTCAATAAATACAAATGGTAAATTTGAAATTGAAGGTGTTTTTGTTGTTGACAACGGAATTTATGAATTTAGAAATATTGTTAATAAAGACTTTATTGTCCAACAAGGAGGATCGGTAATTTGGAATGGTAATCCGTTTGATGCTTATTTAAATAATATCAAGGCTGTTTATCGCACAAAGGCAAATCCCGGTGTATTACTTGAAAATAATTATGCAAGAGATATAGATATAGATTTAACCGCAAATATTACGGGTCAATTATTAAATTCTGACATAGAATTTGATTTAGATATTCCGGACGCAAATTCAGTATTAAATTCTGAACTCCAATTTAAATTAAATGATGAAAACAAAAAAATGACACAATTCTTTTCATTGCTCACAACGGGGTCTTTTATTAATTTAGATGATGGTAATTTAAATTTTGATACGAATGCTGCCCTAACTGGAACAATATCCGAGAAAATTTCTGACGTGCTCTCTAATATACTTCAGAGTAGAGGGGATATTTTTAATGTAGGTGTAACGTATGACATTGCTGATAGAAATAATAATTTCAATTCAAATTTAAATGCAGCCGATCAATTAGGTTTGACGGTTTCTGGCCGGATAGGTAAAAAAATCATATATAATGGTAAAGTTGGAGTGCCAGTTGGAGCTAATGCAGAATCAAATGTCATTGGCGAAGTTGAATTAGAATTACCTTTAAATGAAGCAGAAACACTTAGAGCAAAATTATATAATAAGCAGAATGAAGTTGAATTTACTGTTGCTGACGAGGAAGGTTATACGCAAGGAATAGGCTTGTCATACAGAGTTGATTTTGATAATAGTAAAGAATTAAGGGAAAAAGTTTTTGGTAAAAAGAAAACAAATAAGAAAAAGATTAAAAAAGATAGCCTTAAAGTAAATAAAAAACTAATTAATTTTACTTCAGTTAAAAAAGATAGTATTAAACAATAAAAAAATACAATTTTGTTTTATGAATTTTAACCTTAAATGTACGATAACGTTTTCGTATAAAAAAAGGGGTTTCAAAGCTAATCTAGATTATAATTTCTAATTTTGCACTTCAATTTAATATGAAAAAACCGATTAAAAAAATAGGTTTAATTACCTCGGGAGGAGACGCTCCTGGTATGAATGCAGCTATCAGAGCAGTGGTAAGGGCATGTTCATATTATAAAGCAGAGTGTTTAGGTTTCTATAGAGGTTATCAAGGTATAATTGAGGGAGACTATATCAATTTAGACGCCAGAAGTGTAAAAAACATTATTAGTAAAGGAGGAACTATCTTAAAATCTGCAAGGTCTAATGAGTTTAGAACTAAAGAAGGTAGGGAGAAAGCATATCAAAGTTTAAAAAACGCTGATGTTGATGGTCTAATTCTAATAGGCGGTGATGGTACTTTTACAGGAGGTATAGTTTTCGGAAAAGAACATAATATTCCCTTCATTGGTATACCCGGTACAATTGATAATGATATTGCGGGTACGAATTATACAATTGGCTATGACACAGCATTAAATACTGTCGTTGAGGTAATTGATAAAATTAGAGATACCGCCAGCTCACATAATAGGTTATTTTTTATTGAAGTTATGGGAAGAGATGCCGGTTTTATTGCGTTAAACGCAGGGGTAGGTGCCGGTGCAGAAGAAATTTTGATCCCGGAAGAAGATTTGGGATTAGGGAGACTATTGGAGTCATTAAAGAAAAGTAAACGAAGTGGTAAAACTTCTAGTATAGTAGTAGTCTCTGAAGGTGATAAAATAGGTAAAAACGTATTTGAATTGGCTGAATATGTTAAAGAAAATTTGCCCGAATATGAAGCGAGAGTATCTGTTTTAGGGCATATGCAACGAGGTGGTTCACCAAGTTGTTTTGATAGGGTTTTAGCAAGTAGGTTAGGTGTTAAGGCCGTTGAAGAATTACTAGATGGTAAATCAAACCAAATGGTTGGTTTAATAGATAATACAGTGATAACTACTGACATTGAAGAGGCGATTAAATCATCGCATGATATAAATAGAGAATTATTAAGAATATCTGATATACTGTCAGTTTAATAAATAAAATTATGATTAAAATAGGAATAAATGGTTTTGGTAGAATTGGAAGATTGGCATTTAGAGTTGCTGCTCAGAGAAGTAATGTACAGGTAGTAGCAATTAATGACTTGCTAGATGTAGATTATCTAGCATATATGTTAAAATACGATTCAGTTCATGGTCGATTTAACGGAGAAGTATCCGTAAAAGACGGGAAGCTAATTGTAAATGGAAATGAAATTAGAGTGACTGCTGAACGTAATCCGGAAGATTTAAAATGGGATGAGGCAGGTGTAGATTATGTAATTGAATGTACAGGATTTTTTACAGCAAAAGAAAAAGCTGAATTACATATTAAAGGAGGTGCGAAAAAAGTTATTATTTCGGCACCCTCACCTGACGCCCCTATGTTTGTAATGGGAGTAAATAATGAAGAATTAAAAGCCTCAGACACTATATTTTCTAATGCCTCTTGTACAACAAATTGTTTAGCTCCAATTGCTAAGGTATTACATGATAATTTTGAAATTACTGACGGGTTGATGACAACAATACATGCAACTACAGCTACTCAAAAAACTGTTGACGGACCTTCGTTAAAAGATTGGAGAGGTGGTAGAGCGGCCTTGCACAATATCATACCTTCATCTACAGGTGCTGCAAAGGCAGTTGGAAAAGTTATTCCTTCTTTAAATGGTAAGCTTACAGGAATGTCATTTAGAGTACCAACCATGGACGTATCAGTAGTTGATTTAACTGTTAATCTTGGTAAAAGTACAACATATGAAGAAGTTTGTAAAGTGATGAAAAAAGCTTCTGAAAACGAGCTAAAAGGAATTTTAGGTTATACTGAAGAGTTAGTTGTATCTCAAGATTTTGTTGGAGAAACTTGTACTTCGGTTTTTGATGCAAAAGCTGGGATTGCCTTAACTGATAAATTTATAAAAGTAGTTTCTTGGTATGATAATGAATATGGATACTCCTCAAAGATTATTGATTTAGTAGAATATTCAGCATCATTATAATTAAAAAAAATCTTCTAAGTTCCGCTTAGGAGTTTCCATTGAAATTGTCATTCCCGTGAAAACGGGAATCTAAATTTAGATTTAGTATATTTAAATCCTGTCAATGACAGGATTTTTTTATTAGTGAAACCTCATTTTGATAATCTATCACGATTAGAGAAGTCAAAATGATTAGTTGAACTAATCCTGATGAAGATCAGGATCGATTATTTAAAAACAGTTTTATTGGATACAACTATTCTATTTTCCTTTATTGGAGCAACGGCATTACTGGCGATTTCACCGGGTCCGGATAATATTTATGTATTAATTCAAAGTATTACCAATGGTGTAAAATACGGTATTGCAACTGTTTTAGGGCTAATTTCAGGCTGTATTGTACACACAACTTTGGTGGCTTTTGGAGCTTCAGCAATTATTAAAGAAAACGAAACTTTGTTTTTTTCTTTAAAACTTCTCGGAGCTGCATATCTAATATATCTGGCGTATAAAGTATTAAAAAGTGATAGCACCATCTCTTTATCCTCGAAAGAGGTCTCAAAAAAGAGTCCATCACAATTATTCAAACAAGGATTCATTATGAATGTTTTGAATCCAAAAGTGTCCATTTTTTTTCTTGCATTATTCCCTGGATTTTTATTTAGTCAATCTATGTCAACCGTAAACCAGTTTTTTATACTTGGTTTTATTTTTATGGCAGTTTCATTGGTTATTTTTTTGTTGATCGCAATTTTAGCGGGTAGTATTTCAAATTATTTAAATCAAAATTCAAAAGTTGGAATTATTTTAAAGAGGTTACAGATAATAGTATTTATAGGAATCGCAGTTTTTATTCTATTTTCAGATTAAATAATACTTGCAAATTGTATATTTGATACTCAATGAGTCAAGTAAAGATCATAGAGTGCCCAAGAGATGCTATGCAAGGTATTAAAATATTTATACCAACTACTGCAAAGGCGGCTTATATAAATCAGTTACTAAAAGTTGGTTTTGATACGATTGATTTTGGCAGTTTCGTTTCACCAAAGGCAATTCCTCAAATGCGCGATACTGCTGAGGTATTATCATTATTAGATTTGAGTAAGGCAAGTGGTAAATTATTAGCAATTGTTGCCAATATCCGAGGTGCAAATGATGCTTCTCAGTTTGAAGAGATAGATTATTTAGGATATCCTTTTTCAATTTCTGAAAATTTTCAAATGCGTAATACAAGCAAGACAATTGTAGAGTCAATCAGTACATTGAATGAAATTTTAGAACTCGCTGATAAAACAAAAAAGGAGGTGGTTACCTATTTATCAATGGGTTTTGGTAATCCCTATGGTGATCCATGGAATGTAGATATTGTTGCAAATTGGACAAAGAAACTTGCAAAAATGGGTGTGAAAATTGTATCACTTTCTGATACTGTAGGAAGCTCAACACCCGAAACAATTGATTACTTATTTTCAAATTTGATTCCTTTATATCCTGAAATTGAATTTGGAGCACATTTACACACAACACCAGATTCGAGTTATATAAAAATTGAAGCCGCTTATAAAGCCGGATGTTTACGATTTGATGGCGCTATTAAAGGCTATGGAGGTTGTCCTATGGCTAAAGATGAATTAACGGGTAATATGCCAACAGAGAAATTGATCGATTATTTTAAAAATCAAAAAGTTAGTAATAATATAAATAAATCAAATTTTAAAAAGGCCTACCAACAAGCTGCTACTATTTTTTTGTAATATAAATATTTCTAAAAATGTTGTCAAGTCTTAATTAAATTTTATTTTTGCGAATGCAAGAAAAGGTACTTATTTTAGATTTCGGATCGCAATTCACTCAACTAATTGCGCGTCGAATAAGAGAGCTTAATATTTATTGTGAAATTCATCCCTATAATAGCAAAAAATTTGATGCTAGTGAGTTTAAGGCTGCTATCTTATCAGGTAGTCCCTATTCAGTAAATAGCGAAATTGCTCCACAACCTGACTTGTCAAAAATAAAAGGTAAAATACCATTGCTTGGGGTATGTTATGGAGCACAATATTTAGTACATTTTTTTGGAGGAGAAGTTGGGGCATCCAATACCAGAGAATATGGTAGAGCAAATTTAACCGCGATAGACCACGAAAGTGATTTATTTAAAGGTATTCAAGAATCTAGTCAGGTTTGGATGAGCCATTCTGATACTATTTTGCAATTACCGAATAGCTATAAAAAAATTGCGAGTACTCATGATGTAGAGTATGCAGCATTTAAGATTAAAGATGAAGAAACGTATGCTATACAATTTCATCCAGAAGTATATCATTCTACAGATGGTAAACAATTATTAGAAAATTTCTTAGTAAATATTGCTAAAATAGAACAGAACTGGACTCCGGATTCTTTTGTAGAAACTACTGTGAATTTGCTTAAGGAAAAAGTAGGTAATGATAAAGTTGTGCTGGGTCTGTCGGGTGGTGTTGATTCAACGGTAGCAGCAGTATTACTGGATAAAGCGATAGGTGAAAACTTATACTGTATATTTGTTAATAATGGTTTATTACGAAAAGATGAGTTCGAAAGTGTTTTAGATCAATATGAACATATGGGCTTAAACGTGAAAGGAGTTGATGCTTCGGCACGTTTTTTGAAAGCTCTTGAAGGAATTTCAGAACCTGAGCAAAAACGTAAGGCAATTGGGAATACCTTTATTGAAGTTTTTGATGATGAGGCACATAAGATTGAAGATGTAGTATGGTTAGCTCAAGGAACGATATATCCTGATGTGATCGAATCTGTTTCTGTTTCAGGGGGGCCTTCTGCAACTATAAAAAGCCATCATAATGTCGGTGGTTTGCCTGATTTTATGAAATTGAAGATTGTCGAACCTTTGCGGATGATTTTTAAGGATGAGGTACGAAGAGTAGGAAGGTCAATGGGTATTGATGATGAGTTGTTAGGAAGACATCCATTTCCTGGTCCGGGATTGGGGATTCGTATTTTAGGTGATATTAATGCTGATAAGGTAAGAATGTTACAAGAAGTAGATGCAATCTTTGTAAATGGTTTGAAAAAGTGGAATTTATACAATGATGTTTGGCAGGCAGGAGCTATGTTGTTGCCGGTAAATTCAGTAGGTGTCATGGGTGATGAACGTACTTATGAAAAAGTTGTAGCTTTAAGAGCTGTTTCTTCAACTGATGGAATGACAGCTGATTGGGTAGATTTACCATATAAATTTTTGCAAGAAACATCTAATAGAATAATTAATAATGTAAAAGGCGTAAATAGAGTTGTATATGATATTAGTTCTAAGCCACCAGCTACAATAGAATGGGAGTAAATCCGTTTTTTAAAGTATGATCATGAAAAAATATATATTATTTATTGTATTCTTTTTTTTAGTAGTCTTTTCTGTTTTTTCGCAGAATACTAATAAAAAATATGAAACATATACAGCCATTGAAGGAGAAACATTGAAGACTATTGCAAGAAAACTTTCAATTACACCTTTTAATTTAATGCAATTAAATCCAGAATTAGTTGAAGGGGAAAATTTAAATGGTAAAATAATAATAGTACCTAGTAAAAATTATAAGCCCAATGTTGTTGCACTCAGAAATGGAGAAGATTATATTGAAAATGGTTTCTTAATTCATACAGTTTTTGTAAGAGAGAATTATTCTAAGTTCAAAAGGAAATATGGAGTTTCTAAAAAAATATTACGTAGTCATAATCCTATACTTAGAACAGGGGGTTTAAAAGTTGGTCAGGTAATTAAAATTCCTGTTGCTGATGATTTTAGGTTAGAGGGTGCTAAGGAAGCAATTACTGAAACAAAGCCATATATAGTTAGGCCTCGAGAAGCCAAATATGGGATTTCAAAAAGATATGGTATATCAATTGAGCAACTTGAAGAATTGAATCCCGAAACAAAAGGCAGGGACCTCAAAATGGCTGAATTAATATATGTACCAGATACCGAAGAAATTCTTGAAGCAGAAGAAGGGTTTACGATTCATAAAGTAGAAAAAGGAGAAACATTTTATAGTCTCGGAAAATTATATTCAATTACTCAAGACGATTTAATAACGGTTAATCCTGAATTACAAGAAGGTGTAAAAGAAGGAATGTTAATTAAAATACCTATAGTTGAAGAATCTTCTAAGCTGGTTTTTATTCCTTCAATTGAACCGGATAAAGAAATAAAAGCTGCTTTAATGCTCCCTTTTATGGCCAATAGGAGGAATATAGATTTTGATAAAAGTAAAACAAGTGATATTGCTACAGATTTTTATTTAGGAGCTATGATGGCCTTAGATTCGGTCAAAAAATTAGGTTTATCTGTTAATTTAAAAGTTTTTGATACTCAAAATAACAAAACCCTAATTAGCAAATATATAATTGAAAATGATTTTTCTGATACTGATGTTATAATTGGGCCATTATTTATAGGAAATGTAGAGCTAATATCTAAGGCACTTCAACATAAGAATGTTGCTATAGTCTCTCCGGTATCTCAAAAAGATCATTCAGTTTTTGGAAGTAATAAGTTAATTCAGGATACACCAAGTCATGAAAAATTAATGAATAAGGTATTAAACCACATCAAATCTAATTATAATGGTGAGAATATTGTTATATTTTCTGACACATCAAAAGTAGTTATTCCACAATTAGTAAAAACATTGGCAGTATTAGAACCTTTAGATACATTAACGAAAATCGAAATAATAAAACCTAAAAAGGGTTATTTCAGACCAGAATTATTCAGGGAAAAAATTTTAAAAAAGAAGGATAATATTTTAATCTTAATTACTGAAGATCCTGTTGTAACTAAGGATGTTGTTCAAAATTTAGGAGTGCTTCCAAAGGAGATCAATGCTACTTTTTTCGCCATGAATAAAGGGTCAAATTTTAATGATGTTAATAATAATTATTTGGCACATGTGAAATTCCATTATCCGGTAAGTAGTTTTATAGATTGGGAAGATGAAAATGTAAAGAAGTTTGCTCGTTCTTATAAATTTAAGAACAGAGCGGTACCGTCAGATTATTCCTTTAAAGGATTTGATGTAACATATGATGCATTATTACGTTGTGCTAGCTATGATGATATATCAATGGCCTTAAAAGCTGGTTATTCAAGCAGGGTCACTACTAAATATGAATATGACAGTAATGGCTATGGTAAAGGCTTTATAAATCAAGGAGTTTATATTTTAAAATATGATGGATTGAATATCGTCAAGGTAGAGGATTATTCCACCGATAATAAAATAGAAGAATAAAAAAAAAGGCGCTCATTGAGCGCCTTTTTTTTTATTCTTCTATTTTATTTTTCAAACCAACATAGTCACTGGATTTTCAATATAACCTCTTAAAGTCAATAAAAATTGTGAGCCGGTAGCACCATCAACAGATCTATGATCACAAGCCATGGTTAATTTCATAGTATTACCAACTACAACATGGCCGTCTTTTACTATTGGCTTTTGTACAATAGCACCAACTGATAAAATAGCTGAATTAGGCTGATTGATAATAGAGGTAAAATCAGTAATACCAAACATACCTAGGTTAGAAATGGTAAAGGTACTTCCTTCCATTTCCTGAGGGGTTAATTTTTTATTTCGTGCTTTTCCTGCATATTCTTTTATCTGAGCTCCAATTTGAGGTAAACTTTGTTCATCAGCAAAACGAACAACAGGCACTAACAAACCTTCATCTACAGCGACAGCTACACCAATATGTACATGATGATTCTTTTTAATTTTATCATCAAACCATTGTGAATTTACTTGAGGATGTTCTTTTAAAGCAAGCGCAGTCGCTTTTACAATCATATCATTGTATGATATTTTCGTATCTGGTATTGAATTAAACTGTTCTCTAAATGCAATGGCATTATCCATGTTGAATTCTACATTCAAATAATAATGAGGTGCAGTAAATTTAGATTCTCCGAGACGACGAGCAATAACTTTGCGCATTTGTGAATTTGGTGTTTCCTCAAAACTTTCCTGCCCGGCAGGAACAAATGGTATTGCAGCACTGATAGAACTTCCTGGCACAAAGTTTTCTATATCACTCTTTATAATTCTACCGTTTTCACCGGTTCCCTGAACTTGTGCAAGATTAATACCTTTTTCGTTAGCTATTTTTTTAGCCAAAGGTGAAGCAAAAATTCTTCCACCTTCTTTGTTTTTAGTTACCACAGGTGCAGCAATTATTGGTGTTTCAGATGTTTTCGAACTTTGTTGAAGTTTTGATTCTGTTTTTTCTTCAACTTTAGTTTGACCATTTTTAGCTTTAGAAAAACTGCCTTTTCTAATTTCTTTAATAACAGAACTTACATCAGTTCCTTTTTTGCCAATAATAGCCAAAACACTATCTACCTCAGCAGATTCACCTTCATTTATTCCAATATAAAGTAAATTTCCTTCATCGAAAGACTCAAACTCCATAGTGGCTTTATCTGTTTCAATCTCTGCTAAAATATCACCCTCATTTATATTATCGCCTACTTTTTTCAACCAGCTTGCAACCGTACCTTCAGTCATAGTATCACTTAATCGAGGCATCGTAATAATTTTTGCACCTTCTGGTAAATCTGGAGTAGAAGAGCTTTCTTTTACCAGTTCTGAGACATTATCCTTAACAACCTCTTCGACTTTTTCTTCAACTTTAGGAGTTGCTGAAATATTTGCTTCAGCGGAAGCTTTAGCATCCTTTAATATTACTTCAATATTTTCTCCTTTATCACCAATAACAGCCAGCAAAGTATCAACCTTTGCAGATTCGCCTTCATTCAAACCTATATGCAATAAAATTCCTTCATGAAAAGATTCAAACTCCATTACAGCTTTGTCAGTCTCTATTTCTGCTAAAATATCACCCTCATCAATTTTATCTCCAACTTTTTTTAACCATTTAGCAACAACGCCTTCTTCCATGGTGTCGCTTAATCGGGGCATATTAATTATTTCAGCCATAAAAATTAAATTTTTGTAAAATTAAATAAATTCGAAAAAACAAATTTCAAAAACCAAGAATTGAGATTTGTAATTTGAGATTTGTTAATTGGTTTATATTCTGTGTTTTATAAACGGATAATCTTCTTGTTCATATACAACGTCATATAATTGTTGTTTATCCGGGAATGGAGACTCGTCTGCAAATTTCTCGCATTCAGCGACTCTACTTTTCACATCTTTATTAATTGCTTCAATCTCAGAATCCGATGCGTACTTTTTTTCTTTAATGATATCTAATATTTGAGTTATCGGATCTATTTTTTTGTATTCGGCAACTTCATCTTTTGTTCTATAATGCTGGGCATCACTCATAGAATGACCTCTATAACGATAGGTTTTCATTTCTAAAAATGTTGGACCTTTACCCTTACGTGCATGTTCTATTGCTTCATGCATTGCTTCGGCTACCTTTACAGGATTCATTCCGTCAACAGGTCTGGAGGGCATTTCATAACCCAATCCAAGTTTCCAGATATCCTCATGATTTGCTGTGCGTTCAACCGAAGTACCCATAGCATAACCATTATTTTCAACAATAAAAACTACCGGAAGCTTCCAAAGCATAGCCATATTAAAAGTTTCATGTAGAGAGCCCTGACGTGCAGCGCCATCACCAAAATAAGTTAAGGTTACACCATCTCTTCCGTGATATTTATCGCCAAAAGCAATACCGGCACCTAAAGGAATCTGTCCACCAACTATACCATGGCCACCGTAAAAGCGAAACTCTTTTGAAAAGATATGCATGGATCCACCCATACCTTTTGAAGTACCTGTAACTTTACCAAACAATTCTGCCATTACACGCTTTGGGTCAACGCCCATACCAATAGGTTGTACGTGATTACGATATGCAGTGATCATTTTATCTTTAGTCAGATCCATTGCATGTAGAGCACCCGCTAATACTGCCTCTTGACCATTATATAAATGTAAAAAACCTCTTACTTTTTGTTGAATATAAACGGCAGCTAGCTTGTCTTCAAACTTTCGCCAAAACAGCATGTCCTTGTACCAGTTTATATAGGTTTCTTTGGTTATTTTTTTCATATTTAATTATTGTAAGTAATTACAAACATACCTACAAAAATACTATTTTAGAAATAGCTAGGAAAGAAACAGGCTAATTTATTTATATATCGTTGTAGTGATATCTTAAACTGAGTTATTATTATAAAATTAAGCTATATAAATAGAATTGTAAAAAAGATAAACTAGTGAACATCGTCTACAGAGTGTTAAAAATATATTCAATTGATAAAACAGAAGAAGTCAATGACTTCAAACTTCCATATAATCTTCTATAGGTTTACATGAGCATACTAAATGTCTATCTCCATAAGCATCATCCACACGTCTAACAGGCGGCCAGAATTTATTTTCTGATACATAGCCTAATGGAAAAGCAGCTTCCTGCCTTGTATATGAATAAGACCATTTGTCAGCAGTAATCAATGCTTGCGTGTGTGGTGCATTTTTTAATACAGAATCTTCACCGTCTACATAAGCATCAATTTCATCTTTAATTCGAATCAAAGCGTCACAAAAACGATCTAACTCTTTCTTATTCTCACTCTCTGTAGGTTCAATCATTAAGGTTCCTGCTACTGGAAACGAAAGAGTAGGAGCATGGAAGCCATAATCCATTAGACGCTTTGCAATATCAGTAACTTCTATTCCATTGGCTTTAAATTCTCTAAAGTCAACAATCATTTCATGAGCTGCAAATCCTTGTTCCCCTGTATACAAGATCTTATAATGTTTCTCTAATCTTGATTTAATATAGTTTGCGTTTAGAATTGCATATATCGTAGCGTCAGTCAGTCCTTTGCTACCCAACATTTTTATGTATGAATAGGATATAATATCTACCATAGCAGAACCCCATGGTGCAGCAGAAATTGCAGTAATTGCATTTTCCCCACCTGTTTTTATGAGTGGATTTGTTGGTAAAAATTCAGCTAAATGTTCAACTACACAAATCGGACCAACACCTGGACCACCACCGCCATGCGGAATGGCAAATGTTTTATGTAAGTTTAAATGACACACATCTGCACCAATCGTTGCAGGATTTGTCAAACCGACCTGAGCATTCATATTGGCACCGTCCATATACACTTGCCCGCCATTATCATGGATGATCTTTGTAATGTCTTTAATAGCACTTTCAAAAACACCATGTGTAGATGGATAGGTAACCATTAAGGCTGCTAAATTGTCTTTATGTAATTCTGCTTTTTCTTTTAGATCATCTACATCTATATTTCCAGATTCAGTTGTTTTAGTTACTACAACTTTCATACCTGCCATAACTGCAGAAGCAGGATTTGTACCATGTGCGGAGGCAGGAATCAAACAAATATTTCGATGTGAATCACCACGTGACTTATGATAGGCTCTAATCACCATTAACCCGGCAAACTCTCCTTGAGCTCCAGAATTTGGTTGTAAAGATGTTGCATGAAAACCAGTAATTATGTTTAATGCTTCTTCAAGTCCTTTCAACATTTCCTGATAACCTAGAGCTTGTTCTTTAGGTACAAAAGGATGTAGGCTGTTCCATTGGCTTGAACTTAATGGCAACATTTCTGAAGCCGCATTTAATTTCATCGTACAAGAACCTAAAGAAATCATAGAATCTGTTAACGAAATATCCTTGCGTTCTAACCTTTTGATATAGCGCATCATTTCAGTTTCAGAACGATAGTTTTCAAAAACTTCATTTATCATAAAGGCTGTAGTTCGCTTCAGATTGTTTGGAATCGACGATGTTTCTACAAACTCATTTAAAGTAAATGACTCTAAGTTTTCCGCTTTAGCAAAAATTGTTATCAATGTATTGATATCATCTAAGGATGAAGTTTCATTTAATGAAATACCTATTGTTTCTGTATCTATATATAACAAATTGATGTTGTATTGTTCTGAGATCTTTTTAACAGCTTCCGTGGAAGTGACCTTAACCTGTAAAGTGTCAAAAGCAACAGTATTCAATTGTTTTAAACCGAGTTTCAAAATGGCTCCGTTTAAAATATTGGTCAATGAGTGAATTTTAATAGCTATTCGTCTTAGGCCATCAGCACCATGATAAACGCCATACATACCTGCCATTACGGCTAACAATACTTGGGCAGTACAAATATTTGACGTTGCTTTTTCTCGCTTGATATGTTGTTCACGTGTTTGAAGTGCCATTCGTAACGCGCGATTTCCGTTGGCATCTATTGTTACACCAATAATACGACCGGGAATAGACCGTTTATACTCCTCTTTCGTAGCAAAATAACCAGCGTGAGGCCCCCCGTAACCTAATGGAATTCCAAAACGTTGTGATGTTCCAATTACTACATCTGCACCCATTTCACCAGGAGATTTTAGAATAGCTAAACTTAATAGATCTGCAGCAACAACTACTTTTGAATCGTTATCACGTGCCTTAGTTATAAAACCTGTATAATCATAAATCTGACCGTGTTTTGCAGGATATTGAACGATAGCTCCAAACACGTTGGAATTAAATCCAAAGGTTTCATGATTGCCAAAAACCAATTCAATGCCAATAGGTTCAGAACGTGTTTTTAAGATTGAAATGGTTTGAGGTAAAACTTCATCTGAAACGAAAAACTGATTTGCA
>Ga0209344_10001491_pt1 | contig 30159 bp, 24 predicted proteins | sample Cruoilmetagenom6_FD_187293 | JGI IMG/M metagenome (GOLD analysis project Ga0209344, IMG submission 187293) | Oil polluted marine microbial communities from Coal Oil Point, Santa Barbara, California, USA - Santa Barbara Oil Seep Sample 6 (SPAdes)... | ecosystem: Environmental > Aquatic > Marine... | reverse complement strand
GTTCGGTGGGGGCGAGGATGAAAACGGTGACCCAATCCTCCCCGCGGGGGCGACCTTTGCCGATATCCTGTCCAATGTTGGCGAAGTCTCTTTCAGCACCTTTGTGCCTGGGGAGTTCTATCTGCAGGTGTTCTTTGATTTCTCAGTTGACAACTTTACCATTACCCGGACCGATCCAGCGGCAACTTGCCCCGCCGACCTTAATGGTGACGGCACGCTGGACTTCTTTGATATCAGTGCATTCCTGACGGCGTTTAGCGCTGGGGATCTTGCCGCCGACTTTACCGGTGATGGGGTGTTTGATTTCTTTGATATTTCTGTGTTCCTGACCGATTTCTCTGCTGGGTGCCCATAAGGAAGCGCTCGATAAAGAACTGAAAGTGTTCATACAAAGAACGATCCGTTTTCGGATCGTTCTTTTTTAGTCTGTTGGGATCTCATTCAGTCAACTCATCACAGGGTCGGCGGGTGGCTGGTGCCACTGTGCGTTCTCGTTCTTTCCGGATTCGAGGTACCACTTCGTCATGCGGTCGATACCCTCTTTGAGAGGAACCTTTGGTGTGTATCCCGTAGCGAGGAGTTTGTCTGCCTCAAACTTGGTCTCGGTTTTGAACATCTTCTTTACGCGTGCTGTAGAGATCGGGAGGTTCTTTCCGGTGAGTTTGATCACGAGATCGAAGGGGAGACCGATGAGCATACCGATCGCATAAGGGACTGCGGTTGCCGGTTTTTTACCAAGGCACTTGCTGACATGGTTGGATATCTCGGTGCTGGTGAGGTCTGGTTTGTCGATGAAGTTGAAGATCTCGAAGGGCTCGATGTCACGGTTTGGTTTGTCGTCTTTGAGGCCGGCGAGGAAGAGGGTGGCGTCGACGATGTTCTCAACATAGCTGAGTGATTTTATATTGATGCCCGGCCCGAAGCGGGCGTACTTGCCTGAATCAATCTGACGGATGAGGGAGTACATGTTGGCGAAGTTGTGGACGCCGAAGGTGACGGTGGGGCGGATGATGAGCGCGCTGCGGCCGTCGCCCTGGTTGGTCCAGTTGTTGAAAACTGTTTCGCCTTTGAGTTTGGATCCGCCGTAGGGGGAGTTTGGTTTGGTTTGTGAATCTTCGAAGTGGGGGGGTGGGGCGTCGCCGTAGGTTGCGACGGTGGAGTAGAAGACAACTTGTTTGATTCCAGCGCGATCCATAGCGTCGCAGACTTGTTGCGACCCCTGCTCGTTGACTGAGTAGTAGGTGTCGTGCTCGATTCCGAAGTCGTGGTGTGCGGCGGCGAGGTTGACGACAAGGTCAACTCCGACCATGGCTTTGTCGAGAGCTTTGGGGTCTCTGATGTCGCCCTTGATATAGGTTGAGTTCGATGAGGGCGTGCCGGGGGTTGGGTCGATGAGGTCGAGGGTGACCAAGTCATGTCCGAGCGCTGAGAGATCGCGGTGGAAGTACTCTGCGATGAAGCCGCTGCCGCCGGTGATGAGGATTTTCATGGGAGGTACCTGTCAATGAATACTGTATTGGTGAGACCATAATACGAACGGGCCGAACTGATGTTCGCTGATTATAGATGTGATCGGCGATTGAGGCGTGCGGCTGGTGCCCAGTTGGTTAGAAGCCGCCGAACACATACGGCGTGAGAAGGACGCAGATGAGCCCACAAAGGATGGTGAGGGGACCACCAAATCTGGTATAGTCGGTCCATTTATAGCCGCCGGGACCCATGACCATGAGATTCGTCTGATAACCGATGGGTGTGGAGAACTCACAACTGGCGGCGACAGTGATAGCAACGACGAATGGCATGGGGTTGTACTGCTGCTCGGCGGCGACGGCGATGGCAATAGGGAACATGAGAACAGCCGCAGCGTTGTTGGTCATCGTGGCTGTGAAGACTGAGGTCAATGCGTAGATAGCGGCTAGCAGGCCCCAGGGACCAAGAGCAGAGACAGCGACGGTGATTGTGTGGGCGATGTCTGCGGCGAGGCCGGTTTTAGTCATCGCGTGGCCAATCCCGAAGGCGGCACCGATGACAACGAGGATCTGAAAGTCCACCCCACGACGGGCCTGGGGTCCGGTGCAACAGCGGGTCAGGACCATCAATCCAGCAGCGAACATCGCGGCGGTCATCGGCGGGAGTATCCCGAAACTCAGGATCACGATGAGCAGAGCGAGAACGGCAAGGGCTACCCAGGCACGGTCATGGCGGAGGGTTGCGGGGGTGATTCGTTCATTGACGAGGTAGAAATCACCCGAGGTCGTAAAGCGATCGCCAAAGCCGGGGGGGGCTTCGAGAAGGAGGGTATCGCCTGCACGGAGGCGAATTTCACCCAGCTTACCGGTGAGGCGTTGACCTTGGCGGCGGACCGCGACAACGACAGCACCGTAGCGGGTGCGGATACCTGATTCTTTTATGGTGAGACCGGCGAGGGAAGAGTTGTTTGAGATGACGGCTTCGGAGATACAGAGGTTTGGGCGGTAGTGGGGGTCTTGCGCTTCGTCGATGGATTCGTCGGATTGGGGGAGTGTGGAAGGTACGAGGCCTTTGATTTGTTGGAGATCAACAACTGAATCGAGCTGGCCTACAAAGACGAGGACATCGCCAGCATTGATGTGCTCGTGAGGAGAGACAGCACCGAGGGTTGTGTGCTCGCGTTCGATGCGGGCGAGGAAGAGTCCCGGGAGGTCGCGGAGGTCGGCCTCTTCGACGGTCTTTCCGACGATTGGCGAGTTGGCTTCGACTCTCAATGCGGCGTGGTAGCCTTCGTCGTGGGACTCTGCGTCTTCGATTGGGGAGATACGGTCTGGGAGAAGTTTGCGGCCGAAGATGAGGATATAGAGGAGTCCAAAGATTGCGATGGGGAGCCCGACTTTGGCGAGGGTGAACATCCCAAACCCGAGGGCCGGGTTTTCGGAAGAGACGGGGGCACCATTGGCGGTGAGTGTTTCGTCGGAGAGGAGTTTGGCAACGACGACATTGGTGGATGTGCCGATGAGTGTGCAGACACCGCCGAGGATAGAGGCGAAGCTCAGGGGCATGTAGAGCTTAGATGGCGAGAAGGAACAGCGGCGGGCAACAGCCGAAAGCGTTGGGAGGAACATCGCAACGATCGGGGTGTTGTTGACAAACGCGCTCATGACCGCGACGGGTATAGCGAGCTTCATTTGGGCGCTGCGTTCAGATTTTGGGCGTCCGAGGACGAGGGCGGTGATGCGGGCCATCGCCCCGGTTTCACGCATAGCACTGGCGACGATGTAGAGCATTGCGACTGTAATGACGGCCTGGTTTGCGAAGCCAGCGACCGCTTCGCTTGGTTCTAAAACCCCGGTCAACAGGAGCACCAAGAGCCCGCCCATCATGATGATGTCGGCACCGAAGCGGCCCGTCGCCATCGTGCCGATCATGAACACGATGAGAACTCCGGTCAGGATTGGCTGCCAGGTTTCAATCATGCTGTGGATTCGGCGTCTTGTCCGATGCCGAGTTCTTTGATGGCTCGGATGAGGAGCCCGTGGACTCGGGGCGGGGCACAGACGATGCCTTTGTTCTTCTCAAGACCGCGACCGCAGGAGAAATCGAGATTCCGTCCGAAGATATCGGTGACGAATGCACCGGATTCACTGGCGATGCACGATCCCGCGGCGTGGTCCCAGATGCGTTCTACATATGGCTTTTTGGTCGGCAGGCGGAGGTACCCGTCGGCCTGACCCCGCGCGACAACGGCGTATTTACACTGTGAATCGAGGCGTGCGGGCTCGCCCGGGCTGCCGTGACCGTTGGATTCGATCCATTCGAGGATGCGATCGGTATCGCTGAAGTTGGAGTGTGCTTTTTCGACTGAGCCGCAGACGGAAATTTCTTCGCCGACGATGTGATCGAGTCGAGTGATGCGGATGACTTCGGAGTTGACATCATCGCACGCGGATTCGTAGACGCCGTCGCCCTGGATGGCCATGTAGAGGCAGCCGTGCTCGGCGCGGATGTCGAAGGGTTCAGAAAGATCAACGGGGAGGTTCGGGCAGCCCATGACGCCGATGGTTGGGGTGCCGTGCTCGATGAATCCGAGCGCGACGGCGTACTGCTGGTTACGGAGGAATCCTTTGGTGCCATCGATGGGGTCGAGAGTCCAGAAGGAATGGTGGTCGGTGTCGCCGGCACCCAGGTCGATGGCGTCGAGGAGTTTTTGTTCGGTCGCTTCTGGCCAGACGCCTTTGACGGCTGCAAGGGTTGCCTCTAGGTAGAGCGTGTTATCTTCATCGCGGAGGAAGGCGGAGTCTTCTTCGGCAACAAGATGGAGTTCTTCGCCGAGTTTTTGTTTGAGGATGATGCCGACGATTGCCTGAGAGGCGAGGTCGGCGATGGTGACCGGGGATTTGTCGTCCTTGGTCATAGCCGTGACTTTATCGAGATTATCCTGGACTTCTTTACAAACGATCGAAGCGGCGATGACAGCTTCTCGTGCGGCGGCGGCGTAGCGGGCGTGGTCGATCATGATTCATTCTCCTCGGGTAACTTCTGCTGGAGGATTCTATGGGTGATCAACGCTTCGATGAGTTTGCTGGCGGATTGTTCTGGTGAGAGATCGTCGGTTTTGAGATCGATTTCTGGGTTGATGGGGGTTTCGTAGGGATCGTCGATGCCTGTGAAGCCTTTGATCTCACCGGCACGGGCCTTTTTATAGAGGCCCTTTGGGTCGCGGGATTCGCAGATCTCGATGGGGGTATTGACGAAGACCTCAAGGAACTTAAGCCCGGCGTCCTCGTGGATCTTGCGGACCTGGTCTCGGTCGGATTGGTAGGGGGAGATGAAGCTGGAGATGGTGATCACCCCTGCATCGGCGAAGAGTTTGGAGACTTCGCCCACTCGGCGGATGTTTTCTTGGCGATCGTCAGCGGAGAATCCAAGGTTGTTATTGAGCCCGTGGCGAACATTGTCGCCGTCGAGTCGGTAGGCGAGGTGGCCTTGAGCGATCAGGGCGTGTTCGAGGGCGACGGCGACGGTGGACTTTCCGGATCCTGAGAGCCCGGTGAGCCAGAGTGTACATCCGGTATGACCAAGGACCTTGGAGCGGTCGGAATGGGTAATTTGGCCATCATGCCAGACAATATTTTCAGACTTGGGTTCCGGCACGGTTGGTGCTCCATGTGGTTTTGTTTGGTAATTTGGCTTGGAGGATGAGGATATCGTCAAAGCGGTGTTTCGTCCTGATAATTGTGGTTCGGAATCTATTGCTATGTCTATACTTCGACCGTTTATCGGCTTAGATCGTGGATTCTTGCTAGAGGGGCGCGATTCAATCACCGATATCGTGCACAGACGGCTTTCGTGCCATCTAAATCCGATTCTTTCCTGCCTGAACACTCAATGTCAGGCTTTCAGGTGGAGACCTTGGGTATGACCCAGACCGCGGACAGCAATGCACACTATAAACTGACCCACCTTAAGGCTTTAGAGGCCGAGGCGATCCACATCATGCGCGAGGTGGCTGCTCAGTTTGAGAAGCCGGCACTGATGTTCTCTGGCGGCAAGGACTCGATCGTGATGGTCCACCTTGCCAAAAAGGCGTTCCGGCCGGCCAAGTTCCCGTTCCCGCTATTGCATATTGATACCGGCCATAACTTTCCTGAGGCACTCGATTTCAGGGATAAGTTGTGTGATGAGCTCGGCGAGCGGCTGATTGTTCACAAGGTGCAGGATCTCATCGATCGTGGGATCGCGACCGAGGATCCCGGGCCGTACCCATCCAGAAACAGAGCCCAGATCCCAACATTGCTTGATGCAATCGAGAAGTATGAGTTTGATGCGTTGTTTGGAGGGGCTCGGCGTGATGAAGAAAAGGCACGGGCCAAAGAACGGATCTTCTCGTTCCGTGACGATTTTGGGCAGTGGGATCCGAAAAACCAACGGCCAGAACTCTGGAACCTGTATAACGGGCGTCACCAGATGGGCGAGAACATCCGCGTGTTCCCGATCTCCAACTGGACCGAGATGGATGTCTGGCAATACATCATGCTTGAGAATATCGAGATCCCTGATTTGTATTTCTCGCACAAGCGGGATGTGGTGCAGCGTCGCGGGCAGCTTGTGCCTGTGGGAGACGCGCCATTTGAAGCACGTGACGGCGAAGCGATCATTAATCAAACTGTCCGGTTCCGGACAGTGGGCGATATGAGTTGCACGGCGGCGACGGATTCGCCTGCGTCGAATCTTGAAGAGATTGTCGCTGAGGTCGCGGCGGCGCGGGCCTCAGAACGCGGTGCTCGGATGGACGACAAGACCAACGAGGCGGCGATGGAAGACCGCAAAAAAGAAGGGTATTTCTAGGACATGGCTACTGATTCTACAAACACGGCCGAAGACCTTTCGACGAGCACCAACGCCAGCCAGGGCATGGAGTTCTCCACCGATGCGTATCTCGATATGGACCTGCTGCGGTTTTTGACCTGCGGGAGTGTTGATGATGGGAAGTCCACGCTGATCGGGCGGTTGCTCTATGACTCCAAATCGATCTTTGAGGACCAGCTTGAAGCCGCGGAGAGCGCGTCGCTGTCGCGTGGCGATCAGCGGATGGATCTTGCGCTGCTGACCGACGGCCTGCGCGCTGAGCGGGAACAGGGGATCACGATCGATGTGGCATACCGCTACTTCGCGACCCCAAAACGCAAGTTCATCATCGCGGATTGCCCCGGGCATGTCCAGTACACGCGGAACATGGTGACCGGCGCATCGACGGCGAACCTCGCGTTGATCCTGATTGATGCACGCCATGGTGTGATCGAGCAATCACGCCGTCACTCGTTTATCACTTCACTGCTTCGGATTCCGCACCTGGTGGTTTGTGTGAACAAGATGGACCTGGTTGAGTGGTCAGAAGAAAAATACAACAAGATCCGCGAGGACTTCGAAGAGTTTGCGGCTCGGTTTGAGATCACAGACATCACCTTCATCCCGATGTCCGCGCTCACCGGCGACAATGTCGTCAATCGTTCAGAAAATATGGATTGGTACCAGGGGCCATCGCTGCTGCACCATCTTGAGAATGTGCACATCGCGGGCGACCGGGACATGATCGATCCACGCTTCCCTGTGCAATGGGTGATCCGTCCTCAGGGCGATGAGCATCATGATTATCGCGGGTACGGCGGGCAGGTTGCCTCTGGCGTATTCCAGGTTGGCGACGATGTGGTGGCGCTCCCGTCTGGGATGGAGAGCAAGATCAAGTCGATTGATATTGGCGGGGAATCGTTCCAGTATGCGTCTCCGCCGCAGAGTGTTTCGATCCAGCTCGAGACTGATATTGATGTATCGCGCGGGGACATGATCTGCCGGCCTCACAACAGGCCAATCTCTGGCCAAGACATCGACGCGATGGTTGTTTGGATGGCCGAGACGCCGATGGTTGTGGGCAAGAAGTACACGATCCGGCATACCTCCAGCGATGCCCGGTGTGTGATTAAGGAACTCCGGTACCGGATGGATATCGACTCGCTCCACCGCGTGGAAGGCGCGACGGATCTGAAGCTCAATGAGATCGGGCGGGTGTCGTTTAGAACGACCAAGCCTTTATTCTTTGATCCGTACCGTCAATGCCGGGCTACGGGGAGCTTTATCATTGTTGATGAACAGACCAACAATACAGTCGGCGCGGCAATGATCCTCGGCGAAACCAGTTAACCCACCGCCATCCAATGTAAAGAATGGTTAGAAGCCACTCTGCTACACTTGGACGATGAAAGACCAATCAGTAATAGTGGAAACAGATCGGCTCGCTTTGTGCGCGCCTGAGCTGTGTCATATAGATGCGCTGGCTGCGCTTTGGGGTGACCTAGAAACGATGCGATACCTCGGGGCTGGCGGGGTGTGGACGCGTGAGCAGGTGGCTGAGCGGATCGAGCGGGCGATTAGAGTACAGGCCGAGCGGGGGATGACTTTTTGGACGGTGGTAGAGAAGGCGTCGGGCACGGTGATCGGGCAAGGGGGGTTGGTACCGATCGCGTTTATTGGTGACGAGATCGAACTCGGGTATCGGCTTGGCAAAGCACACTGGGGGAAGGGGTACGCGACGGAGATCGCTCGGTTATCGGCGGCCCATGGGTTTGGGGCCCTCGGATTGACGGATCTGGTCGCGGTGTGTTATCCGGAAAATCTAGCATCCCGCCGGGTCCTAATCAAAACCGGGTTTACCGAGGTCGGCGAATCGGATGCGTATTACGGGGTGCCGACGGTTGTGCATCGGATGAACACAAACGATTGCGTACGATGATCCGATGGCTCTGACAATTCTCCACATCTCGACGCGGCTGATCCTTGGTGGTTCTCAGGAGAACACAGTATTGTCATGCATGGGGCAGAGTCGACTGGGGCATGAAGTGCATCTGGCGTATGGGCCGATCTTTGGGCCTGAGGGATCGCATAAAGAAACCATCGAGCGGTTTAATGAACGGGTTTGTGATGGGCTGGAAGGGGAACTTGCGACTGAGGTTGGGATGCACGAGCTGCCCAACATGGTGCGGGAAATTAATTTATTCAAGGATCACTTCTGTTTCCATCATGATCTGAAATGGCTGATGAAAGAGCTTGAACCCGATGTGGTGCACACGCATTCGTCGAAAGCGGGGATCCTTGGTCGGTGGGCGGCATGGTTATACATGAAGAAGGCTGGTAAGCCGGTTGGTGTTCTTCACACGATTCATGGGCCGCCGTTTATGCCGATTGAGGGGTCGGTTATCAACAAGGCAAAGGTGGGCTTTAAAAACTGGGTGTATACGATCGCCGAACGGTTCGCGGCTAAGCGGTGTCATGTGATCGCGTCGGTGGCTGATGCGATGACGGAGCAGTTTTTGGCGCGGAAGATCGGGAAGAAAGAGCAGTATGTGACGGTGCGGTCGGGGATGAATGTCGAGGAATATCTACGGCCGCTTCCGAACGAAGATAGGGAATCAATCCGACGGGAGTTGGGATTGAGTGATGATGACTTTGTGATCGGGACCGTTGCTCGGCTTGCTCAGCACAAAGGGCACGACGACATCCTCGATGGGCTCGGGGATGATCTCAAATCGAATCCGAACTGGAAACTGCTGTGGGTTGGGGATGGGTGGTGGACGGATCGATTGATGGGGCGGGTGCGGGAGATTGGTTTAGAGAACCAGGTGGTGCATACAGGGTTGGTGCCTCAGGTTCGGGTGGCGGCGATGATTCGGGCGATGGATGTACTGCTGCATCCGAGTTACCGCGAGGGGTTACCGAGAACTGTGCCCCAGGCGTTATTATGCAGCGTGCCTGTGGTGGCAAGTGATACCGACGGGACGCCCGAGGTGTGTATTGATGCGCGGGTTGATCCTGAGCACGGGACCGGGCTGCTTGTGGGTGTTGGTGATCCCGATGGGATTCGGGAAGCTATCCGCTGGATGCATGATCGTCCTGAAGACCGGATGTTGATCGGGGCGATGGGGCGGGAGATGTGCCGACTGATGTTTAGTACCGAGAAGATGATCGAGAGCCTTGAAGACGTGTATCGCCAAACGAAAGAGAGTTGAGGCATCTAAGAGGTGTCATACTTTGGGGGGTGGGGGTAAAAACTGAAATGCCTTCGGCGCTACCGAAGGCATTTCGAATATCTCTCGGGAAACTTTCGATCCCCAAAATGGGCCATAGAGCCCGATTTCCTACCGGGTGTACTAGAGCATAGAAACGGCGTAATGCCATGAAACTCTCAGATTATCCCAAGCAAGAGCACGCTATTAAATCACAACCGCTTGTTTTCCAACCACTTATAACTTAATTTTATTGAGTGTGTCTAAGCAAGAATTTCATTAGGCCGCCGATTTGACGGGGACTTCAAGTTCTTCGACTGCCCAGCGGACCACATCTCTCAGGGTGATGATCCCGACGCATCGCTGTTTTTGATCAACCACGGGTAGGCATGAAATTCGATGATCCAGCATGACCCGTGCCGCGGCTCGTAATGCGGTATTGGGCCGCACAGCAACCAACTGGCGGGTCATGATCTGGTGAGCTCGGCGATCGAGCAGCGATCGGTCTTCGCTTCGTTCACGGAGTTTGCCGACGAATGGGGATATATTTTTTAGGAGGTCTCGGTCTGAGACCACTCCGACACATTGGTGACCATCGCCATGGACGATGAGATGATGATACCGATTGGCCTCAAACATACCTCGGATGGTCTTAATGGTGTCATCCATCGAGATCATCTCGACCGGTTGGGTCATCACATCGCTGACTATGAGTGCTGTCATGGCTTGTTGATCGGGTGATGCGGGGGGACGCTACACTTTGGTATGAGCGATAACCAATCTGGTCGTGAAGGTGTAGGGTTTGGACCGTCTGCGATATGGGCTCCATGGCGCATGGCGTATATTGAGTCGTTATCGGAGGGGGAAGAGTCGTCCGGTAATGCTGATGCGAAGAACGCCAACTCTGGGGGAAGCGGGAGTTTCTTGCTTGACTATTGGAATGCGCCGGCGAGTGATGCATTGAATCATGTGATCGAGCGGACGGACGATGGGATGATCCTGCTCAATCGGTATCCGTATTCCAACGGGCATCTGTTGATTGCTCTTGGCGATGCTCGGCCAACGCTTCTGGATTACGAACCGGAGCAGCGTGCGGCGTTGTGGTCGCTTGTTGATCTGGCGACGGGGTTGGTTCAGAGGGCGCTTGAGCCGCAAGGGTTGAATATTGGGATCAATCAGGGGAAAGCTGGGGGTGCTGGGGTGCCGAGCCATCTGCACGTGCATGTGATCCCGCGGTGGGGTGGGGATACGAACTTTATTTCGAGTGTGGGGGGGATCCGTGTGATCCCGGCGGCGCTGGAGGCGATGTACGAGCATTACTTGATCGCGAAGGGCGATTCAAACTGAACGAGGTCGGACTCGTTGATGGGAACATCGGCTTCGATGGGTTGCGATGTTGTGCATCCGATGACGGCTTCGATGTTGCAGGCGAGGATGCCGGTGCCTGGGCGTTTGATGGTGAGCATGTCGCGGGTGATGATGGCGCCAGCGGGGATGTCGCAGGTGGTGACAACGGATTGGCGGGCGACGAGGCGGACATCTTGTTCGCAGTCGAGGACACGCTTTCGCGGTTCAATAGAAATATCAATCGCACCTGATTCAACAATCTCCGGGAGTTTGCTGACATACTCTGCAAGCAATGATGGAGTCAGTGATGCCCTGTGATCCGGGCCTTGGGCGGCTTGGTCGTATGTAAAATGTTTTTCGAGAATCTCGGCACCGATTAGTACAGCTTCTCGTCCCGTGTCTGTACTTAGTGTGTGGTCGCTGTAGCCAATCCAGCACGACGATGCTTCAAATACTGAACGCATCATGTCAATCGCGCTATCAGGCGCTGGATAGCTGCTGACACACTGCAAGAAAGCTAGTTTGGTTCGTCGAATACTGTCTAGCCACTGAGTTGCTTGGTTCACTTCTTCCCAGGTGCTCGCGCCTGTGCTTACGATCATCGGCTTACCGGTTGCCATCAATGCTTCGAGCAATGGTTTGTTGACAATGTCGGGGCTTGCGGTTTTGTAGGCGTCCCAAGGGAGGGTTTCGGCGATGGGGACCAACTCCGTGCTGAAGACTGTGACGATCGCGTGGATGCCCTTCGAATGGGCGTGTTCGACGACCGTCGCCATCTCATCGATGGTGAGTTCTAATCTGCGTAGCATCTCGATGGGGTCGGTTTCACCTGCGGTTTTTTGGTAAGCGGCGAGTTTGGCGGCCTTACTCATCAGGCGGTCGGTCTCGAAGAACTGGAGTTTGATTGCATCAGCACCGGCCTCTGCGGCCGCGTCGGTGAGTTCTAAGGCGCGGTTGACCTCGCCGTCGTGGTTGACGCCGATCTCAGCAATGATGTACGGCGGGTGGTTGAGCCCGATCTCTTGATTACCGATGCGCATGTGAAACTCGCTCATTCAGGATCGCGTCGGCGACGATTTGATCGATGCGGGAGTCGATGTCGATGACATTGCCTTCGTTGGTTTGTATGCCTCGGCGGTCGGTGCCGAGAAATGCGTGTGGTCCGTCGGGAGCACCGAGCCGGCACATGAGTGCATCAGGGGTCAGAGCGATGACGCCGCCGTCGGGGACTTGGGCAGGGGGAAGGTCCTGTCTACGGAAAGTATTGTGGTAGAGCACATCGCCTTGCCAAGGTTCGACGGTGCCGTCGTCGCTGAGTTTAACCGTCCACCACGGGTGGTGTTTGCCGACGCGCGCGTAGGACTGGACGCTGTGGCAGTTTGATTTCGCGAGCAGTTTCACCGCTTCGTCAATGAGCCAGGCCGGGCGGACGGGGACATTGGCGTACAAGATCACGATCGGGGCGTTTTCATTGGGGGGGGGTGAACCAATAGATTCGTACGCGTGACGCGCGGCGCTGTCGATGGTCGCGGTATCGTGGGCAAACTCACCAGGTCGCTCGACGACGATACACCCGGCGGCGTTGGCGATGCTGATAACATCGGGATCGTCCGTCGAGACGACAACTTGCGAAACAGTGCTCGCGTTTTGGGCGGCGTCGATAGTCCATTGGATGCAAGGCTGACCACCGACTATCGCGTGGTTCTTGCCGGGGAGACCCTTTGAACCGGCACGGGCGAGGATGATGGCGGTGGCTTGGGTCATAGAGTTCCCACGGGTTCTTGAGACGCCTTTGGTTCAATATGCGCGTCGGCTGATTGGCTCAATGACTGGTCGAGTGCTTGCCTGAAGTTCTTGTAGGATTGTTCGATGCCGAGCTCGAAGGCGTTGGTGTTTGGAACCGGCCGTCCTTGGTGATCGACCACTTGTCCATCACAACGGATTCGGAGTGTGTGGGCGGCGAGTTGAAATGCACGGCGAGTAGGAACAGGGAGGGGTTTGATCCGGTCGCCTGGTCCCGCGGCTTGGTCGGGATCGATGATCGCGCAGCCGCAGACGGAAAGCCAACGGTCGTAGAAGGGTTGGATCGCGAGGTAAGATTCCAGAGAGCGTGTGATCCGCGGGACGATCCAGGGAATCGGGAGCTGTCCCGGCTTGGTTGTCCGAGCGTTGAAAAGTGATTGCATCCGGTCAAGGAAGGACTCAAAGTCATTGGACCCGGTCATCTCCTCATAACCATCATGAGAATCAGTGAGCACATCTACACTCACCACATCAACACCCGATGTTACGATCTGTTCTGGGGTGTGTGTATCGTCGAAGAAATCTGTCCGCAACTCAACACTGCTGATCCCGAGTTCTTTGGCACATGTGACGAACGATATTGCATCGGAACGAGTAAGCGGATCGCCACGGCCTGAGATGAGAAGCGAGCATTCGGGGCGGAGTGACACTGCGTCGTTGAAGAGTGCCGAGGCTTGATCGAGTGTGATTTCGTGACTTGGAGATTGGCACTGGTGCCTATCACCCCAGAGACCGCCCGTGTTTCGGGTACTGGTGAGTTCGAGCTCGATCCTCCGAGGGGCAATGGTTTCGAGTTCGTTGAGTTCTGTGGCGAACCCCTTGATGAGTGCTTGGGTATCGATGGTATCGATTGAGCTCCCGAGCCCTTTCAAGAGCGAGGACATCGCTTGGGTTCGGGCCGGTGAATCGGCGACAACCCGAACTCCCGCATCGCGGATTGTTGGATCGACACCTACGCACAACGGCGAGGCGATCGGATCGCCCTGAGGACCGATGGGAATGTAACTAAACATGGCCCCGACCGAACCAAAGGTACTTGAGATCTGTGCCGCTTTATCCAGCGCGTTGACGGCGTTGCGATCCAATACAGCACACCCGATCCCCGGAACAGCCTGAGAAAATGGAATACGGCAGCGATCAGGGCATGCCCGATGGCGAGCGACAATTCGATCAACCAGAAGCGGATCAACCAGCACCCAGTCAGGGCCGACAATTGCAGCGGCGTCGATGTTGTATTCTTCCATAACACCAACAAGTGCCGATGGCACGAGGCTTTCGTCATAGCAACCCAGCGAGCCGATTGAGCCCCGCCAGCATTCACTCGAAGCAGCACGGGCGGCGCCGATGGATTTGATACGCGAACGGAGCAATCCAGAATCAATATGAACAACACGGATCCCGCAATGAGAATCGGCGAACATCATCGATTCAACAACATCTGTTTGAGGCGTGATGATGGTAATGCCATCGAGCTCAGAAGTTTGCTGAAGGCGGGCGATGGTAAACTCCAGCGCGTTGAGCTCCTGATAAACAGGATTTGTAAGATCACGCTGATTTCCAAGCGGTCCGAGTGTTGTGTCGGCAAAGATCACCGCCTCTACGCGGCGGCGGTGAGCGTTGTCGGCTGTAACTCCGGTTTCGATGGCTGGATCTTCATCGGCAAACTCGTCGCGGGTCATCGGAGATGTGGACCCTTCGATCACACCGAGCGCTCTGCTCAGAAGCTTGCCAACCTCAGAGGCGGATTCTTGGATCCACGCGACATTATGCGCATCTCTGTCGAGCTGCTTAGCCATTTTCTCTTCCGGGGAAAGCTCTATCAATAGTTTGATTCCACGATCGACTTTAAACCGGTTGAGGCCGCCCTTCTGGTTGTAGAAGTTGACCATGTCAAACGCGGGTTGTAGAGCGAGAACCTGATCTCGGATAGCGTGCATGGATTGGATATGCCGATCGACCTGCGCCGGGATTTCTACAGATTCTTGTGCTTTTTTATTGAGTTCGATAGTCCGCTTGGAGTTCCGTTCGATGGTCTGGAGTTGTCCGAGGATAGATCTGATCCGGGCCTTGAGTTTGTTCTTGTGATCTGGATCGTCCTGGGTCAGCGAGATTGTTTCTGGAATATCAATCCGCTCATTGGTCAAGCAATCCGAAAGGGCATCACTGAGTGTCATCACCTCGGCACCGGCGATATTCACGCCACCCTCAGTGGCGTTGATGACCCGGATGGGATTATCGCTCTGGGTGTCTTCTTGGAAATCACTCTCGAACTGGGCGATGTAGGTGGACATTTGCTCGTCGGTGAAGATTGGTCTGCCGTGGATATCTTCTTTGATTCGGAGCAAAGATTTCATGCGCGCGATGCGTTCCCACTCGAACATTTCCAGAGAGCGATGCTCTGAGAGTTCGCCGGCCCATACCCGGTGGATGGAAGCACCTGCGGAGTAGTACTGCCCGTCGGTGAACCCGAGGTCTTGGCCGATGAGGATGATATTGGTGCAGCCCATGTATTTGGCGAGGTAGTAGTTGAGGTGGGCAACCGTTGCCCCGGCGGGGATTGATCCCATATCACGCGCCAGTTTGGCTCCGAGTAGTTCGTCAAGCTGGGGTTCTCTGGCACAAAGAATCTCGCCCGGGAATGCTTCGATAATCGCGGCGTTTGCTTTGGGTTCTACAACTAGACGGACGCCCTCGACTTCTTGCTCGGTGAGTCCTTCGTAGAATCGTTTGCTGATCTCATGATGATCCAGGGCTGTAACAAAGTGTGGCTTGATTCCCCGCTCAAGCAATGGCTTGAGCATCGTCTGGACCGCAATGATCACGGCCCGCTCACGGATTGATGGATCATCGAGCAGTTTCAGATTCCGTTGCAGGCTCGGTCCGGCAGAAATCAGGATTGCGGTTCGGCCCTCGCAGGAATCTTTGAGCGGAACAATCCCGGAACTTGTCGCATAGGTTCCCGCATTCATCAGGACATTACGGAGCGTATACCCTGAGTGCGCCAAGATCGTGATGAGGTGTGTCCGTGTTGATTTCACGACATTCAGCAATGTGGATGAGAACTTGGACGCGGAGTCACCAAGCCGCTTGGCGCTCGGCGGGTGTGTGGCGATCTCAACGCCGGTCGCTAAGAACGCTTCGGCGCCGGTCATCAGCTGAGTCATCGTTGGGGCGTCATCGGGATCAGTCACCAGCAAGAATATGGATTGGTTGATCCAGTCAGAGTGATCGAAGCGCTCAAGCACAGCCCGGAGTAATCCGAGATCTGGTTCAAAGCACATGAACACCGAGAAGCCCGCGTGATCATCGAACAACGCTCGCAGGTGATGCCCGAGCCCGAACCCTTGGATGCCAAGGAACCCGCAGCTTTGCGGGTCGTATTGCTGCGCCCAAGACTTAGCCTCATCGGCGGGGCGTCTCTTTGAACACATGGCACGCCCGTCGAGAACCCCGACAAGCTCGCCGGCGGGTGTGAGTGAGAACTCAATCTCGGTGTTTGATGTCGCCTGCCGGATCTGATCTGCAGCTTTGGGTGAACGCCGAGCAATAGCTGTAATGTTCCGTTCAAAGATTTCGCTGTCGGGAGATTGCGATACCTTTGGTTGAGTGTTGATCTCTTGCTGCAAAGATTCCTTGGAAGGTTGTTGCGGATCATGTGTCATATAGCCACTCCGGTGGAGTTCTCTCTGCATAAGTACATTTCATTGGTATCGGGCAAACACCCCGAATTACCCCAGAATATCGACCAATTGACTCCTGAGATGGAATGTATGAATCCAAACCACGACCCCATCCGGATCGCGTGGTATATCTGACATCTGATTCAATACGCGAGGGACACCATGCAATCACCAATCTTTGAACCCAAGAACCTGCCACAGATCGAACCGGCAAGCCCATTGAGCCGTGCAATCTTTGAGGAACCGATGATCGCGATGATCGGCGTTGGATTGCTAGGAGTACTGTTGCTGCTCGCGCTCCGAACGCGCGGAAAGACCAAGCATGGATTGCTGGCTCTTGGATTAGCGGCTTTGATCGCCGGCGGTTTATATCTGACGAGCCACTTTGTACATACAGACCGCGAAGTGGTCTCAGCACAGGCGAGAGAGTTGGTTCAAGCCGTCGCATTGGGCGATCAGCGAGCGATGCAATCGTTGATGGGGGACGAAGTGCGAGTCCAATCCCGATTTGCGAATGCTGAGGGCAAGAACCGGGTGATCACTTTGGCCTCATCGCGTGTTCCTGGGCTGGTGGAGGGGTTCACGATCCCAGAAATCCGTGCCGACCTGCCCGGTCCTCGCGTTGGACGCACGATGATAAAGGTCCGGGCCCAGAGTTCACACCTGCCGACCACTTCGAGTTGGTGGATGGTCCATTGGGAGCGGGCTGATGTTTCAAATAGCGAATGGGTCGCGGTCTATATCGAGCCGATCTGGATTCAAGGCATCAGTAACGCATCAGATAAATAACTGTCGAATAAGCAGTTGGACTATTTTTCTGGAATTTCTACCAAGCTCGATGGCTGGAGCCTGGTGACCCGGCGGCCGGTGTCTGTGGTTATTGTTTCTCGGATACCCATTCCGTTTAGATAGTTATGCGGGAATCGTGCACGGAGTTCTTTGAGCCGTTCTGATTCGATCGCGGGGGTTGTAGAGGCATCAAAATCGTTGGCCCCGAAGACGCCAGCGGTCACCATGCTTCGAAAAGGGTCATGGTAATAGAACGCTCGTTCTCCTTTTGCCCGAAGCTCCAAGACCGCTTGTTCTGCTGTTTTACGGAACTCCCTAACCTCACTTGGGTTAGGGATAGAGTTGTCATCGGTTCCGTAGACACCGAGCTGGAGTGTGTAGAGCGCACTCTTTCCATACCGCTCTTTGACCGTCCTGAGATCGAACTCTTGATTGGTGCCTCCGAGGGCTTCTCCAGATGGCGGAGCAAGGAAGGCGCTTGCAAATGGGCGGGTCCCACTGGATTGAATCTCGCGGATCCGATCAAGATCAAGAATGGCCCGTCGATCATTGGGTCCATCGTATTTCCCATAGGCAATCACTGTATTTTCTTGTCTCTGAGTGATATATGCCCCGACCAGCCCATGCTTCGATTGAACAGTCGTGAGGACTTGTGGGGCGAGTTGTGGGCTTGGGAGCGTCGCAAGGATGATTGACCATTGGATGGACTCATCGGTGCTCGATTGCTCTTCTGGGATTTTGAGGGCGGCATCCTCATCAAAGACCCCGGGACCTTGCTCGGAGTAAGAGCTGGTGTCGTTCTTTTCGCTCGATTGCCCAAAGCTGCATCCGACCAGGGGAAGCACTAGAAGGGCCACAAAAACCGCCTTAACAAGGGGGTAGGCAAAGACTGCGCGACAACCGAACAAACAGAAAACCGGCTTGTGATGGGCAATTTGTGAGTTTGGCTGATTTTGAGTGAACATTTTTCGCTGGTCCCTTGTTGTGTTATACTGTGTAAGCCGTTGCATGGCTTGGCATTAGATGAAATTTGCAATTATTGCCCATTTGTGATCTTCGGTTCAAGTGCCTGACGATACACACTCTGAAGGATGGTGGAACTTTTCCTTCGAACAACTATATGTAGTGGTGTCCGAGTGGTGGGCATTGCAAGACACAACAGGCAGGCAATAGTAAGGAGTCTTTCTCATGAGTTACATTTCACAAACCAACACCAACGCTGCGGCGGGTGTCGGGAGAGTCGGAGGTGTTCGGTCTGAACAGGTTTCGCGTCCAGACGCGGCCCAGAACGATACGCGTACCAGACCCACCCGATCCAAAGATCAGGTCGAGTTATCTCAGGTCGCTCGGCATCTCTCGGTGCTCAAGGCAGGAACACCGGAACGAGCAGAACTGATTAATCGTGTCCGCGAGGACATCGACGCGGGTAAGTATGACACACCCGAGCGATTCGAAGCGGCAATCGATGGGATCAAAGAAGATCTAGAGTTCACGCTCTAACTATTCTTCCAACAATCAGAATCCAGAAACGCGGACCGGGTGGTTCGCGTTTTTTATGTGGTTGATGCAAACTCAAAATTAAATCTTTTTAACAGATCGGTATAGAGCGCAACCATGTCGGCTCGATGAAGATTCTTGTTTTCAAACAGGAAGAGGGTTGATCCAGATCCAGAGAGGTGTGCGGAGACCAAGAGGCCATTGAGCGATTTGATCGACTCCCTGAGTTTAGGCTGGGCACGCATCGCGGGTTCATAGAGATCGTTGATCAGCTCAGAACTGTCGATCTCCTTCGCGGATGCGATTTCTTCGATCCGATCCGGGTCCAGAATCCGGGTCGAGTCGATTTCATCAAATGCTTTGTAAACCTCTCCGGTCGAACATCCATAATCGGGAAACAAGAGGATCATCCTATCATGCATTCTCCTGGGCATGCGTTTAATGTCCGTTCCCAGACCAGTCACCACCGCTGGTTTCGGGGCTATTCCTACTCGGTATGAGTTGATATCGATAAAGAAGGGGATGTCGGAGCCGAGCTTGAATGCGACGGCTTGGAGTTGTAGCTCGTCGTATCCAAGATCGAACAGATCATTGAGTCCCATCAGGACCCCCGCGGCGTTGGATGATCCGCCTCCCAGACCGCCGCCGGCGGGGATGGATTTGCTCGCGGTGATATTGACCGGGAGCGGGCGGCCGGTTTCGGACTCGAGCAGGGCGTGGGCGCGGAATATCAGATCTGATGCGGTGTCCCATTCAACAGGTCTGCGGCCGCTCTTCCAATGAATGTCGAATGTGGATTGATTGCCAGGGGTTTGCTCGATGGTGATTTGGTCAGAGAGCGAAATCGCGTGCATCCAGGAGCAGATTGGGTGCATGCCACAGTTGGGATCTGAGGGATCGGTGATCGGCGGGGCGACCTGGAGGATCAGGTTGATCTTTGCGTAGGTATGGATCGTATCGATTGGGGACATCGGGTAAGGGTAGACCTGAACCGAGCACCCTACGATTGGATAGGAGAATCACCATGAATGTACAAGATCTGATTGATGTCATGGAGCGGATTGCGCCGCTCAAGTTTGCGGAATCTTGGGACAAGGTGGGATTGCAGCTTGGGGTGGCGGACCGGGCGATCGGTGGGCCGGTGATGCTGACGATTGATCTGACCGAAGAGGTGCTTGACGAAGCAATGAAAAAACAAGTGGGAGCGATCATTGCTTACCATCCTCCGTTGTGGAAACCGTTGACGAAGTTAACGGATGAAACACACACTGAGCGGATTATTCGTGGGGCGGCTGAGGCCGGGATTGCGATCTATTCTCCTCATACAGCTCTTGATGCAGCCCCAAACGGGATGGCCGAGTGGTTGTGTGAAGGGATCGGTTCACCACGAGGCGAGGCGAAGGCCGGGGTCATTGCGGGGGACTGCCGGGCGTTGTCGCCAGCGATTGGTGGGGATTCGAGCCGAGAAGCAAAGGTGATTACCTTTGTGCCTCAGGATCAGATTGATCATGTCCGCAGCGCGCTGGGGACCGCTGGCGCCGGCGGGATTGGGAACTACAAGCTGTGTTCATTTTCCACTCCGGGACAAGGAACATTCTTGCCGGGTATTGGCACCAACCCAACGATTGGGACACCCGGGACGCTCGAGCGGGTCGATGAGGCTCGTCTAGAGATGGTGTGCGAGAAGCGGGCTCTGCCGCTGGTGATTGAAACTCTCAAACAGTTGCATCCGTACGAAGAACCTGCTTATGACATCGTTGATTTGGTTCCAGAACCACTCAGGCGGGTAGGTGCCGGGCGACGACTCACACTTGATCAGCCTGCTTTGATGGGTGATCTGATTGATCGGCTCAAGGTCCATTTAGGCCGCTCACGGATGCGGTATGCACTGGCTGGGGATGATCGCCCGTTCCGCACGATCGGTGTTGTGCCAGGATCCGGTGCTTCGTTTATAGACCTTGCTCGGTCCGAGGGGTGCGATGTATTTATTACCGGCGAGATGACTCACCATGAGATCGTTGCAGCGCGTCAGTCTGGTATATCCGTATTACTAGCGGGGCATACCAATACAGAGCGTGGGTATCTTCCAAGGCTCCAAGACCGAATTCACGACCTACTACCAGGCTTGGAAACTGTAATTTCTGAGATGGACCGCGACAACATTGTGGTTGGTTGAGACCAACTACTCTCCGTTGGGGCTGTCTACATTGACCTGACCGCGCAGACGAAACTCGGCTTTGGGCACAATGAGTTCTGACTCGAACATGGTTTCCGAGAGTTTCCCGGGGCGGAGATACTTGACGGAGCCATTGAGTTTGTAATCAACAATTCCCGTGAGATCGCCTTGGGCGATCTCGAAGACTGCTGGGAGTTCGAAGATGTGATCGCCGTAGGTGTGGAGTGTTGTTTCTGGGCTTCGGACACCGGAGAACTTATGGGTGTTATCGAGTGTGACGGAGTAAGACACTTCCCGGAGCGGGATAGATTCCTTGTTCGGGTTTGTCGCTTTGACGATAAACGCGTAGACCGTGCGAGAATCAGTACGTTCGACTTCACGGACACCCATGGTCTCGAATCGTGGCTCGCGCACACTCGAGCATCCGATCGAGGTGAGAAAGCTTAAGCCGAGCAGGATTACCAATAGAAGTTGTGTCGTGGTGCGCATAGGTGAGCGTATGCGCGCCGAGAGGGTTTGTTTACGGGATTACAGAGGATGGTCCGAGCAAGTCTGATTCCATAAAGACAAAGCTGGGGTCTCCCATCGCGTCGATTTGGATGGGGCCATCGGTGATTCTGGAATGCTCATTGATATAGGAAACCCAGTGGGTCATCAGGAGCCCGAGGATCAGGCAACCGACCCAGGCACCGAGTTCGGCGCTCCGCTTTCGACGGATCATCGCCAGTATTCCTACCCCGAGGGTCACGGTGGCGACTTTCCAGAGCCCAAGGATCGCTGGGGATTGGTATTCCATCATTGCGCGGGCCAGCGGATTGACCTCGTTCATCCCCCAATGGGTGATATAGAGGATGGTCAGGTACAGATCAACCATCGACATCGCGGCGATCAGGGTGATAAGCACAATCACCCGGAACGAACGATCAAGAAACGGGAGTGGGATAGCTCTGATGATTGAACATGCAGATTTGACGCCTGTATCCATATTGTCCGGATCGGGTAGATTGATCAATATGTTCGGCGTATCCGTGTGCAAGCGTTTAAATCTGTGTTTTTCGTTCTGGAGCTATGGTTTACTACACTTGTGATGGTCTGATGGAACGCAACACGGATAGTTCTCGGATGTTCAACTGAATGAAGATTGAAAGCTGGTCTCTCGATGCATGGACAGAGCATGAAACTGAATCAAGGCAACCCAAATCTAAACCGCGTACTGGCAGTGAGTATTCTTGCGCTGGTATCAAACTACGGGCTTGCCCAGGGAACCAGCACCCCGAACCCGACCAACCCGGTGTACCTGGCTGATGCACCGGTTGCTCTCGAAACAATTGAACGGGCGATGGTGCTCTCAACCCAAGGCAGCTACACCGAAGCGGCCCGAACATTGAGCCAGTTAATTATCGAGCAGGGGGATCGGCTCACGCCTGAGACACCGAATGGTGAAATCTCGATCCCGGTTCGACGTCGGATTGAATCTGTGTTGTTGTCTGATCCTCAGTTGCTTGAAGCGTACCGACGTATCTACTCGCCAAAGGCTCAGCGGCTGATTGATGACGGGCACCCCAACGAAGCTTGGAGGAACTATTGGTTGACTCCGGCAGGGTGCCAAACAGCACTCAACCACGCCCAGCTGTTGATTGAATCGGCCCGATTTGCAAGCGGGCTCAGGGTTCTTGAAGAACTGTTGGATCATCCTGATGCTCCGAAATATGCTGTGAGATCCACCGGGATCGCCCGCATTGCTGCTCGCGCCAAACCTGAAAATCGTTCACGCACTCTGTATGAAAAATGGTCAGCGATCAGTGGGGTTGCTGCATCCAATACACCGCCGTTTGATCATCCAGCGGATTCTCAGACTCAGATTACTTCATTGAGATCAGCCCCAATGAATCCTGAGGCCGCGGGGTTGCGGCTTGACGGGATTGTTCCACGACCGATCGCCACCGCCAAACTCTCGCCACCGCCATCGACTGATGAACTCGCAAGTGTTGATGACCAGCCGCGATCAGGTGCTGTTTCGCAACCCAAACCCTGGGCGATGCCGGTGGTATGGGGTGATTCGTTGATCACCAATGACGGGGTTACGATCTCATGCTTCGATCGGTTTACGCTCCGTCCAAAGTGGCGGGTGACGACGACCGCGACTGAAACAGAGGAACAAGACCGCACCAGTATTGGAATTCGTGCGCGGATCGCGCGGACGGTCGAGGATTTATCGAGCGCGACGATTCAGGATGATGTGGTGTATGTAGCCGCGGGGCTGGCGCGTACTGGCAAGAGAACTGGGGACAACAGGCTCCTTGCTCTGGACCTACACAACGGATCAATACTTCATTCAACGACTCTAGAAAAGCTCGACCCATCGCTCGAAGAATCAACCATCCGAGGCTCGGTCATTGTTGATGGGGATACTTTGATTGTCGCGGCTCGCAAAAATCTACGCCGCGAGCGGCTGGTGGCACTTGCGCTTGTTGGGATAGACCGCCACACATTTAAACATCTTTGGACTCGCCAGATCGGGAGCGCGGGATCGCTTCCGTTCCAGCAGATCGGGCAGATTTCACACTCCGGCGTGCTCGACGAGGGCGTGCTGTACTGGACCGATATGATGGGCTTGGTATGCAGTGTGGAAACCGCAACAGGGGACATACTTTGGGCCAAAGGGATGCCAACCTCGGATATCTATGCGCGGTATGAGCGTGAGCCATGGACCGTTTCGACTCCGGTTGTGCGCGGGGAACATGTGTATATTCTGGGCGTTGATGGGCAGCGGATCGACCAACTCAATAAACATACCGGCGAAACGATCGGCTGGGCGAGATCGACTGTTTCGGGTCAGGGGTTGTATCTGATCGAGACTCCTACACAGATCGCGTGCGTGAATCAGACCGGAATAACAATGCACTCTATAGAGAGGTTCGGGGTACTCAAGCCGCACCTGATCACACCAACCGGTGATGGGCGGAGCGCAATCCGCGGGCGGGTCATTGGTAGCGGATCAACTCTGATTGTTCCGATATCAAGCGGTCTTGTGATGCTTGACACCAACCGGGTCGGTGTGCGGACTTCCATTGACTTAGAGCAAACAGGGATTGCTGTTGCACTCGATGGCCAGATCCTGATCACCGATGAGAACGAGGTTTCAAGTTATCTCTCTTGGGATATCGCCCGTCAGTTGCTTACAAACAGAATCGACATACTCGGTGATGTACATGCGGCGATCACACTCGGTGATCTTGCGTTCCGGTCTGATCACCACGATCAGATCCTCCCCGCGATTGACCGTGCTGTTGATATTCTCCGGGGACCAATGATCGGGAGTAATACCCGGGACGAGGCGAGGGGCCGATTGTTTTCTGTAATTCTCGATATGGTTGGTTTACCAGACGATCAGAACTTATCCAGCGGCGGGACACTGGACCAACAAATTCGGAGCGGATTGCTTGGTCGATCGGCGATGGTTGCTCGGTCGCCGGAACAAACGCTTGCGCAACAGATGACACGTGGCGCTTGGCATAGGGCACTGGGCGAGATGCCTCAGGCGGTCCGGATCTATCACGGCATCCTGCAAGATCAATCTTTATCGTCGGGTATGTGGCAGGGCGGGGGGCTTGCAATCCGGGCTGAGATCGAAGCGACTAGGCAGCTCGAAGATATTGTTGCCGAGCATGGACGAGAAATTTGTGCGATGTTTGACGATCTTGCGGCAGCCGATCGTGATGCGATGATGCGATCTGGATCGGCTGATGAGTATGAGCAGCTCGCGCGGAACTACCCATGGGCGATCACTACGCCAAGTGTTTGGGCGATGGCTGCTGATCAATGGTTAAACGATGACAACGCGCCAGCAGCGGTCCGGGCGGCCCAATCCGGGGTTGATTCGGTTCATCGGCTCGGTGTTCACGGGATCCATACGGAACTTCCAACTCTCAACAAACTCGGCTCGGCTCTGGTCGGTGGATTACTGGATTCGCAAAGACAGAGCGAAGCGGCCAGAGCAGCTTCTAGGCTCAGCAGTGTGTATCCATCGATTTTATTTACAATCCACGGGCAACGGATTGATGCCGGCACGCTTTCGGTTGGTCTCTCTTCGGGCCAGCCTGCGCCGGTTCTCGGGAGCCGGTTTGTGTACAGCGATCAGCCCACGCTATTAACCGGGTCACCTGTCAAGTCTCCGATCAGGACCGAGTTTGATACGATGGTGTTCTTTGCCCCGCAACTCGCTCAGGCGCGGATGGTCCGGTTTGCGAATTCGGTCCCAGAAATTCTCTGGACACGGAGAGCACCGGACGTTGAACCACCGGTTGTGGTTGTTCACAATGAGTTCCAGACAATCTTGATGTGGGCGCCTCCGAGTGGTGATCCGTTGGGTGGTTCGATTGAATCAGTTGAAACCTTTAGCGGCGAGACCCGATGGAAAATCGATGCGATGGCCGATCTCTTGCTTGAACATACGGTGCGCGAGCCCGATGATGTGGTGCAAATCGACGGCCAGTTTGTGTCTCCGACCGAAGGGGTCGTGAGGCCAGAACAAGTTTTGAGCGTCTGCGATGGTTCTGTATTAGTGCTGGTTGATCGGATCGGGCGTGGAATGGGCATTGATATCCTGACCGGTCGTGTGTTATGGAAGGGTGATCTCCCAATCAACCGGGTGCATGACGTTGATCTTTCATCGGGTGTGCTTGGAATTGCGGGGATGTGGTTTGTTGATCACAACGCTCAAACCGGTGAGGCACTCGAGCGTGCTCCACGGATTGCATCAATCGACGCCAGAACAGGGCAAACTATTCAGTTACTCCACGCGCAAACCTCAACTCCGAGATGGGTCAGGGTTGCTCCGTCTGGGAGTCTTCTAGTAGGGACCAGCCAGCGGATTCTTTCGGTATCTTCGCGAACGGGTACCTTTGACTGGGTGATCCGCAACACCAGTTTGTTTAACACCAACGCAGGGTGGATCATTGACGAGACCCTGGTTGTGCTCGATGAGTTTGTCGGGTTGTGGTCGATCAAGCTCGCGAATGGACAGATCCGAGACAATGCCTTTACGATGTCTGGGAGGGTTGTTGAGCGGGGATGGGTTGATGTTCGTGCGCAGAAGGAGAACCTTGCTGTCGCTGCATCAGGGGGCTTTGGAGTCTTTGATGATGCAGGACACATTGTGGGCCTCGATTCTGAACAGGCCCGCTGGCCATATGTCGATTCGGCATGGGCGAGCGACCGGGTAGTGCTGGTCCGGAGAGCGGCGGGGAGTAATGACGAGTTCACCCATGTGCCCGTCAAGATGTTTGATCAACGCAACGCAAGGCTCTCTGATTCGGTCGACCTCACCCTCCCCAATACGATCCAGCGCCAGCCAACCAATGTACAGGCCGCCAACGGCGTGGTTGTGATTGGCTTTGGTGAAGTGAGTGTACTGCTTGAGACTGAATAGTTTTTGGATCGGTTCTCAGATCAATTACTGAGCTACTAGATATTGGCCAACGAAGGATCGCGACCTTGCTCAATTTCCGAGATTTTTTGGATGCGGCGTTCGTGACGTCCGCCATCAAAAGGTGTTTTAATCCAGACTTCGATGATTTTGTCCATCAGTCGTGCGCCCAAGAGATCTGCTGAGAGACATAAGACATTCGCATCGTTATGCGAACGGGAGAGTTGTGCCGTCAGCTCATCATGAACAAGCGCGGCGCGGAGCCCGTTGATCTTATTGGCCGCGATCGACATCCCGATCCCGGTGCCACAGATGAGCACGGCTCGATCAGCCTTTCCTGAGACGACTTCGTGGCCGACCTGCCAGGCTTTTTCCGGGTAATCACACGGCTGATCATCACAGGCACCGACGATGAATCCGTCGTGACCAAGGTTTTTGATTGTTTCAAGGATCTGATTGGCCGCCGCCGTTCCCCTGTGATCGGATCCGATCGCGATGATGTGTGTGCCGTTTGATTCACTCATATCTGGATCTCCTCGAACCGGCGAGCGATGAGTTCGCCGAGCCGGTCTGCGGTCTGTTGGTACACTTCGATGCTCTGTCCGATCGGATCGGGCACGCCCCCGTGCTCATCAAGCACAAAGACTTTATGAACCGAGTTGGGGGCCATGGTCATCACCGCCTGGGCGTGTGATGGGGTCATTGTATAAATGATTTCTGCCTGATCGATCATCGAAAGGGTTAGATTTTGGGATTGATGATTATCAAGATTGATATTCATCCCTTTGAGCACCTCGATCGCTTCTTCTGTTGCGGGCATCCCGTTCCCAGCAGCAACCCCGGCGCTGGCAATATGGGTCGTAATCCCTTGCGGCTCCTGCTTGCCCAACAGATCCTGCGCGATCGCTTGGGCCATCGGGCTCCGGCAAGTGTTCCCGGTACAGACAAATAAGATGGTTCGTTCTAGATTGGCCAAGACATCCCGCTCCGAGAGCACGCCATCGCTGCTGACCTCAATGCGGCCATCGAGTGTGAGTCGAACTGTTGTCGAGTTCTGTTGATGGAGTGTTGAACCATCATCAAGGATAAGAACCGGTTTGGGCGAATGAATGGCTGAGTCTTCTATGAGATTCTCAGGGATTGGTGAGATATCGGTTCCGGGATTGCTTCCTTGAGCCCAGACTGCTGCGCCGAGCCGGCGGGCAATGCACGCAACTCCAGAACTTCTAAGCACTTGCCGAAACAATGGATGATCAGGAACACGGATTGCAATCTCGTTTCCGTTGTCGATAAGCCCGCGCTCAATCTGTAATGCGTTGCAAACTAGATCGATGGCATCTTCGGGTTGCTGAATCAGAAGCCGAGCCGGTCCGGGGATCAGACGGTCCACTAGCCGACGGATAGTGGGGAGTTCAAGCACAAGATGTTCTATAATTTCATCAAGATCCGCAAGATGCAGTGTCATCTTTGGTTGATCGGTGGATTCGGGATACCCGGTGATTTCATCAAGCAGCTCTGAACCTGTTTCGTTGGCTCGAGCGAGCAGGCCATAGAGTGTGTCGGTTGGGATGACGATGCATTGACCGCTGCGCAGTGCTTCGGCGGCCCGCTCAATCGTCGCGGCTCGCTCCTCTGGGTTCATATTGGATAGTCGTAATCCAAGATCGGGCATGCATATACAATAGCGTATTGATGCATTGAGGGCATGGTGCTGTCGTTGGAACAACGATGTATGTAAAGCGTCACAGAAATTACATTGAATTGTGACAGACTATGTGCTGTTTATCGTGTTCTTGGTTGACAAGTACCCGGTGCCCTTTGTACGGTAGGAGTCAACGCATTTCTATTGCATCTCGTGTGTGATGAATGCGACCGGGACACGCTGTTCACCCAACGCATCGAATTCTGTTCTGATCGCGTGGTGAACATACTGAGAGGTTGATTGACGATAATGGGGCTTCAGGATCGCCAGTTTGATCGCGGTGTGCTCGAAGATGTTCTCGGACAGATTCGCAGTCTCCATCCGCAGCACGCCCGGAAGTGGTTCGAAGAGCTCGAGCCGCTGGGTATTGTTTCTGGCGCCTTTGGTATCAGGGCTCAATCTGATATGCACCGTGATTACCTCCGCCGTGCGTGTCTTGAGGTGTTTAATGACTCGTTGCGTGATGTCACGGGACAACTACTAGCAGTCCGCTTTTTGGGTCCGCAAGACCTTTGGGAATCCCCGATCGTCACAACGAAGGGCGTGTCAAAGAACGCGTCGCCGGCGATAAGCACGGCCCGTGTGCCGATCGCTACTGGTTCCAAATCAACGATCTGGGCCGATGAGGTCGGTGTATCGTCTCAAGAACTCAAGCAATCTCTTGAAACCCCGATTGTTCACGCCAAATCAGAGCGGTCTCGCTTGGTGACAAGTGGTGCACTTCCGATCGATCCTGATTACGGATTTGATAACTTCGTCATCGGCCCCAACAACCGACTCGCTCAGGCCGCATCTGTCGCGGTCTCGGAAAATCCGGGCTACGCCTACAACCCGCTCTTTATTCATGGTGGGGTCGGGCTCGGCAAGACCCACCTGCTCCAAGCGATCTGCCTCAAAATTATCCAGGACAACCCGGACATCAATCTGCATTACGTGTCCTGTGATGGGTTCATGACCCAGTTTATGAGTGCCGTGCAATCCGGACGCATGGCCGAGTTCCGGCATTCGTTCCGCGATGTGGATCTGCTGGTGGTTGACGACATCCATTGCCTAGCCAAACGCGACCGGACCCAAGAAGAGTTCTTCCACACCTTCAATGCGTTGTATCAGGCGAATAAACAGATCATCCTCTCATCGGATGCCCCGCCCGAAGAGATTCCCGATCTTGAAGAACGGCTGGTCTCACGTTTCATGTGGGGATTGGTCGCCAAGATCGAGAAGCCCGGCTTTGAGACACGGGTCGAGATCCTTAAACGCAAGGCTGATGCGCGAGGAATATCGCTCCCTGAGCCGGTGGTTACCGAGATTGCACACTACATCGATACCAACATCCGTGAGCTCGAGGGCAACATCACCAAACTGCAGCTATTTGCTAGTGTTGAAGACCGGGAGATCGATCTTGATCTTGCCCGCGAAGCGTTGGGTGAGGAGTTTGCTGCGGCTGTGAGTGCCCAGAACACCAAACCAACCATCGAGCGGATCATCACCGAGATTTCAAGTTTCTACTCCGTTAAGCGGACCGAGGTGCTCGGCAAACGTCGGCACAAGTCCATCGCTCTCCCGCGTCAGGTTGGGATGTACCTCTCACGCAAATACACCCGCCATTCGCTCGAAGAGGTCGGTGCCCACTTCGGCGGACGCGACCACACCACGGTCATGCACGCAGTCAAAACAATCACCAACCGAAGCAAAACCGACGAAGCACTCCACAGCGATGTGCTCGCGATCGAGTCCCGCTTGCGTGTCGATTCCAAATCTTAACCCGGTTTGACAAACCCACAGTGGCCCCTTTGACTGATCACTTTTGCGCCCAATATCTGTGGGGACAACCCGTGGATAAGCGCATAAATGCACACGATGGTGCCAATTCACTCAGATCACTTTACCAGGTCGTCCGGTTGAACCTTGGGAATGCCCGAGCGCAGTGGTGGATTGTTGACAGGTAACCGACAGGATGCCAGTAAGTTATATTTTTCTATAAACTACTGTTTAATAATGGATTATGATCGTCCGAGATGTAGATACCCACGAAATGGGCGCGTCAATTACTACCACCACCTAATTAATTTAATTGATCATATAGAAGAGAAAGAAAGACCATCCAGAGAATCTCAATGAACCAAGTGAGTGAATCACTGTTGTGTGGATAGGTGTGGGATAAAGAGTTTGGGCCGATGGGTCACGATTGGCTTCGTGCGTCTCTCAGT
>Ga0209344_10001490_pt1 | contig 30167 bp, 25 predicted proteins | sample Cruoilmetagenom6_FD_187293 | JGI IMG/M metagenome (GOLD analysis project Ga0209344, IMG submission 187293) | Oil polluted marine microbial communities from Coal Oil Point, Santa Barbara, California, USA - Santa Barbara Oil Seep Sample 6 (SPAdes)... | ecosystem: Environmental > Aquatic > Marine... | reverse complement strand
ATTAATTTAAGGTTGAGGGTTACTGCCAACTTAATTTTAATCTCTACCTCCTAAAATCTGTAAACCCCAATATAGAAGCATAGCCAAAGAACCAAGTGCCGCAACTAAATACGTTCGTGCAGCCCACTTTAAGGCATCTTGAGAGCCATTAAACTCTTCTTGACTTACCATATTTTTATTTTTTAACCAAACCAAGGCTCTATTACTAGCATCATATTCCACAGGAAGTGTAATAAAACTAAAGATAGTACCTAATGCCATAAAAGCTAGACCGGCTACAGCAATCATATACCCAATTGAACCCGTAGCACTTGAAGCCACTCCTAAAATAATTCCTCCAATCACCATATATTGAGCGAACTTTGAGGTAATACTCACTACAGGGACAAGCTTTGAACGCATTGTCAGCCATTCGTACGCATTAGCATGTTGCACGGCATGACCAACTTCGTGTGCAGCGACAGCAGCAGCAGCAGCATTACGTTGATTATAAACGCCTTCGCTTAGATTAACAGTTTTGTTTTTAGGATTGTAATGATCTGTTAGCATACCAGAAGTTGAAATTACTTTAACGTTAGTAATACCATGGTCAGCTAACATTTTTTCCGCTATTTCAGCACCGCTCATTCCATTTCTTAATTGAACTTCAGAATAATGTTTGAACTTATTCTTTAATTTGTTGCTTATCAACCAGCTTACCAGAGATATAGCTCCGATAAGTATATAAAACCCCATCATAATTTAATTGTGTTAATGTTTATTATAATAATCTTGTAAATTTACAGCATAAATTATTCCAAATAAAAAATTAATATTATTTATTTGTTAAAGTATATATAATTAATTTTAAATATTTGATTATCAAATTTTTATAATATTATTGTTAATGACGAGATGGCAAAAATTCCTGAAATATTATTAATCTATACTGGCGGAACCATTGGTATGATTAAAGATTATGCTACTAATGCTTTAAAAGCTTTTGATTTCAATCATTTGTATGATAAAATTCCTGAATTGAATCAGTTGAATTGTAATATAGAGGCTATATCATTTGAGAGGCCAATAGATTCTTCTAATATGAATACCAAATATTGGGTTGATATTGTAGAGATTATTGACAAAAATTACGAATCTAAAGATGGTTTTGTAGTATTAACAGGTTCAGATACAATGTCATACACAGCATCGGCGATAAGCTTTATGATAGAAAATTTAGCTAAGCCGGTAATATTTACAGGGTCACAATTACCAATTGGAGATTTGCGGACAGACGCAAAAGAGAACTTGATCACCGCTATCCAAATAGCTGCTTCAATTGATGAAAAAACGAAGGAGCCAAATATAAAAGAAGTTGGTTTATATTTTGAGTATAAGTTATATCGTGCAAATCGAACTACTAAAATAAATGCTGAGCAATTTGAAGCGTTTACCTCTCCAAATTATCCACCACTAGCGGAAAGCGGTGTGCATTTAAAATTTAATAATAATATTACACAACATATTGCAGGTGATGGTAAATTTACAATTCGTAAAAATTTAGAAGATGCTATAGTTATATTAAAACTTTTTCCCGGGATTACAAAAACAGCCGTAGAATGTATCTTGAATATACCTAATATTAGGGGAGTAGTATTAGAAACTTATGGTTCAGGTAATGCACCAACTGAAAAATGGTTTATTGATTTATTAACGAATGCTTTGCATAAAGGTATCCATATAGTAGATGTGACTCAATGCACAGGAGGTAGTGTTATTTTAGGTCATTACGAAACAAGTATACAGCTAGAAAAAATAGGGCTTATCAGTGGTAAAGACATTACAACTGAATCTGCTATAGCTAAGCTAATGTATTTACTTGGTGAAAAAATACCGAATGAAAATTTCAAAACTACTTTTGAAACCGCTTTACGCGGAGAAATGAGTTAGTTTTATTAAAATAATTTTTAATAAATATTTTTTTTTTGTTACTTGGCTGTCTTAAAAGGCGAAAACTTATTTAGAGAGGTGGCCGAGTGGTTTAAGGCGCACGCTTGGAAAGCGTGTTTATAAGAAATTGTAACAAGGGTTCGAATCCCTTTCTCTCTGCTCGAAGGTCATTTTTAATAAAAAATTTATATCTTTATCGCATTAACTAAAATAATTAATTAAGATTCACACAATGAAAAAAGCAATTACTATCCTAGCAATGACAGGATTATTATTTTTAAGTTCAGCTCAAAACACTTTTGCAGCAATTGTAACTGTAGTTCAATCTGAAGAAGCGGCAGTAGTAGAAAAAACATTTCACCAAGAATTAAAACAACGTTTTATAGAAGGTGGGCCATTTTTTATGGGTATTGTATTAGTATGTTTGATTTTAGGTTTAGCTATCGCTATTGAAAGAATTATTTACTTAAACATGGCAACTACAAATACAAATAAGTTAGTTGCTAGTGTTGATGAAGCCTTATCTTCTGGTGGTGTTGAAGCTGCAAAAGAAGTTTGTAGAAACACTAAAGGGCCGGTAGCTTCAATATTCTATCAAGGTTTAGATAGAATGGATGAGGGAGTGGAACAGGCAGAAAAGGCTGTTGTTAGTTATGGTGGAGTGCAAATGGGCCTTCTAGAAAAAAATATATCATGGTTATCATTATTCATTGCTTTGGCACCAATGCTTGGGTTCATGGGTACAGTAATAGGTATGATTGGAGCCTTTGATGCAATTGCAGCAGCGGGAGATATTTCTCCGTCTATTGTTGCCGGTGGTATTAAAGTAGCTTTATTAACAACTGTATTCGGTTTGGTTGTGGCAATTATTCTTCAAATATTTTACAATTATATTATCTCTAAAGTTGATAGTATAGTAAATGGTATGGAAGATGCTTCAATTTCACTTGTTGACCTTTTGGTTAGACACAAAAAATAAGTTAACTATGGACAATAATAAATTATCTAAAATACTAACTATAGTAGCCGGAGCTATCAGTCTTATTGGTGTATTCTTCATGGTAAGAATAATAATGGTAGGTGATGATACTCTAAAGTCCGATGCCGCTGCACAAGGTAGTGTAATATCACCTTTTGTTACTTTTGCACTTATAGTATTGATTGCAGTTGCGGTTGTTGCAGTTGCTTTATCATTATTAAATTTATTGAAAAACCCTCAAAATTTAAAGAAAAGTTTAATGGCAATAGGAGTTTTAGGTGTAGTACTTTTACTCACTTATTTTACCGCTTCTGATGCCGCTGTTCTTGATTCTTTTGGAGAGGTTGTAAAAGATGGCGAAGCTGGAAATGTTTCTAAATGGGTGAGTGCTTTAATTAACTTTACAGGAATATTAGGAGCAGCTGGTTTAGGAATTATTGGTTTCGGAATTGTAAGGAATATAATAAAATAATGAATTATGGCTAGAAGAGACACCCCAGAAATTAATGCAGGCTCTATGGCCGATATTGCTTTCTTATTATTAATATTCTTTTTAGTTACTACTACAATGGATGTTGATACAGGTATTTCACGTAAATTACCGGAAAAGCAACCTGAAGACATTGTTCCACCTATATTAAAAGAGAAAAATGTTTTTGAAGTTAATATAAACAGGCGGAATGAAATTTTGGTAGAAGGAGATCAATATATGAAAGTTGATCAATTACGTGAGGCAACTATTAAGTTTATCGATAATGGCGGAGGTACTGCAGAAGCAATGGCAAAAGAAGATCTTGTTGTTTGTTCATGGTGTGAAGGAGATAAAGATCCAGCGTCATCAGATCATCCAAAAAAAGCAATTATTTCATTGCAAAGTGATAGAGGTACATCATATGCTACATATATTTCGGTACAGAATGAATTAGTAGCGGCATATTCTGTTTTAAGAAATAGATATTCTAATGCTAAGTTTGGTAAGAATTTTGATAGACTTACTACTGAGCAACAGAAGGTAATAAAAACAGATATCTATCCTCAAATAATATCAGAAGCAGAACCAACAAAATAACAATAGATTATGTCTAAATTTCAAAAAAAGAAAAAAGGAACACCAGGTATTTCGACAGCATCTTTACCAGATATTGTATTCATGTTATTGTTCTTTTTTATGGTTACTACTGTAATGCGTGAAACTACACTAAAGATTCAACAACCAAAATTACCTCAAGCAACTGAAGTAAAAAAGTTGGAAAAGAAAAGTTTGGTTAGCTATATCTATGTAGGTAAATCTAAAGACGGTACACCAGGAGATAAGATTCAGTTAAATGACAGAATTTCAAATGTTGGTGACGTAAAGAGTTTTATTTTTGGAGAGCGAGCGAAACATAAAGAAGAGGATATTCCGTTTTTAACAACATCTATTAAAGCGGATATGGAAGCTAATGTCGGTACAATTACAGATATTAAAATAGAATTAAGAGATATTAATGCTTTAAAACTAAATTATTCTACTCGTAAGGGAAGTGCTTTAGATAATATAAAGAACTAATAATAATTAATTATAAAAAAAGGCAATCAAATGATTGCCTTTTTTTTGCTTTAAAAAGTATCTTTGCTAAAGACATGAAAAGTATAAGGTTCATATTTGCATTAATAACTACAGTTTGCTTTGCACAATCAAAAGATTCAATAAATAACAAATATTTAGAAGACCAACTTTATATAGGTATTACATATAATACGTTGAGTAGTTTACCAAAAGGAGGAGGAATCCAACAAAATGGTTTCTCAAATGGAATCTTTTTGGGTTTTATTAAAGACTTACCTGTAAATGAACAACGAAATTTTGGCTTTGGTTTAGGCTTAGGCTATGGAAGAAACACGTACTTTCAAAATATTCAAATTACCGAAGAAAATAATACTACAGAATTCGATTTAGTATCTAATTTTAAAAGAAATAAATTTTCTTTACATACCATAGAAATTCCAATAGAACTTCGATGGAGAACATCCACAATTGATGAGTATAAATTTTGGAGAATTTACACAGGGTTGAAATTTGCTTACGTTTTTGCGTCTAATGCTAAATTAAAAAAAGATGATATAACGACAAAAGTTAAAGGTATTTCTGAAGTTGAAAAATTACAATACGGTTTAACACTTAGTGCAGGTTATGGCACATGGAATTTAAATATTTATTACGGTCTATCCGATATATTCTCAGGAGCTCAATTAAAAGATACCAATTTCTCTATTCGTCCAAGAGATCTAAGAATAGGACTCATATTTTACATATTATGACTTAAATAACTGTAAGCTGCTAATTGAGAAATAAACCCAATTAAAAATCCGAAATATACCTCGTTAGTATTATGTGCTTCTAATTTTAATCGTGAAATAGAAATAATACCAAAAAGAATAAATAAAAAGACAAGAAGTACTAATAAATTGAGTTTATATTCAAAACTTAATACACATATAAAGCCAATTAGGCCTGAAATACTAATTGCATGTAAACTTGTTTTCAATTTTGCAAAGAAGCCAATATAAACTAATAAGAGGGCTAAAGCACAGCCAAAAAAAGAATAGGCAAGTAGATTAACTATCTCTGTTGCTAGAAGAGTTTTACCCAAAAGTAAAAATAGCACAAACATAAATAATATAGGGAATTTACGTTCGTCAATGGTATGTAGGTGAAAATTAGAAATCATTTTAAATTTTTTCAAAAATAAAAGCAATAGTATGGGTACCACATATGTACTTAAAAAAACAATTGTTAGTATACTATATTCTGATTGTTTTGTAATGTGACTAGGTAATATTATAAAATATAATAATGTTGCAATTATTGAAAAAATAACAGGATGAAATATGTAGGAAATAGCCTTGTAGAATAGCATTATTATAATTCTTTACGCAATCTAGCAACCGGTATATCAAGTTGCTCCCTATATTTAGCCACAGTTCTTCGTGCAATTAAATATCCTTTTTCTTTTAAAATGGCAGAAAGTTTATCATCAGTTAAAGGTTTCTTTTTATTTTCTTCTTCTATGACAGTTTGAAGAATTTTCTTTATTTCTCTGGTGGAAACATCTTCACCTTGCTCATTCTTCATTGATTCAGAAAAGAATTCTTTGATCAATTTAGTGCCATAGGGAGTATCTACATACTTGCTATTAGCTACTCTGGAAACTGTAGAAACATCCATATTAATTTTATCAGCAATGTCCTTTAATATCATAGGTTTAAGCTTTCGCTCATCACCAGTTAAAAAATATTCTGATTGCCTTTGCATAATTGCGCTCATAGTTAATAATAAGGTTTGCTGGCGTTGCTTTATAGCATCAATAAACCATTTTGCAGCATCTAATTTTTGCTTGATAAAAAGTACGGCATCCTTTTGAGTTTTAGACTTATCTTTAGATTCTTTATAACCTTTAAGCATATTGTTATACTCAGAAGAAACATGTAATTCGGGAGCATTCCTTGAATTTAAAGTTAATTCTAGTTTACCCTCAACGATTCTAATAGAAAAATCAGGAACAATTTGCTCAATAATCTTATTACTACCCGCATAAGAACCTCCTGGTTTCGGATTTAATTTTTCAATTTCATGGATTGCCTCTTTTAATTGATCTTCAGTAACATCAAACTTTTGAAGTAACTTTTTATAATGTTTTTTTACAAAATGATCAAAAGCATTTTCCAAAATGGCAATTGCTAAATTTCTTTGTTCTTTCTCCTTTTTTCTTCTAAGTTGTATAAGTAAACATTCTTCTAAATTTCTGGCGCCAACACCTGCAGGATCTAATTGATGGACAAATTTTAACATACTAGAGACTTCTTCTTCATCTGTATAAATATTTGCCGTAAATGCCAGATCATCAACAATGTCTTCTATTGATCTTCTTATATAACCACTTTCATCAATGCTGCCAACTAAAAATTCGGAAATTTGTCGCTCATGTTCAGTAAGAATTAGCGTATCTAATTGAGTCTTTAAATGCTGATTGAAAGAGGTGCCTGAAGCATAAGGAATATGTTTGTCTTCATCACTATCACTATAATTATTAGTCTGTAATTTATAACTAGGCGTCTCATCATCACTTAAATAATCATCAATATTAATATCTGTCTCAATGGTTTCATTACCAGCATTATCATATTCATCATCTTGCTTATTATCAAATTCATCTGTAGTTTCTTTACCAGATTCCAAAGCTGGATTCTCTTCAATTTCTTGTTTTAATTTTTCTTCAAAAGCCTGAGTTGGTAATTGAATTAACTTCATCAACTGGATCTGTTGTGGAGATAGCTTTTGTAGTAATTTATAATGAAGACTCTGTTTTAACATGAAATAGATTAAATCTGATTTTAATAAAAATACAAAAAAGAACTGATATGATTTCGCTTGTTTGGAATATGATTCATACTCTTTTTAAAACTCTGCGTTTTGTGGTGTTCTAGGAAAAGGAATTACATCTCTGATATTACCCATACCTGTTGAAAATTGTACCAGACGTTCAAAACCTAGTCCAAAACCAGAATGAACCGCGGTACCAAATTTACGTAAATCTAAATACCACCATAACTCCTTTTCATCTATGTTTAGTGCCTTTATTTTGTCTTTCAATACATCTAAACGTTCTTCACGTTGCGAACCTCCAACGATCTCACCAATACCTGGAAATAACACATCCATAGCTCTTACAGTTTTGCCATCTTCATTTAATCGCATGTAGAAAGCTTTTATGTCCGCAGGATAATCAAACAATATTACAGGACATTTAAAATGCTTTTCTACTAAAAAACGCTCATGTTCACTCTGCAAATCAGCTCCCCATTCATTGATAGGAAACTGAAACTTTTTCTTTTTATTTGGTTTTGAATTGCGTAAAATATCTATGGCCTCAGTATAACTTACTCTTTTAAAATTATTTTCTACAACAAAATTTAACTTTTCTAAAAGTGTCATTTCACTGCGTTCTAGCATAGGTTTTGTTTTTTCCTCTTGATTAAAACGTTGATCTAAAAAAGCAATATCATCTTTGCATTTTTCCAATATGTAGCTAATGACCGATTTTATAAAATTCTCAGCTAAATCCATATTGCCATCAAGATCCATAAAAGCAACCTCGGGTTCAATCATCCAAAATTCTGCTAAGTGTCTCGTTGTATTTGAATTTTCTGCTCTAAATGTTGGACCAAAAGTGTAAACCTTACCTAAGGCCATGGCATAGGTTTCTGCCTCAAGTTGACCAGAAACTGTTAGATTTGTTTCTTTGCTGAAAAAATCCTGACTATAATCAATATCTCCGTTTTCATCCTTTGGTGGATTTTCAACATCCATTGTTGTTACACGAAACATTTCTCCAGCACCCTCAGCGTCAGAACCTGTAATTATAGGAGCATGGAAATTATAAAATCCATTTTCCGTAAAGTATTTATGTACAGCAAAAGATAATGCCGAACGTACACGCATCACTGCACTAAATGTATTGGTACGAACTCTTAAATGAGCATTTTCACGAAGAAATTCAAAACTGTGTTTTTTAGGTTGTATAGGATATTCTTCAGGATTAGAATCACCTAAAATTTCAATTGATGCAACTTGAATTTCAACAGATTGCCCTTTGCCCTGACTTTTAATTATAGTTCCGGTAATTAAAACTGAGGCCCCTGTTGTTATACGTTTTAGAAGAGATTCACTAGTATTTTCAAAGTCAACCACGCATTGAATATTATTAATAGTAGACCCATCATTTAAAGCAATAAATCGATTTGCTCTAAAGGTGCGTACCCAACCTTTAATTCTTACTTCTTGCGAAAATTGATTAGACTGTAATAGTTCAGCTACATTCTGTTGCATTTCTTCAAATTTTTATTGAAGTGCAAAGATAGTATTTGTAGTATGAATTACGAATTTAGAATATGAATTTTATTTTAAAATATTCATTAAATAATCACCATAACCGCTTTTTAATAAGGGTTGAGCAATTTCTTTAAGTTGAGCATCAGAAATAAATCCTTTATGATGGGCGATCTCTTCTATACATCCTATTTTTAAACCTTGACGGTCTTCAATTACCTGAACAAATTGCTGAGCTTGTATTAGTGATTCAAAAGTACCAGTGTCTAACCAAGCGGTACCTCTGTTTAAGATACTAACATGTAGTTCACCTTGTTCTAAATAAACTTTATTGATATCGGTAATTTCATATTCACCACGTGAAGAAGGTTTTAAATTTTTTGCAATTTCGACAACTGAATTATCATAAAAATAAATACCGGGAACCGCATAATTAGATTTAGGATTTTTAGGTTTTTCTTGAATGGAAATAGCTTTATTATTTTTATCGAACTCAACAACTCCATATCGCTGAGGATCATTCACATAGTAAGCAAATATTGTACCTCCTTTAGCTTCTGAGGCATTTATTAATGCTCTATGCATACCAGAGCCGTAAAAAATATTGTCACCTAAAACCAACGCAACTTTATCAGTACCAATAAATTCTTCACCAATTACAAATGCTTGTGCTAAACCATTTGGTATTTCTTGAACTGCATACTGAAAATTACACCCGATATGCTTACCATCACCTAACAGGCGTTCAAATAAAGGCAAATCATGTGGTGTGGATATAATCAAAATATCCTTGATACCTGCCAACATTAAAGTTGATAGTGGATAGTAAATCATTGGTTTATCATAAATAGGCATTAATTGCTTACTTACCGCAAGTGTCAAGGGGTGTAATCGTGTTCCGCTTCCACCAGCTAAAATTATTCCTTTCATATTCTATTTATTTTCTGCTAATTCTTGATCTTTCATTTCTTGGTTTAATTCTTCTTCTTCTTTAGGTAGAATTTTAATTGCAGGTTCTTTAAATACTTTTTTATTGGCAATACTCTGTTCTAACGATAACAATAAAGATGGTAACAATAATAAATTGGATACCATTGCAAATAATAGCGTTACTGAAACTAATCCTCCTAAAGCAATTGTTCCGCCAAAGCTTGAAACTATAAACACTAAAAATCCAAAAAATAGTACTATCGAAGTATAAAACATACTTACACCAGTTTCCCTTAAAGCACTATATACAGATTTTTTCACCTTCCAATTGTTGGCTTGTAATTCTTGCCGATATTTTGCCAAAAAATGAATAGTGTCATCAACTGAAATACCAAAAGCAATACTAAAAACCAGAATTGTCGATGGTTTTATAGCTACTCCTAAAAACCCCATTAAACCTGCTGTTAAAAGCAAAGGGAGAATATTAGGAATTAGAGAAATTATGATCATTTTATATGATCTGAACATCCAGGCCATAAAAATAGAAATCAACAAAATTGCCAGAGATAGAGAAACAACCAGATTTTTAATTAAGTAGTTAGTACCTTTTAAAAAGACCAATGCTTTACCTGTCATTTTAACATCGTAGCGTTCTTTAGGAAATTCTTTATCAATTCTGGCCTGCAAACGCTCTTCAATTCGTTCCATTTTTTCGGTACCAATATCTTTCATAAAGGTAGTCATACGGGCATATTGACCGGTTGAGTCGACAAAATTTTTGAGTAAATCAGAATTAGCGTCTGAATTTTTAGTGAATTCTAATATAAAGGCACGTTCCTGCCCGTTTGGTAATTGATAATATTTAGGATTTCCATTATAATAGGCTTGTTTAGAATATTTAACTAAATTCAAGACAGATACCGAAGGCGATAATTCTGGAATCTCATCAATTATTTCATTAAGCTTATCCATCCGCTTAAGCGTTACCAATTTTAATACACCTTTTTTACGCCTGGTATCAATAATAATTTCGAGTGGCATAATACCACCAAATTCTTGCTCAAAGAATACAATATCCTTAAAAAAGGGTTCACCTTTAGGCATATCTTCTATTAAACTACCAGAAACTTTGATCATGTAAACACCAATTATACTTATGATAATTATTGAAACTGTAGATACATATACGGCTATGCGTTTATGTCTTACAATATTCTCCATCCAATCGACAATACCTTCAATCCAACGTTTTTCTAAATGTTTTAGGTGTTTAGTTTTCGGCTTTGCTAAAAAGCTATAAATAATGGGAATAATTAGTAACGAAAGCATAAATATGGCAAGAATATTTATTGACGCTATAATACCAAACTCATTTAATAATTGACTTTTCGTAAAAATAAAAGTTGCAAATCCTGATGCTGTTGTAACATTAGTCATTAACGTAGCATTGCCTATTTTGGAAATAACACGTTGCAAAGATTTAGCTTGATTGCCATGACTTTTTACTTCGTGCTGATATTTATTAATTAAGAAAATACAGTTCGGTACACCAATTACAATAATAAGCGGTGGTATTAATGCCATTAAAACAGAAACTTCATATTGGAATAAACCAATAAAACCTAGAGCCCAGACTACACCGATACTAACCACCAACATAGTAATAAATGTGGCCCTGAATGATCGGAAAAAGAAGAAGAATATAATTGATGTTATTAATAAAGCTAAGCCTACAAAAAGACCAATTTCATCAACAATATTTTGGGAATTCATGGTTCTTATGTATGGCATCCCTGATACTCGTACGTCAATATTATTTGAATCTTCAAATTCTTTAATTGTTGGATTTAAGATGTTGAAAATAAAATCTTTACGTCTTACATCATTAACGATATTCTTTTTTATATATATTACGGTTCGAATGGTACCTGTTTCTTTATTGAAAAGAAAGTTGTCAAAAAAGGGAAGATTTTCAAAAAGTTCTTCTTTGACTTCAGCTACATCTTCGTCTGTTTTCGGGTCATTTTTATAAAGTGGTTCTACCGTAAATTTTTTGTTAAGATTATCTTTTTTTAGTTTTTTAATGTCACCAATAGAAACCGTAAAATCTACTTCATTTTTGAAAGTTCCTAAATGCTTTGATAAGGCATTCCATTTATTAAACTTATCGGCCGTAAATATGGTAGAATCTTGAACTGCCAAAATAATAATATTTCCTTCCTCGCCAAAGATCTCTAAAAATTTGTCGTATTCAATATTCACAGGGTGATCAGAAGGCAACAAATTGGCTTCTGTATGAGAAAATTTTATATGCGCTATTTGGCTATATAATAAGTAAGTTGCTACGGCTATAAATAGTAAAATAACTACTCTTCCTTTAAGGATAATTCTAGAGACTACAGACCAAAAGTTCATTAAGTATATGCCGTTTTTATAAGTAGAACAAAGGTAATAAAATAGTTTAGTTAAAAATTTAGAAACCTAAACTTAAAACATAGGTAAGTTTTACTGCTAAATTATCAGAAAATTTAGGATTGCTATATGCACCATATCTATAAAAAGAACTAATTCCAAACCCCTTAAATAATTGGTTCATAACAAAGCCGGACTCTAAGTATCCTTTATTCATTTTTTTAAAATTTACTCCTTGATGATAACTGGGGTTTTCAATGTCACCTATGGCAAATCTGGTTATCAAGCTTAATTTTGGTTTAAACTTTTGACTGATAGAAAATCTCTTAAAATTATGACGAGCCTGTAACATCACATATTTATCAGATATAAACTCATTAAAAGACATTGTTTCAAAGGCATTTGTTCCAGAAAAGTTAATTCGTTTCCGCCAAGGATTATTTAATGAATAATTAGGAGTTGCATTATATAAATGAGATAAAGGGGTGTCACTGCTAACCAACCCACCCTGTACCAAAAATGTTGTAGAACTGTTAAGTAGGGTTTTGATCATATGTTCAAGTTTAAAATTGACTTGTGTAAAATCAAAATCACCATTAAAAAGGGTAGTAAAACTTTGAGTTAGTTGTACGATAATTTTAGGAAAACTATTCTTAACGGCAATTTTTCCAATAGGAGAATTCATGTATTTACTAAATGGAGTCCATTTTACGGCGAGACTCGCAAGGGTTAATTGATAATCTGTCAATATCTTATCAGGGTTTACAAATTGATATTCAAATTTTGTATCGTATTTACCTTGACTTAATTTTAGTTTTGATTCTAAATTTGGCAACAAGTCATGCTGTAGATTTATTTCATAAGTTTTATAGCCATAGAATTGACCAATGTTTAAGTTTCTAGGATTTATTAATGAAAATGATGTTTCATCGAACAAGAAATCAAGCTTTGCTGCTTCTTTTAGGTCATTCGTATAACCTATACCAAACCAAGTGTTGTTATCTTTATCTAATCGTATAGAACTACCCAGGTGATACTTAATCTTTTTATCTCTAAACCCATAGGCGGTATATCCATCGACACGAAATCTTCTGGCAAATTTGGCATTTGTAATTCCGCCAAAGCCAAAGCGAAACCCTTCATAATTATTAAAATTGATTAATTGACTCAAATCAAAATCAAAATAGGTAGTTGGAAAATATCCTTTCACCAATTTGCGACCTACATTTAACTTTTTCTCAACATTATCTTTTTGAGATAAACTATCAATAATATGGTATGCCTGTAGTCCTCTTTTCGATATGGAATCTGTTCTATATCGATTCCAAAATGTCTCATCCCTATTCCCAGCGTTTTCATCGATTTCGATAACAGAAGCTGAATTGATCACTTTAACAGGTTCATTAATACTTATATCAAAATTCTTACTTTTTGATAATAAATATGAAACATCACTAGGATCATTTTTTTTGGTATGAATGATTGAGTCTGTTTTATTGGTGCTATTTGAAAATTTTACTACACCTCCAAATAATTTAATATTATTTTTTGTTTTTCCTTTACGGATGGAGATTTGTGTTTCGTCCGGAAACCAAATATTATAGCCAGGTATATATTTAAAATTTTGCAATGCTTTTACGTTTACAATACCTTTTAACTCTGCAATACCTTTTTCTAATGCATAGCTTTTAAAATTAACATATAGTACACCTTCTAAACCAGCAACTTCTCCTTTTTCTTTTGGTTTATAGTAGATCATATATGAAGAATGATCTTTATGAACAATAGTATCTAATATTTTGTAATTATACTTTTTGAGTGCATTTTTTGCCAGCGGATTTACATAATTATTACCAAGTAAAGTATAGATTTCATCATAAAAAGTGAAATTTTCTATATTCAGAGCCAGTACTTCATATATCGGATTTTTGAAACCGGCCATTCTGGATGCCAATACAGTTTCCTTTTTATTTTTACCTCTTCTAAATTTATGTTCAGCTATTTTTTCTGTGATATATAGATGATGTTTATCGATCTGTTTTTTAAATTCATAATTTGTAGAATCTACTTTTTTAAAAATTCGTTTATCATTTCTTAAAACAAATACAGAGTCTACCTTGCCATTAATAGAGTCAGGGTTCGCCGTAACTAAGAGTTTATTATAGGTAGTATATTTAAAATAATTTAAAGCTTTTTCAATATTATTGTTATTTCTATTTTTTATCGCATTTCGAATAATTTGTAGCGCAGGGTTCTCTTTTGCAACAACCACAACTTCTCTTAAACTTTCATTACTTGGCTCTAATAAAATAGTAAAGTATTTAGTTGAATTATCTACGGTAACTTTTTTCGTTTTGTAGCCCACATAAGAGATGGTAAGTTCATGAATTGGTTTATTTGATCTAATAGAGAATTTACCATCTGCATCACAAATTTCTCCAACACCAATATTTGTTAGAATGGTAGCAAAAGGTAGCGCTTGTTTGGTTTTACTATCTTTAATAATTCCGGAGAATGAACTCTGTGCTGAGCATAGCAATGGAGTAAAAAAAATTATTAAAAATATGAGCTTTTTCATTTATTCAATTCAAATAAACCATTGTTAAAGTCAAAAAGCAACCTTTTAGGCTGCTTTTAACAAAAATTTATAGTTGTATAGGATCATTTTAACCTTTAAACAGTCATAATTTCAACTTCTTTTTTAGCATAAAGATCATCAACAATCTTAATATATTTGTCAGTTAATTCTTGAATATCTGCCTCGGTATTATTCGTTAAATCCTCGGATACGTCTAATTTTTTAATTTCATTGTTAGCATCTTTTCTGGCATTCCGAATGCTAACTTTATCGCTTTCGGTTTCGGCTTTAGCTTGTTTAGCCAATTCTCGTCTTCTTTCTTCCGTTAAGGCGGGAACATTAATTATAACACTTTCTCCATTATTCATTGGATTAAAACCTATGTTGGCAATCATAATGCCACGTTCAATTTCTTGCAACATACTTTTTTCCCACGGCTGTATTGTTATTGTACGTGCATCGGGAGTATTAACATTTGCAACCTGGCTTAATGGGGTTTGTGATCCATAATAATCTACCATAACACTTCGTAACATGGCAGGAGAAGCCTTACCAGCTCTAATATTTGCCAGTTCTTTTTGTAAATGAGCCACAGCATTTTCCATTTGCTCTTTGGCCGAGTCTATTATAAATTTAATTTCTTCGTTCATAATAAAATAATTTCAATTTAGATGAAACATACAAAAAGTACGCCACACATATAATTCTAGATTAATTTACAACTTTTGTTCCTATATTCTCACCAGAAACTACTCGTAATAAATTACCTGGAGTATTCATATCAAAAACTATAATAGGTAATTCATTTTCCTGACTAAGTGTAAAAGCGGTAGTATCCATAATTTTCAAACCCTTTTTTAACACATCTTCAAATGATAATTTATCAAATTTAATAGCTTCATTATTTTTTTCCGGGTCAGAATCATAAATACCATCGACTCTTGTTCCTTTTAAAATTACATCTGCATTCACTTCAATTGCCCTAAGTACCGCAGCAGAATCTGTGGTAAAAAAAGGATTTCCCGTTCCGGAACCAAAAATAACAACACGTCCTTTTTCCAGATGCCTTACCGCTTTGCGCTTGATATATGGTTCAGCAATTGCCTCAATCTTTATAGCAGTTTGTAACCTTGTTGGTACATCAGCATCTTCAAGTGCGCTTTGTAATGCTAAACCATTTATAACGGTGGCTAGCATACCCATATAATCTGCTTGTACACGATCCATACCATTACTGGCGCCAGATACGCCCCTAAAAATATTTCCTCCTCCAATAACAATAGCAACTTCAACGCCTTGTTCGGTAATTTTTTTTATATCCTGTGCATATTCAGCCAAACGTTTTGAGTCTATCCCGTACTGGCGTTCACCTAATAATGCTTCTCCACTTAGTTTTAAAAGAATTCTTTTGTACTGCATTGCGTTTTATTATAAAAAGATTCCTGCATATACTGAAACGAGTTCAGCATAGGCGCAGGAACAAGGTTTGACAAATATACAAATTATAGTAACAAAAAAACCTCGCATATTTGCGAGGTTTTCAATAAAAAGCTTAAAGTTTTATTTTATCCTAAAGCAACTCTTTTAAAGTCACTTACAGTAACATCACCAATAGATTTTACATATTGGGCAACACTCTGCTTATTATCTTTAATAAAATCTTGATTAACTAACGTATTATCTTTAAAGAAACGTTTTAATTTTCCTTTAGCAATATTATCTAACATTGCTTCTGGTTTACCCTCTTGACGTAATTGATCTTTAGCGATTTCAATCTCTTTTTCTATCACAGCCTGATCTACTCCGTTTTCATCTAAGGCTATAGGATTCATAGCCGCAACCTGCATAGCAACATCTTTAGCAACAACATCGGCACCCTCAACATTTGCAGATAGTCCAACGATGGTTGCAATTTTGTTACCAGCATGAATATATGATCCTACAAATGGAGCTTTAATTTTTTCAAAGGTTTTTATTTCTAATTTTTCGCCAATAACCCCAGTTTGTTCAATTAATTTATCTGCAACACTCATTCCTTGAAAGTCAGCAGCTAAAAATTCATCTTTAGAAGCATAATCTAAGGCTAATTCAGCTAATTCATGAGCAAGACTAACAAAGCTGTCATTTTTACCAACGAAGTCAGTTTCACAACCTAAAACAATAGATACGCCAGTCGTTTTTGCATCGTTTACCTTGGCAATAGCTGCACCTTCAGTTGACTCACGGTCAGCTCTTTTTGCAGCAACTTTTTGGCCTTTTTTACGTAAAATTTCGATTGCTAAATCAAAATTACCTTCAGCTTCAACTAATGCATTCTTGCAATCCATCATGCCAGCACCTGTTGTTTTTCTTAACTTATTTACTTCAGCAGCCGTTATTTTAACCATTTCCATGTTATTATTTTAATCGTTTATTATTTTTCTTCTTTTACTTCTTCCTTAGTAGCTTTTGCTTCTTTTGAAGCAGTCTCTTTAACTTCTTTAGCTTCTACTTCAGCTTTGGGAGTCTCTTTTTTAGGAGCCTCTTTAATTTCTTTAGCTTCTTCTTCAGCTTTAGGAGTCTCTTTTTTAGGAGTCTCTTTAACTTCTTTAGCTTCTACTTCAGTTTTAGCGGTCTCTTTTTTAGGAGTCTCTTTAACTTCTTTAGCTTTTACTTCAGTTTTTGGAGCTTCTTTTTCACCGGCAGGTTGCTCTTTACCGGCTTTTCTTTCGGCTAAACCATCAGCAATAGCGTCAGTAACATATGATAAAATTTTATCAATAGATTTTGACGCATCGTCATTCGAAGGAATTGAAAAGTCAATTAATCTTGGATCAGAATTAGTATCAACCATTGCAAAAATTGGAATATTTAACTTTTGAGCTTCCGCAATAGCAATATGCTCACGCTTGGTATCAACTACAAATAAAGCACCAGGTAAACGAGTCATATCTACAATAGAACCTAAATTCTTTTCAAGTTTCGCTCTTTGACGTTCAATTTGTAATTTTTCCCTTTTAGATAAGGCATTAAAACTTCCATCTTGCTTCATTCTATCAATTTGAGCCATTTTTTTAACAGCTTTTCGAATAGTAACAAAGTTTGTTAACATTCCACCTGGCCATCTTTCAGTGATGTAAGGCATATTAACGTTTTTAGCTTTTTCAGCGACGATATCTTTTGCTTGCTTTTTTGTTGCTACAAATAAAATTCTTCTTCCTGATGCAGCAATTTTGTTTAATGCTTTTGAAGATTCTTCAATTTTCGCCGCCGTTTTATACAAATCTAAAATATGAACTCCGTTTCGCTCAGTATAAATGTAAGGAGCCATGTTTGGATTCCATTTTCTTGTTAGGTGACCAAAGTGTACACCTGCATCTAATAATTCTTTAATGTCAATGTTTGCCATCTTGTTTTCTAGTTTACGTTCCGTTGTTTTAGCAATAAATAAGTAGCTCTTTTTTAGAAGTCTTATTTATTTGGATGCTAAACTTATACGATAACAGATTTAATTTTGCTGAATTTATTTCAGCATCTTTTAGTAATACTATTTTTATTCTCTCATTGAGAGATACTGAAACCAGTTCAGTATTAACGTTTCGAGAATTGGAATTTCTTACGGGCTTTTTTCTGACCAAATTTCTTACGTTCAACCATTCTAGGGTCTCTAGTAAGTAATCCTTCAGGCTTTAATACCGTTCTATATTCCTCATCAATTGAAACTAAAGCTCTTGTAATTGCTAAGCGAATTGCTTCAGCTTGACCAGTTACACCACCTCCAAAAACATTAACTGTAATATCATATGCTTTCGCATTATCAGTTAAAACTAAAGGTTGCATTACTTTATATTGTAAAGTCGCAGTGGTGAAATAATTAGTTAATTCTCTTTTATTGATAGTAATGTTTCCTTTTCCTTTAGAAACATATGCACGAGCTACAGCCGTTTTTCTTCTACCTATTTTGTGTACTATTTCCATTATTTAAGATCGTTTAGGTTTATAGCTTTAGGATTTTGTGCATCATGTTGATGCTCTCCGCCGGCATATACATATAAATTTCTATATAAAGCGCTACCTAATTTATTTTTTGGTAACATTCCTTTTACTGCTTTTTCGATTAATCTTGTAGGATCTTTCTCAAACATTTCTGTTGCAGTAAGCGATCTTTGACCTCCTGGATAACCTGTATGACGGATATAAGATTTATCTGTCCACTTTTTACCCGTTAAATTAATTTTTTCTGCATTGATAATTACAACATTATCACCACAGTCTACATGAGGTGTGTAGTTAGGTTTGTATTTACCTCTAATTAGCATTGCTATTTTAGAAGCTAAACGACCCAATGTTTGTCCGTCCGCATCAACTAAAACCCACTCTTTATTAACTGTGGTTTTGTTAGCTGATACTGTTTTGTAACTTAATGTGTTCACACGATTAGTTTTTGTCTATTAATAATTTGTTTTTATCCCTTTAAATTGGGAGTGCAAATGTACAAACTAATATTTATAAAACAAACCGTGTTTTAGGTATATTTTTTATGACCATTTTTTAACATAATTACTCAGGTATTTAACAGTTAATTATGATTATAAAGCTTCATATACCTGTTTATTTGTGTAACACTAAGAGAAAATGGAAGTCATTATGGTCAATTCAATTGATTAAATGAGTTCGTCAATCTGGGCTCATGTTGATTGTTTACTAAATTTCAACAACTAGTCATTAACCAGCACATATGAAAATTCACTTCATTATTCTAACTTCGTTCTTCCTTATTTTTTCTACATATGCGCAAGAAAGAAGGACATTAAATATTGTCAAAACTTCCGTAGCTCCTAAAATTGATGGCGTCTTAGATGAATCCGTTTGGAAAAATGCTGAAATTGCTACAGATTTTATTCAATTTCGACCAGAAATGGGTATAACCCTTAAGCCACATCAAAAAACGATCATAAAAATGACTTATGATGATCAGGCCATTTATGTTGGGGCCTTTTTAAAAGACAAACCTGAAGATATACAAAGACAATTTACAAGTAGAGATAATTTTGGCCAGTCTGATTTTTTTGGAGTTGTTTTGAATCCTAATAATGACGCTCAAAATGACACAGAATTTTTTGTTTTTAGCTCAGGGACACAGGCAGACGCAGTTGCTTCTCCAGGTAATGGTGAAGATTTCGGTTGGAATGCCGTTTGGGAAAGTGCGGTTAAAATTACGAATGAAGGTTGGATTGTTGAAATGAAAATCCCTTATGCTGCTCTACGATTCTCCAATCAGGAAGTTCAAACTTGGGGGATTCAGTTTCATCGACGTTTTAGATTAGATAATTCTCAATATTCATGGAATTCTATTGATAGAACAAAAGGTAATATTGGCCTGTACCATGGAGAGCTTACAGGTATCCGAAATATAGAACCTCCGACAAGATTAAGTTTATATCCTTTTGTGTCAGGTTTGTCCAAAACTTTCGATGGAGAATCTGATACAGATTTTAGTGTTGGTTTAGATGTTAAATACGGTATTACAGAAAACTTTACCTTAGACGCCACCTTGATACCAGATTTTAGTCAGGCGGCATTTGATGACATTACCTTGAATCTTGGACCGTTTGAGCAAACTTTCGGAGAACAACGTCAATTTTTTAAGGAAGGTGTAGATTTATTTAATAAAGGAAATTTATTTTTCTCAAGGCGTATTGGTAATGCACCCGCAACCACTCCTGAATTAGACATTAACGAAGACTTTATTGATTACCCCGAAGAAGTAAAAATGTTGAATGCTGTAAAAGTATCAGGAAGAACAAAGAAAGGACTTGGTGTAGGTTTTTTTAATGCGATAACAGAGAACACGGAAGTAAAAATAATGGATTCAATAACAGGACAAAGCCGTATCGTTGTTGCTGAACCGCTGGCAAATTATAACATTTTCGTACTTGATCAACAGTTCAATGGGAATTCTTCAGTAAGTCTAATCAATACTAATGTGACAAGAAATGGGCATTTTAGAGATGCCAATGTAACTGGTGCTTTAGCTGACATTTCAAACAAAAGGAATACGTATAATGTTAGAGGTCAGATAAAAATGAGTAACGTTAATTTGTCGACCGGGAACGAATCTGGTATTAGCTCTTTCTTTTTAATTAGAAAAGCTCACGGGAAGTTTAGATATAGTTTCGATCATAGTTTTGCAGATGAAGAATATGATATCAACGATTTAGGATTAAATTTTAGAAATAACTTCAATAACTTCGGAATTGATATTAATTACCGAATTTTTAAACCAACTGAAAAGTTGAATAATTTCTTCATCAATACTTACGTGAATTATAGACGTTTATATAGACCAAGTACATTTACCGGAACTAATTTTGGAGCGCATTTAAGTGCTCAAACGAAAAAATTAATGTGGTTTGGAGGTAACATTAGGATAGAACCAGGAAAACAATTTGACTATTTTGAGCCTAGAGATTTTGAAAACAAACGTTTTTTTATTTACAAGAACAATATGAATGGTAATGTCTGGTTCGAGACCAATAGTAATAAAACTCTATCACTTGAGGCAAGTTTAGGTGGGGTTACTATGTTTGATAAGGAAAGGGACTTAGCTGGTTTTTGGTTTGGTTTAGAACCTACTATCAGATTTAATGATAAGTTTAGAGTAGGTTATGAATATGAATACCAAAGTATTAAGGGAGGTCGAGGATTTGTTGATAATATTAATGATGAAATTCTGTTCGGTGAAAGAGATGTTTTGACTATAGAAAATAGTATTTCTGGGAGCTATAATTTCAATTCATTTCATGGTCTTTCACTTACTTTTAGAAATTTCTGGAGTACTGTAATATATGATAACAATTTATTTGCCTTACAACAAGACGGATTGCTTAATACAGAAGATGGTTATACTACCACTGATATTGAAAATCCTAATATTAATTTCAATACGTGGAATTTAGATTTTCGATATACATGGCAATTTGCACCGGGTAGTCAATTAACGGCTTTGTATAGAAATTCTCTTTTTAATATGGATAATAATTCAAGGGAGGATTATTTTGGTAGTTTGAAATCTTTATTCAAACAGCCTATAGAAAATGTATTTTCGCTTCGCTTGGTTTATTATATCGATTATAATAATTTAAAGAATATTTTTAAAAGTAAATCTTCTAAACCTATTTAGAGCTTCCTAATATTTCTTCTGAGAAATATATTCATGCGTTAATGTTAATTTCACTTAATAACTCTATATGGTACTTTTCAATATTATCATAATTCTGAAATGAATTAACAAAATTTTATGAATTATTCATAGTATTTATTAGACTTTGGATGTAACATTCCTAAAATATTAAGGTCTCTATTAGCAAACTAATAAACTTCATTCAACCTCAATTCATGAAAAACCTACTCTCCTTTTTGTTGGCCACTTTTCTTTTTCATCCTTTCATTAATGCTCAAGAAGAAGGGAAGAAACAAGAAAAAGTTCCGAAGCGTATTTATACTACAAAGGCTTTAGGTCAGGAAAAAGCTCCGGTTATTGACGGCATACTAGAAGATGCTGGTTGGAATATTGTAGAATGGACAGGAGATTATATAGAAAATCAACCTGACGAAAATACTCCACCAAGCGAACAAACGCAATTTAAAATTGTATACGATAAAAAGAACCTATATATCGGGGTTAGAAATTTTGATAGCCACCCTGACAGCATTGTTAGGCGTTTATCAAGAAGAGATGGTTTCGCTGGAGATTGGGTGGAGTTTAATATTGATAGTTACCATGATTTAAGAACAGCCTTTTCCTTTACTATTACGGCAGCAGGAGTTAAAGGGGATGAATTCATAACTAACAATGGTAGTAACTGGGATGGTAGTTGGAACCCCATTTGGTACGCTAAAACCAATATCGATGATAAGGGTTGGACCGCCGAAATTAGAATTCCTTTAAGCCAACTAAGATTTGGTAAAGACAAGAATCAAGTTTGGGGATTGCAATCTACTCGACGTTTTTTTAGGAAAGAAGAACGTTCCTTATGGCAACGTAAGCCCCAGGATGCACCGGGGTGGGTAAGTGAATTTGGTGAATTACACGGTTTGATAGATTTAGAGCCTCAAAGACAATTGGAAATACAACCTTTTACCGTAATACAATATGATAAGTTTCCCAAAGAAGAAGGAAACCCTTTTCGGGACGGTACAGATTTTAAACTGAATGGTGGATTGGATGCAAAAATTGGTATTACTAATGACCTTACCTTGGATTTAACAGTGAACCCGGACTTTGGACAAGTAGAAGCAGATCCAGCGGCGATTGCTCTTGATGGATTTGAAATATTCTTTAATGAACAACGCCCTTTCTTTGTTGAGAACAATAATATTTTTAATTACAGGATTTCTCAGTCCAATGCGGGCAATACTTTTGGGTCAGATAATTTATTCTTTTCCAGAAGGATAGGAAGGAGTCCTCAAGGCTTTCCTGAGACTGAGGATGGAGAATTTGTTGATCAGCCTGCGAACACAACTATTTTGGGAGCGGCAAAATTTAGCGGTAAAACAAAAAACGGCTGGTCAATTGGAGTTTTAGAGAGTGTCACAGCAAAAGAATATGCCGAAATTGACAATAATGGAGAGCGAAGAGAGGAGTTGGTAGAACCATTAAGCAATTACTTCGTTGGCCGATTACAAAAAGATTTTAATGAGCAGAAAACATTTGTTGGCGGAATTTTTACTGCTACCAATCGAGATTTACCTTCTCATCTGGAATTTCTGCACAAATCGGCATATACAGGGGGATTAGATTTTAAACATCAATGGAAAGACAGGGCATGGTATGTAGGAGGAGATATTGTCTTTAGTCATGTTGAAGGAACCATAGAAGCCATACAAAATACTCAGGAATCGCAGCGGCATTTATTTGGAAGGGTTGATGCCAGTCATCTTGAAGTTGATCCAAACCGTACTTCACTTACGGGATCAGGAGGTAATATTCAGATTGGTAAAGCGGCAAATGGACACTGGCGCTTTGAAAGTGGATTTACATGGAGATCTCCTGAACTTGAGGTGAACGATTTAGGTTTTCAGCGTCAAGCTGATGATTTAAGACATTATACGTGGATTGGGTATAGATCACTAAAACCCTTTTCAATTTTTAGACAAATTGGGTTAAACTATAATCATTGGACAGCTTGGGATTTTGAAGGGAATCATAACCTCTTACAATGGAATGTAAACAGTTGGGCAAATTTCAAGAACAATTGGTTTGGAAATATCGGCTTTAATTATCGTCCTATTCGTCATTCTATTTCTGCACTGCGAGGCGGGCCACGACTTCGAGGATCCCAAAATTTTAATTATTGGAATAGTATCGGTACGGATAATCGCAAAAAGATCCGATTCAACCTATTTCATAATGGCGGGAAGGCTTTTGATGGCTCGTTTAATTTCTTTAATGTAGATTTTAATGTTTCATATCAACCTACAAATGCACTACGTGTTTCTGTTAATCCTGAATACAGCATCAACAATGATAAACTTCAATTTGTTGAAAATGTAGAAGTAGGGAATGAAACCAGATATATTAATGCCATGATCAAACAACGTACCTTGAGCATGTCTGTAAGAATTAATTATACGATAAATCCCAATCTGACGATTCAATATTATGGACAACCCTTTATTTCAAGAGGGCGTTATTCTAATTTTAAATCGATTACAGATGCCCAGGCAAATAACTTCGAAGATCGTTTCCAATTGTATAGCAGTAATCAAATTTCAGTTGATGATGTTAATGAACTAATTCTCGTCGATGAAGATAGTAATGGAATAACCGACTTTGAATTTGATAAACCCGACTTCTCCTTTGTGCAATTCAGATCGAATTTGGTTGTGCGTTGGGAATACATTCCGGGCTCCGAAGTATTTTTGGTTTGGTCGCAGGGTGTTACCGGATCGGGAAATCCAGATGACGGTCTTTTTACGGGTCTGGATGAGCAAATCTTAGGGCAGGAAAAGAATAATACCTTTTTAATTAAAGCCACCTATAGATTCAGAAGATAATATTTTATATCTGCACTTCTTTAAAACTTTAACAGAACCATCAGAGGAATTAACAAAACCTTAAGATTGGTTTATGGTATCTTGCCGGCACAAAGGCAACAGATATTAACCCTACTTAATGAGAAAATTATTTTCTTTTTTTCTTTGTTTACTTTTTATACTTCTAAAGGTAAATTCGCAAGAGCAAAAAACAAAAGTTCCAGTAAAAATCTATACAACAAAGGCTTTAGGTCAAGAAAAAGCTCCTTTAATTGATGGGCTTTTAGATGATGCCAGTTGGAATTTGGTGGAATGGGGCGTTGATTTTATAGAAAATGAACCCGATGAGAATACACCGCCTACCTTTCAAACCAAGTTCAAAATAATTTATGATGATAAGAATTTATATGTAGGTATAAAATCACTAGATGCTGCGCCAGATAGTATCGTAAACAGGCTCTCTAGAAGAGATGGTTTTGTAGGTGATCGTGTAAATGTTTTGATTGATAGTTACCATGATAAACGAACCGGCTTTGTTTTTACAGTGACATCAGCTGGAGTAAAAGGCGATGAAATTGCTACTGATAATGGTGATAATATAGATGATAGTTGGAACCCAGTATGGTATACAAAAACAAATATAGATAGTGAGGGTTGGACAGCCGAAATGAAAATTCCGTTAAGTCAATTACGATTTGGAAAATCAAAAGAACAGATTTGGGGGCTGAATGTAGTTCGCCGAATATTTAGAAAAAATGAAACTTCCTTATGGCAACGCATACCTGTTGATGCTGCTGGTTTTGTTAGTGAAGCTGGAGAATTACATGGTTTAATAGATTTAATTCCGCAAAAGCAATTAGAAATACAACCCTTTACGGTGTTGCAATATGATACTTTTCCTAAAGAAGAAGGTAATCCTTTTCGGGATGGAGATGATTTTAAATTAAACGGAGGTTTAGATGCTAAAATTGGCATTACAAATGATTTGACGTTAGACTTGACTGTAAATCCAGATTTTGGACAAGTAGAGGCAGACCCTGCTGCAATTTCCCTTGACGGATTTGAAATTTTCTTTAGAGAGCAACGACCTTTTTTTGTAGAGAATAAAAATATATTTGACTATAGATTAGGCGGAAATCAAGATAATTTGTTTTTTTCAAGACGTATTGGAAGAAACCCTCAAGGATTTATAACCACCGATGACGACAATGATTTTAGTGATAGACCCTCAAATACTACTATTTTAGGAGCAGTGAAATTTAGTGGTAAAACAAAAGATGGCTGGTCTATTGGTTTTTTAGAAAGTGTTACGTCAAAGGAAGTTGCAGAAATAGTAAATAATAAAGGAGAAACCAGAGAAGCCATAGTAGAGCCTTTAACTAATTATTTAGTAACTAGAGTTCAAAAGGATTTTAACAAGAATAATACTTTTATTGGTGGGATATTTACAGCAACTAGCCGAGATTTAGGCGACCAATTTAACTTAGAATATGATTCAGATATTGACCAATACACTGATGCTGATACAAAAGAAATTATAGATCCTTTTACTAGTAGTAGAATAGAAAATAATCTAAATTACATTCGTAAGTCTGCCTATACGGGAGGTTTAGATTTTAAGCATCAATGGAAAGATAGAAAGTACTATATTGAAGGGAATGTTATGATGAGTCATGTTGAAGGAAGCAAAGAAGCAATACAGAGTACTCAAGAATCATTAACACATTTATTTAATAGAGTTGACGCTAGTCATGTTGAAGTTGATCTTTCAAGGACATCATTGACAGGTACAAGTGGTAATTTCGAGTTTGGCAGGTCGGGTAGTGGGCATTGGCGTTATAATATTGGAGCCAATTGGCGATCGCCAGAATTAGAATTGAATGATATTGGTTTTCTCCGTCAAGCGGATGAAATACGTCAGTATGGGCGTATTAATTGGAGAACATTAAAACCAACAGGTATTTTTAGACTTATTTTTGCAAATTTCAATATGTTTACTTCCTATGATTTTGATGGAAATTTTAATAGGATACAATATCGTTTAAATAATTATGTCGAATTTAAGAATAATTGGGGAGCAGAAATAGGATTTATTCACAAACCAAGAATATTTACCAATACTATTTTAAGAGGAGGGCCACGATTTCGTTTTTCGGAAGAAAATATTAACTTCTTTTTTATGAATAGTGATAACCGTAAAAAATTACGTTTTTTTGGCGGTTATGTATATTCACTAGCCAAACAAAATAACTTTAGTTTTTTGAGATTTGAAGGAAGTATTACTTATCAACCAACAAATGCGTTGAGTATTTCAATTAAGCCAGAATACAGCAAAAATCCAAATAAGACTCAATATGTAACAGAAACGGATATTAATGGAGCGCCTAGGTACATATTAGCAAAAATAGATCAACAAACATTCAATGCCTCTATTCGATTGAATTATACGATCAATCCGAATTTAACAATCCAATACTACGGGCAACCATTTGTTTCAAGAGGTAGATATAGTAATTTTAAGTTTGTAACCAATCCATTAATTGATAATAGAACCAACCCAATTGCAGACAATTTAAACGATCGTTTCGAGCGGATTAATAATACACAGGTTACTTTTATTGACAATACCTATTTTATAGATGAAGATTTAAATGGCTCAACAGATTATGAAATAAGCAATCCAGATTTTTCATTTGTGCAGTTCCGTTCTAACTTAGTAGTACGTTGGGAATATATACCTGGATCAGAAGTGTTCTTTGTATGGTCACAAGGAGTTACCGGTGATGGAGATCCACGAAATGATTTATTCGAAAATTTGGATAACCAAATTTTAGGTCAGAAAAAGGACAATACATTTTTAATTAAAGCAACTTATAGATTTAGACTGTAGTTGTTAAAAAATTATTCTCGTTTATTTTTCTTTAGGTATCAGTTTTATCCCCTTGTAAAACTATTTTTTTTATCAGAACAATTTGACCTAAATGGTAATGTGTATGTTCAATAATTCCGTGCAAATTTCTATAATAATTTCCATATTTTTTATCTGTGAAATTTTCAAAGAGTATTTGTTCTGGTAATAGTTCAATTAATTTGGTAAAGTTTTCTACATCGGTCCAGACCTTGTCCAAGAGTATTTGCCAATCTTCCTGAGATTTAATTGAAGGGAGGTCAAAACTATATTTATCCTTTGAGTCTAAATGTCCTCCTTGAAGTACTTTTAGAGCGGCCACTATATAATAATTTGAGTGATAAACTAGGGTTGCGATAGTGTTGAAAGAGCATACTTGTGTTGTAGCTTGCTGCCGTGTTAGGTTTTCTACATGTTCCTTAAGGTTTGAAAAAGTCCAATTGCCACCAAAATAAACTTCTCTTAAGTGTTTTGCTATTTGAGTTGTTACGTTCATAGTTTATATAATTTAGGAGATAAGGTGTTGTAGTATCCCGAAGGGCGCTATTCATTATGCATATTGTTGATATTTTGTTATCCTTCTGAGCGTATAATTTTCAAGAAAATTTTGAATATCAATAAAGATATAAACCCAATAAGTAAACCAACAATAAATTCCACCAGAATTTTCGGCAAAGGCTGAAAAAGGTCATGCAGAAAATGTACATTATGAACAAATATTCCTCCTGCAACCAAAATCATTGCAATAGTGCCTATGAAAGCTAAGCTTCTAATTACAAAAGGCAATGTCTTTACCAAACCTATTCCTATACTTTTTGAAATACTTGTTTTATTTTTACTTAATTGTATTAATTTAAAACCTAAATCATCCATTCTTACTATTAATGCTACAATACCGTAAACTCCGACGGTTGCTAGCATGGCAACTATTGTAACTACGGCAATTTGTACATTAAGTTGTTTGCCAACCACTGAACTTAGTGCTATAATTATAATTTCTACAGATAGTATAAAATCCACAATTATTGCAGATTTTATCTTTTTGTTTTCATATTCCAATATTTCATCTTCTGTCATTTCTAAGCTCTCAATACCAAGCTTAGAATGGTTTTTATGAAATAAATATTCGTATATTTTTTCGGCACCTTCATAAGCCAAGTATATACCTCCTATTAATAGAATCGGGATAATTGCCGATGGAAAGAAAGCACTTAAAAGAAAAGCAACCGGTAGAATAATTAATTTATTTACAAAAGATCCTTTAGTTATTTTCCATAAAACGGGCAATTCTCGTGATGAAACAAAGCCCGAAGCTTTTTCAGCATTCACAGCTAAATCATCTCCAAGAATACCTGCTGTTTTTTTTGTTGCAATTTTACTCATAGTAGCTACATCATCCATGAGAACAGCAATGTCATCTAATAGAGCAAAAAATCCTGATGCCATACTTCTATATTGTTTGTTTTGAGTGTATTAATGATCAATTTTTGCAAATTCTATATTTTTTAATAATTAGCAACGATTAACATATGATTTGAGCCATTTAAAATCAGTTGTGATTTTGACAAGTCAAATCAGATATTAAATATAATAGAATTAAATGAAGTTTTTAAGTAAACAAGAATTTTATGCATTGTTGTAAAATGTTATTTTTTCTTTCTAATTGACAAAATAGAATCATCATCTTCAAACTCTTTATAATTTTCGATTGAAAGGCCCTCCTTGTAGTACTTTTAAAGCTGTAACTATATAATAATTTGAGTGATATACAAGGGTTGCGATATTGTTGAAAGAGTAAATCTGAGTTGTGGCTTGCTGTCATGTTAGATTTTCTAAATTATCTTTAAGGTTTGAAATTCCAATTGCCACCAAAATAAACTTCTCTTAGGTGTTTTGAAATTTGAGTCGTGTGGTTCATAATTTACTTAATTTTAGGAGATAAGGTGTTTGTGTATCGTTTAGTTTAGCTGATTATTTTTTCAAGTTCGTATTTTAGAATGGCATTTCAAAAAAAGGCAAATAAAATATCTCCTTGTTTTAATAGTTGTTGCGGTTTATTAACAATTATGGCCGTTATTGTACACTGACTACTTTTCTAATTGGTCAACTAATTGTCTTACAAGAACAGTATCGTATATAATTTTCAGTTTACTAATTTTATTCATAGAATCATATTCAATAATATCAACAACATCAAATTTCACTTTTCGGTTATTTTTTAACGTCCATTTGTAAGTAAAGTATAAGGCTAGCTTATTTGAGTCTTTCTCTTCGAAAATTCATCTGCTTTTTTAATTCCGTAAATAGGAGAATCTACAATCCATTTTCATTGAACAATTCAATTACCTGTTCAATATTTCCAGATTCAAGATATTCCAAATATTTATTTGCTAATACTTTCATATTCATTGTTTGTTTTAGAGCTTGCATACAACGACCTACTAAACGCAGTTCTGTTTTGCGAACGAAAAGATAATAAATTTATGCAACAATGATTTGAGAATCTGACTGATGTTGGAGATTAGGTCTCAAATTATTGTTTATC
>Ga0209344_10001489_pt1 | contig 30171 bp, 24 predicted proteins | sample Cruoilmetagenom6_FD_187293 | JGI IMG/M metagenome (GOLD analysis project Ga0209344, IMG submission 187293) | Oil polluted marine microbial communities from Coal Oil Point, Santa Barbara, California, USA - Santa Barbara Oil Seep Sample 6 (SPAdes)... | ecosystem: Environmental > Aquatic > Marine... | reverse complement strand
TTCTAATAATTGGTGTGTTTCTAAAATGGTTTTTAGTCTGTTTACTTGACTGTTTTCGCTTACAGAAAACATTCCCCAAGGACCAAAAGATGTTATTAATATAGCTGTGAAAAGCGAAATAGGAATAAATTTAATATTGGTTTTACCAATGGTAAAGTAAATAGCCACCAGTGTAAGCCAACATCCTAATAATAAAATAATATATCGGTTTATGGTAATGCCATAATCTCCAATTCGCATGTTAATAGCAATGAATAACATAATGATTAAGGGAAGTAAAATAAAATAGTATGCCCTAGAGAAAGAGGCAATCCATTTGTTTTCTTTTTGTTTGGAATAAGGATAAATCAATAAGAAGTTTAGAATTCCTAATATAGCTACGCAAACTATTAGGTAAGAAACAATTCCCTTTGGCCAGTCCCAAACGGCAAATATTTTAATACCATAACCGTATAAAATTAGTAAGTACAGCATTAATAATGGTAGTAATATGTACTGAGAAAAAATCTTTAATCCTGCGGGGTATTCATAGTTATTATCTAAATCGGTCAAAGATTTTGGCATTCCAGCAGTAAAAAACCAAGTGTTAAACAAACCTGCAATGATTACCCAAAACTCAAAATAAAACTGGTCACGAATTTTTACATCAAACAATAAATTTAAGGAAACCAATGCCAATACAATTCCAACGTATAAAAATCCGGAATATAATACAGAAGTTAAAAACCTAATAAATAATACCTTGTTATATTGCCAAAAGCCATTAATTTCTTTTTTAAGAATAAAAGGAGCAAAGGCAACTAATAAATGGATAGTAATGTTGTAAATAGCGTATCTTATATAAGGGAGAGTGGTGTTGAAAGATTCGTCAGAATTAGGTAAACTAAAATAAATACCTACTAAAATTAAGGTGCCTATTAAGCTGAGTAAAGCTTTTATTTTGAAAGAAAAATTTAGCTTTTCACTAAAAACAGTAACACAAAAAAATAAAGGAATACCTAAAGCAGCACAAAGCATTAGATTGATAATCGGAAATAAATTGCCTTGATAATGCTCATGCTCTATCAAATAAATAGCACAAACTACTCCAATAGTTGCCGATACTATGCTTAGCGGAAATCTTTTTAAGGCAGTTATAGCTTTTTCCTGAAGGTATTGAATAGAAGGAAGTTTCATGTTCTTTTTTTAGTTAAAAATAATTGTGAAAATAATAAATTTTATGCATCTAAGTACTAAACTATATAATTTTTAAGTTATTATAAATGTCTAACCAAAACCGTAAAATCATGAACCATTTTCAAAAAACCACCAAGAAAAATGAACGAATGAGATTTGTTTATTTTCAATTAGGACTATTAATTAGTTTTTCATTAACCTTTTTCGCTTTCGAATGGACGACTTATTATTCTGTGAAAGATTTAAAAGGGGTAAAAATAATTGATGATGACATAGAAACAGTTCTTCCACCAGTTAATCCCGAAGTAGAAAAGCCAATAGTTAAGACTGAACCTACTCCAAGAAAAAATATTGATAAATTAATAATTGTGGATGATGTAAACAAGAAAACTACTGAAGAGCCTACAAAAGAAGACCCTTATGTAGAGCCGAAATTTGATGATAAATGGGTTGAAGTTGAGCCACCAGTAATAGATCCTGATCCAATAGATTATCCTGATGAAATGCCTGGTTTTATCGGTGGAGATAAAGCATTGTATCAGTACTTATCTAATAACATTAAATATCCAAAAATTGAAATTAAAAGGGGAGTTGAAGGTAGGGTATATGTAGAGTTTGTGGTGGGGAAAAATGGAGAAATTTCAGATATTAAAATATTAAGGGGTGTTAGTGAATCTATAGATGCAGAAGCTATAAGGGTGATTAAAGCTATGCCCAATTGGTTGCCTGGAAAACAAAAAGGTAGAGCTGTTAAAGTAAGGTATAAAATGCCAATTAGCTTTAAGTTGATTAAGTAATTATAAAGCTATGTATAATAGAAAAGCTTTCAGGAATGTTTCTTGGAAGCTTTTTTTACATCTTTGTTTTACACAAAAATATCTGCATAACTTTAGCTAATAACTATTAACAAAACAATATTATAGTATAATTTTGAGCTATATTTTTTAATAAAATAAGTTAAGTGTTATGGAATCAAAAGAAATAAATAAAGCGGTTGTTCAAGATAAGCCAACGGGGAATAAGAATAACAAATTTATGATGGTTATTATCATTTTGTTATTGGGCTTTTGTGGTTATCTTATTTGGCAAAATCTAGAATTGAAAAAAGCAATTGACAAAGGAGAAATTGCTTATACAGAAGTTTCTACTGAAAGAGATCAGGTGCAAGCTGAATTGGAAGAAATGCTAAAAAAATATGAAGATTTAGAAACAGATAATCAGGAGCTAAGTACTGAGTTAGCAGCAGAGAAAGCTAAAATTGAGGAATTAATTAAAAAAGCTAAAGGTAAAGATTGGTCAATTTATCAGTTGAAAAAAGAAACTGAAACTCTTCGTAAAATTATGAAAGGTTATGTGGTACAAATAGATTCTTTAAACCAATTGAACAATAAACTGACAGATGAAAATAAAACAGTTAAAAATCAATTATCTAACGAGCAAAAAAAGGCCCAAGAATTAACAGAGAAAAATGAAAACCTAAATACGTTAGTTACGGTTGCTTCACACTTGAAAACATTAAATCTTACTTCTTACGGTGTAAAAGTAAAAAATGATAATACAGGTAAAGAAATGGACAGAGCTAAAAAGGTAGATAAAATCAGAACATCATTTACTGTACAGAAAAATACCATTACTAAACCAGGTAAAAAAATCATTTATGTTAGGATTTTAACACCTGATGGGAGAGTTTTATCTGAAAAAACAGACGATTCTAATAAATTTGATTTTAATGGAGTAAGAGGATTATACTCTTCTAAAAAAGAAATTGACTATAAGAATGAAGACATGCAAGTAACTATAGACTGGGTTAAGATAGATGAATTTCCTGTTGGAGAGTATAATGTAGAAGTTTATGCTGATGGTGTTGATATAGGTAAAACCAAGTTTACCCTGAAATAATTTAACAAAAACTGCTGAATTCTTTAATTTCGCATTTAATTGAAAAAATAGATTAAATTATGGAAAACATTGACGTTACAAAGTATTACGATTTAGCTGCAGAATTAATAATGACTTATGGACCTAAACTATTAGGTGCATTAGCAGTATTGATAGTTGGATTATTTATCATTAAAGCACTTAATAAATCTTTTAAAAAATTTCTAGAAACAAGGAGCATTGATCCTTCATTAAAACCATTTTTCTCTAGTATTGTAAGTGTACTATTAAAAACATTATTGGCTATTAGTGTATTAAGTATGCTCGAAATAGAGATGACTTCTTTTATAGCGATTCTTGGTGCTGCAGGTTTAGCAATTGGCATGGCATTATCAGGATCATTACAAAACTTTGCTGGAGGAGTAGTTATATTAATTTTTAAACCATTTAAAGTAGGGGATTTTATAGAAGCACAAGGCTACAGTGGTACAGTTAAAGGAATTCAAATTTTTAATACCATATTAACGACTCCAGATAATAAAACGATAATTATTCCTAATGGAGGATTGTCAACTGGATCGATGATAAATTACTCTACGGAATCATTAAGAAGGGTAGATTGGACTTTTGGTGTTGGGTATGGAGATAGCACGGCACAAACAAAAGAAGTTTTACAAAAATTAATTGATAATAATGAATTAATTTTAAAAGATCCAGCTCCATTTATAGCAGTTTCTGCTTTGGCAGATAGTTCAGTTAATTTTGTTGTAAGAGTTTGGGTAAAAGCTCCTGATTATTGGACAGTGTTTTTCGATATGAATGAAAAAGTGTATAATACATTTAATGAAGAAGGATTAAATATTCCATTCCCACAAATGGATGTTCATGTTCATAATAAATAATTCACTTATAAAATAATTATAAATAGATGAAAAAAATAATTTATGCAGCCATAATGTTAGCTGTAAGTGTAGAGGTGGTAAATGCCCAAGTTGTTGATGATGAATTAACTGAAGCAGAAAAAAAAATAAAAGCTCAAGAAGCAGATAGTTTAGATGGATGGAAAGTAGGTGGTGTATTTGGAGTTAACTTAACTCAAGCTAGTTTTACCAATTGGGCTGCTGGTGGTGAAAACTCTGTAGCTGTAAATGGTTTACTTAGCACTTTTGCTAACTACAAAAAAGGTCCTTCATCTTGGGATAATACACTTAACCTTGCTTACGGTATGTTAAAACAAGGAGAAGATGGTGTTAGAAAAACAGATGATAGAATAGATTTTATGTCGAAATATGGTTATAAGGCTACCGAAAGATGGTATTACGCTGCTTTGGTAAACTTTAAAACTCAGTTTGCTGATGGTTACAACTATCCTGATGATTCAACAGAAATATCTACTTTTCTTGCTCCGGCTTATGCATTAGCAGCAATTGGTATGGACTATAAACCTCATGATAATTTTACTGCGTTTATATCTCCTTTTACTGCAAGAATGACTATAGTAAATGATAAAACCTTAGCAGATGCCGGTGCTTTTGGTGTTGATCCAGCTGAATTTGATCTTTTAGGAAATAAAATTAAAAATGGTAAAATGCTTAGAGCTGAATATGGGGGATACATAAGAGTGATGTACAAAAAAGAAATAATGGAAAATATTAACTTAGAAACCCGTTTCGATGCCTTTTCTAATTATACTGAAGAACCAACACATATTGATGTAAACTGGGAATTATTACTTTCACTTAAAGTAAATAAATTTATTTCAGCAACTGTATCTACTCAGCTAATTTATGATCATGATATTGATATCGCAGTTGATAGAAATAATGATGGCGTTATAGACGGTACTGGACCAAGAGTTCAGTTTAAAGAAATATTAGGGGTAGGGTTGAATTACAAATTCTAAACCTTTACCTAAATTAATTTTACCTAAATACTAAACACAAGCATTTCAAATTATTTGAAATGCTTGTGTTGTTTATAATTTCAAAATTTATTGATATTTTCGCCACAAGGCAACCGAACCAACATAATAACGTCTTAAGATAAAATTAAATGGATCGAGAAGATCAAGATAAATTAAAACGTCTTGTTAACGAATGTGTTAAAGGCAACAGGCAAGCTCAAAAAGAGCTGTATAAGATGTACTATGGAAAAATGATGAGTGTTTGTTATCGTTATGCCAATAATACAGATGAAGCCAAAGATGTCTTGCAAGATGGATTTGTTAAGGTTTTTCAACATCTTAAAAGTTATAATTTTAAAGGTTCTTTAGAAGGTTGGGTAAGAAGGATAATTGTAAATACAGCCATAGATTGTTATAGAAAAAACAAAGGCGTATATTTTGTAGAAGATGAAGATAATTACATTTTAGATGCTAATTATTCAGAAAGTGCAGAAAGTATTTACAGCAATTTTGGAGTAGAAGTAATTATGGAATCCATTCAAGAGTTAACACCTGTTTACAGAACAGTTTTTAACTTGTATGTGCTAGAAGGCTACTCCCACAAAGAAATTGCAGATGAACTAGAAATAAACGAAGGAACATCTAAGTCTAACTTAGCTAAAGCAAAAAGAAATTTAAGACAAATATTAGAAAAAAAGAATGCCCAAAAACATGGATAAATTCGAAAAATTAATAAAAGACAAAATTGAACAACACGAAGTTCCTTTTAATGAAGCCCATTGGAATGAGATGGATGCTAAATTAAACTCGTTAAAAAATGTTCAATACATTAAAAATATTGCTATTGCAGCTTCAGTTGTTGCTGTGGTAGCGGTTTCTGCTTACTTTATCTCCAATAATAATATAGATGATAAAAATAGTATAGAAAATTACTCAACAGAAGTTAATACTAACGAACAAACTCCTTTAATTAAGGAAGAAACTTCCAATACAAATAATACAACTATTAATACTACCAACAACGAAAATAATATTCAAGAAAATCATGCTAACCAAACTCAAGTTATTGATGAAAAAATAACAGAGCAATTATCGGAAGAAAAAACACCTTTGTTGGTTGAAGATATTAAACAAAAAGAAATAGTTGATAATAAATCTCCTGAAAACAATAACAACACTGTTGCAGATTTAAATGTACAGGCAGAAGTGTTAAGTTCGACAGTATGTTTAGGTCAGCAAGTAGTATTTAAATCAAAAGTTAATGCTTATAACCCATCTTATTTATGGGATTTTGGTGACGGAACAACATCTAATAATGCACAGCCACATCATGTGTATGATAAAGCAGGAAATTATGAGGTAACGTTAACTGTTGTAAATAATGAAACCAAACAAAAAACAGTTGAAAATGTAGGAAGTGTGACCATTCTTCCAACACCAACTAAAGATTTTACTTATACAGAAGAGGCATTAGCTCACGATAAAAATAAATTTTCTTATCCTGCAACAACGCTTAAAACAGAAAACCAAAACATTATTAGTGCTTATTTGTGGAAAACGAATGATGGAAGAACATCCACAGAAGCAACACCAAGCTTTGTTTTTGAAGATAAAGGAACTTATGATGTAAAACTAATGCTTACTCACCAATCTGGTTGTTATGTAGAGTTTACTAAATCTGTGGAAATTACCTTAGATATGGACTTATTAGCTCCATCAGGGTTTATTCCTAATAGTTCTATTGAAGAAAATCAAACATTTATTCCTAAAGCATTATTAGGTTGGGATGTAAATTTCAAAATGATTATTACCGATAAAAGCGGCAAGTTAATATATGAAACTACTGATAAATCTAAACCATGGAATGGTAAGCTAAACAACTCAGGAGAACAACTTTCAAACGATATTTACTTATGGAAAGTGGTTACTTATGATGCAAACGGAAAAGCATATCATCATAATGGAACCATTCGCTTAATGAATAAATAATTTAAGCAGTCACTCCCTTCAAAAATAAAATGACAAAATTCATGGTTTTATAAACTAAAACCACGGAATTTTGCATCTGTAATGCAAGCAGAAAAAACGTATACAAAGCAAAAAACAACTTGTTACCATTGTGGTGAAGATTGCTTGGAAGAAACATTGGTTTACGATAGTAAGTCTTTTTGTTGCGTAGGGTGTAAATCTGTTTATGAAATTCTTAATCAGAATGATTTATGTAATTATTATGATTTAGAAAAAACACCGGGCATTTCTCCACCAAAAAATGTTTCTAAAAAACACGAGTACCTCGAAAATCAAGAAATAGTAGAAAAATTAATTGATTTTAAGGATGATGAACGTATGTTGGTTACTTTCTATTTACCACAAGTTCATTGTAGTTCTTGTGTTTGGTTGTTAGAGAATTTATACAAACTAAATCCACATATATTTTCATCTAGAATTAACTTTCTAAAAAAAGAACTTAAACTGTCTTTCAATTATCATCAACTTTCATTAAGACAATTGGTGGAATTACTGGCTTCAATAGGTTACGAGCCTGAAATTAATTTCTCAGATACATCAAAAGATAAAAAGTATAAAATAGATAGAAGTTTAGTGTATAAGCTAGGAATAGCCGGATTTGCTTTTGGTAATATTATGATGTTGAGTTTGCCCGAATATTTTGGCTTAGATGATATAAAAGAACTTTCGTTCGCCAAATTCTTTGGATACATTAACATTTTACTTTCCCTACCTGTGTTGGTGTATAGTGCATCAGATTATTTAAAATCGGCTTGGGTAGCTGTAAAACACAGAACAATTAACATAGATATTCCCATTGTGTTGGGAGTAATAGCTTTGTTTTTCAGAAGTGTTTATGAAATTGTTAGCCACCAAGGAGCGGGATATTTAGATTCACTTGCAGGGTTGATTTTCTTTATGTTGTTGGGAAAGGTTTTTCAGCAGAAAACCTATGCCGTATTATCTTTTGAGCGGGATTATAAATCGTATTTTCCAATATCATCAACCATTATTAAGCAAAATGGAGAGGAGGTAAGTATTGCTGTTTCGGAACTTAAAAAAGGCGATATTATCCTAATAAGAAACAACGAAATTATACCGGTAGATGTACAATTGATAGCAGGTGAAGCAAAAATTGATAATAGTTTTGTTACAGGTGAATCCTTACCAGTAGAGATTAAAGTAGGTACAAAAATTTATGCCGGAGGAAAACAAAAAGGAGAAGCCATACAATTAAAAGTGTTGAAAGAAATTTCTAATTCTTACTTAACTCAATTGTGGAATGACGAAGCTTTTACTAAACAAAATCAGGATCAGTTTGCAGGAATAACCAATGTTATTAGCAAGTATTTTACGTTAATAATTATTGTAATTGCTTTAGGAAGTCTGTTTTATTGGTGGAATATTGACAAGAAAATTGCTATACATGCTTTTACATCGGTTTTAATTATTGCTTGTCCTTGTGCGTTAGCTTTATCCGCGCCATTTACCTTTGGAAATGTATTGAGAATTTTCGGTAGAAATAAATTGTATCTCAAAAACGCTGCTGTTATAGAACAACTAGCAAAAATTACCACGATAGTTTTTGATAAAACAGGAACACTTACCCAGGCAGCAAATTCCTCTATTTCTTATGTTGGAAAGCAAATGAATAACGATGAGTTAAATGCTGTAGCTTCGTTGTTAAGACAATCATCACATCCACTTAGTAAATTAGTTTTTGCAACATTAGAAAGTTACCAAATAATAGAAACAAAAGATTTTGAAGAAGTGTTGGGTAAAGGAATTGTTGCAACAGTAAATGGAAAAACGGTGAAAATAGGTTCTGCCAATTTTGTTGAAACTACAAAAGAAGATGCTACAACAACATCTGTAGTTTATGTAAAAATTAATGATAAGGTTTTGGGAAGATTTCAGCTAGAGAATACTTACAGAAAAAATTTAAAAACAGTAATTAATAAGTTGCAACAACATTTTAAGTTACATTTAGTATCGGGTGATAATGATAGTGAACAGCAAAGATTGTTAGTGTATTTTTCTGAAGAAAATACTTTTTTATTTAATCAAACTCCCGAGCAAAAACTTAAGTACATAAAAGAACTACAACAGCAAAATGAAAAAGTAGCTATGATTGGTGATGGGTTAAATGATGCAGGAGCTTTAAAACAAAGTAATGTAGGTATTTCTATTTCTGAAGATGTTAATACTTTTTCTCCAGCTTGTGATGCTATTTTAGATGCTGCCGTGTTTGAGAAATTACCTTTATTTTTTAAGTATGCTAAAACAAGTATCAACATAGTAATTGCAAGTTTTATCATTTCTTTTTTATACAATATTGTAGGATTGAGTTTTGCAATTCAAGGGTTAATGTCGCCTGTGCTAGCAGCTATTTTAATGCCTCTAAGCTCAATTACAGTGGTGGTTTTTGTAACTATAACAACTAACCTTTCTGCTAAATTGATGAAAGTAGGTTGATGTCATGTTTATCACTATCAAATTTAAAAGAGACACTAAAAAACATTTTCTAATTTGACAAAAGTCATGTTTTTTTAAGTTTACTCATAATACTTTTACAAAAAATTATGAGCGTACTATTTATATTAATCATTGTAAGTTTAGCGGTAGCTATTAGTTTTCTGGTAGCCTTTGTATGGTCTGTAAAAGATGGGCAATACGAAGATGATTATACACCATCAATGCGAATGCTTTTTGATGATGAGATAAAAGAAACAAAAAATCAATCAAAATAAACTTTATAAATTATGACACAGCAAACAGAAAAGTTTTTTTATGACAATAAAATCGTAAAACTATTCGCTTATGCAACTATTTTTTGGGGCGTAGTAGGAATGTTAGTTGGATTGCTTGTAGCACTTCAAATGTATATTCCGGCATTAAATTTTAATTATGAGTTTACCACTTTTGGCAGAACCAGGCCATTGCATACCAATGCAGTAATTTTTGCATTTGTTGGTAATGGAATTTTTACAGGAGTTTATTACTCTTTACAAAGGTTACTCAAAACCAGAATGTGGAGTGATACATTAAGTTTAATTAATTTTTGGGGATGGCAGTTAATTATTGTCTCCGCTGCAATAACCTTATTGGCAGGATTTACAACCGGAAAGGAGTATGCTGAATTAGAATGGCCTATAGATATTGCTATTACTTTAATTTGGGTAGTTTTTGGATGGAACATGTTTGCTACTATCTTAAAAAGAAGAGAAAGACATTTGTATGTTGCTATTTGGTTTTATATAGCCACTTTTGTTACTGTTGCAGTTTTACACCTTGTAAATTCCTTTGAATTACCTGTAAGCTTTATGAAAAGTTACTCTTGGTATGCAGGTGTTCAAGATGCTTTAGTACAATGGTGGTACGGACATAATGCTGTTGCTTTCTTTTTAACAACACCTTATTTAGGATTAATGTATTATTTTGTGCCAAAAGCAGCACAACGACCAGTTTATTCTTATAAATTATCTATTATCCACTTTTGGGCGTTAATCTTCTTATACATTTGGGCTGGACCTCACCATTTACTTTATACTTCTTTACCGGAGTGGGCTCAAACGTTAGGAGTAGTTTTCTCAGTAATGCTTATTGCTCCATCTTGGGGAGGTATGATTAATGGACTATTAACACTTCGTGGTGCTTGGGATAAAGTTAGAGATAGTGCCGTACTTAAATTCTTTGTAGTGGCTATTACTGCTTATGGTATGGCAACTTTTGAAGGGCCTATGTTGTCACTAAAAAGTGTAAACGCAATTAGCCATTATACAGATTGGACAGTTGGACACGTTCATATTGGAGCCTTAGGTTGGAATGGTTTCTTAACTTTTGGGATGTTGTATTGGCTTATCCCTAGAATGTTTAATACTAAATTATATTCTGAAAAATTAGCCGGAGTTCACTTTTGGATAGGAACTATAGGGATATTAGTTTATGCTGTGCCATTATACTTTGCAGGATTCACACAATATTTAATGTGGCAAGAATTTACTACTGACGGTTATTTAAAATACCCTAACTTCTTAGAAACAGTTACTGAAATTGTTCCAATGTATATGACAAGAAGTATTGGAGGAACATTATATTTGGTTGGAGCCCTATTAATGGTTTATAACATCATTAAAACTGTAAAACAAGGTCAGTTTGTAAATAATGAAGCTGCCGAAGCTCCTGCTTTAGAACCTGTTTATACTCCTCATAATGGAGAACATTGGCACAGAGTTATTGAAAGAAAACCAGTTAAGTTATTAATATTCTCATTAATTGTAATACTAATTGGTGGAGCGGTAGAAATGGTACCAACTTTCTTAGTAAAATCTAATGTACCAACTATTGAGGCAGTAAAACCATATACACCTCTTGAATTACAAGGTAGAGATATTTATGTTAAAGAAGGTTGTTATAATTGTCACTCACAAATGATTAGACCATTTAGACATGAGGTGGAAAGATATGGCGATTACTCAAAATCAGGTGAGTTTGTTTATGACCATCCGTTCCAGTGGGGTTCGAAAAGAACAGGACCGGATTTAGCAAGAGAAGGTTCTAAAAAGTTAAGAAAATCTCACTCTTGGCATTATAACCACATGGAAGACCCAACAAGTATGTCGCCAGGCTCTATTATGCCTGCTTATCCTTGGATGTTAGAAAAAGACATAGACATAGAAAGTACCCCTGCAAAAATTAGAGCAATGCAAACGTTGGGAGTTCCTTATGCAGAAGGTTATGACCAACAAGCTATTGATGATTTGAAAAAACAAGCCAATGAAATAGCAGAGCAATTAAAAACTGAAGGAATTGAAAAAGCAGATGCTAATAAAGAAATTATTGCACTTATCGCTTACTTGCAACGATTAGGAACTGACGTAGAAAAATAATTTTAAAAAAGACAGAACTATGCTAAAGTTTATAAAACATAATATGGAAACAATTGGAGGGATAGAAATCTTTCCAATTATTTCACTGGTTATCTTTTTCCTCTTTTTTATCGGATTGTTAGTTTGGGTAATAACTACCAAAAAACAATATGTAGATTATATGGAAAAGTTACCACTAGAAGATGATAATATAAAAAAATAACGCTTATAACTAAGGAATCATGGAAAATAAAATCGAAAAATCAGACATAATTGAAGGTTTGGATAGTAATGTTACAGACCATGAATATGATGGAATTATTGAATTAGATAATTCACTTCCGCCATGGTGGCTGTATATGTTCTATGGAACAATAATTTTTTCAATAATATACGTTATTATGTTTTTTGGAATGGGAAAATTTAAGCAGCAAGATGAGTTAAAAGCAGAATATGCTGTAGCTGCAGAAAAAATTGAAGCTTACCAAAAAGAACATGGTGCTGCTGTAGATGAAAATACAGTTGTATTAGTTACAGATGCTGATAAATTAGCAGATGGTAAAGCTATTTATGAAAAAAACTGTGTTGCTTGTCATGCCGTAAATGGTGGTGGTGGAGTAGGCCCAAATTTTACCGATGATTATTGGATACACGGAAACAGCATTAATGAAGTGTTTAAAGTGGTTAAATATGGTGTTCCGGAAAAAGGTATGATTCCTTGGGAAGCACAATTAAATCCGGAGCAAATGCAAAATGTTGCTAGCTATATTCTGAACGAATTTGCAGGTAAAAATGTAGAGGGAGGAAAAGAGCCTCAGGGCGAAAAAGTGAATTAATGCCAATAAATTTAAGTAAAATGGAAGCAAATACATCAAACGATAATGCTTCATTCAGAAACAGAATTACAACAGTTGATGATGAGGGGAAAAGAAAATGGCTTTTTCCAAAAAAGCCTAAAGGTAAGTTTACCAACTACAGAACTTATTTAAGTTACTTACTGTTAATTATTTTGTTTGTTAATCCGTGGATAAAAATTGATGGAGAACCACTTTTAATGTTCAATATTATTGAACGTAAGTTCGTATTATTTGGTCAGGTTTTTTGGCCGCAAGATTTCTTTCTCTTTGCATTGATAATGATAACCATGGTTATTTTTATCGTGCTGTTTACTGCTGTTTATGGTAGGGTCTTTTGTGGTTGGATTTGTCCACAAACCATTTTTATGGAAATGGTTTTTAGAAAAATTGAGTATTGGATAGATGGAGATTACAAACAACAAATTCAACTAAAAAAACAAACTTGGAACACTCAAAAAATAGTTAAAAGAGTTTTTAAGTACGGGTTATTTTATCTCATCTCAGTAATTATAGCCCATACGTTTTTGGCGTATATCATTGGTTCAGATGAGTTGGTAAGAATTCAAACATCTCCTATTCAGGAACACCTTGTAGGCTTTATTACTATACTAGTTTTTAGCTGGGTATTTTTCTTTGTATTTGCATGGTTTAGAGAGCAGGTTTGTTTAATAGTTTGTCCTTACGGCAGATTGCAAGGCGTTATGTTAGATAGAAACTCGTTGGTAGTGGCATACGATTATATTCGTGGAGAAAAAAGAGCTAAATTCAAGAAGAACGAAGACAGAGCATCAGAAAACAAAGGAGATTGTATAGATTGTCACCAATGTGTAGATGTTTGTCCCACAGGAATTGACATTAGAAATGGTACGCAATTAGAATGTATTAATTGTACAGCATGTATAGATGCTTGCGACTACATGATGGAAAATGTTGGACTTGAAAAAGGCTTAATTAGAATTGACTCTGAAAATGCAATTGCCGAAAATAAAAGACAATTTTTTACTACAAGAGCCAAGGCATATACAGCCGTGTTAATTATTCTTGTTGGATTTATTATTTATTTGTTTACCTTGAGAGGAAGCATGGAAGCAAGTATTTTAAGAACTCCTGGAATGTTGTATCAAGAACAGGAAAATGGCTTTATTAGTAATTTATACAATGTTAAAGTGGTAAATAAATCCAATAAAGATTTAAAGCTTACCTTTGAACTTGAAAACATGGATGGCGAAGTGAAAATGGTTGGAATGGACACTTTAAGACTCGAAAAAGGAAAAAGCAACCAACAAGCATTTTTTGTAAATATCTCAAAAGAGAATTTGAAAGAAAAATCTACCGCTATTAAAATAGGTATTTACAACAATGGAGAGCTTATCCATGAAAATGAAACCTCCTTTTTAGGACCTAACACTACGAAATAATGAAATTCAATTGGGGAACAGGTATAACAATTTTTATAACACTATTTGTGGTGTCTATGAGTGCTATGGTTTTTAAAGCAAGCCAACAAAATGTAGATTTAGTTACAGAAGATTATTACGAAAAAGAGTTGGCTTTTCAGGACTTAAAAGATAAAGAAGCGTTGGTGTTAAGTCATTTTAAAGAACAAATTAGTTACAAAATTGAAAATGATAAATTACAATTGATTTTCCCAAGCAAAGTAGAAGGGGAGATAAAAGGTAATATTGTTTTCTTTAAACCTTCAGATGCAAGTTTAGATCAATCAGTTGATTTTACATCAGAAACTAAGGTGTTAGTTTATCCTTTAGACTTGTTCTCAACAGGCATGTATAAGCTCAGAATAGAATGGCAAAATGCTGGGAATGCTTATTACAGTGAGCTTACAGTAAAATTGTAAAAAAATCCATTAATGGAAATTTTAATCGTTGGTTTTGTTTTAGGATTTTTGGGTAGTTTGCACTGTATTGGCATGTGCGGACCAATAGCTTTTGCATTGCCATTAAAAAATAGTAGCGTAGGGTACAGAATTGTAGGGGCTTTAACTTATAATTTTGGAAGAATAGTAACTTATAGTCTGTTAGGTTTTGTGTTTGGCTTTTTTGGTCAGGGTATCAAAACCGCATCTTCCCAACAATTTTTATCTATTTTAATTGGTAGTATTTTAATCTTAGGCGTGTTAATTCCTTCTAAGTGGTTGAATAACTTATCGCCAACAAGTTTTGTCTATCAACAAATAGCTTTTGTGAAGCAAAAATTAGGAGCCTTATTAAAATCATCATCACTTCACAACTTGTGGTTTATTGGCTTTTTAAATGGTTTTTTACCTTGTGGATTGGTCTATACCGCCATAGGTTCAGCAATTGCCTTGGGCGATGTGTATAAAAGCATTTGGTTTATGGCTGCTTTTGGTTTAGGCACACTCCCCTTAATGTTTTTAGCTACGCAGTTGGCAAGTGTGGTAAGTGTTTCCATTAGAAATAAAATCAGAAAATTCTTTCCAATTTTAATTATCATTATAGGGGTATTGTTTATTCTCAGAGGCTTGAATTTAAACATTCCCTATATCAGCCCCAAAATTAATGTAGAACGTCCTTTTGTACAGGATTGTTAAAGACCTAAAGCATTAACAATAAGCTAAAAATATTATTATTAAAATAGAATCACTACATTTGGGGTAAAGATTTTTGAATAAAGAACTCTAGTGTTTTTTGTTTGGATGTTTGACAATAATATAAACCAATAATGAAATTTGATAGAAATATAGACATTGGGAGTTTAGAGGCAGAAGACGACTCTTTTTTAATAAACTCATTTGTATCAAAAGCTGACTACAAAGCACTTGAGGATACAAGCAACCAAAAATGTATAATTATCGGCAGAACAGGTATGGGTAAATCTGCACTAATAAGAAAACTACATGAATCTAAAGAAAATATTGCCCGCATAAAACCAGAGGAAATGTCTTTAAGGTTTTTAAGTAATTCTGACATTCTTGATTATTTTAGAAGGTTAGGTATAAGTCTTGATCTTTTTTATAAAGTCCTTTGGAAACATGTTTTTATTGTAGAAATATTGAAGCTTTATTATGGTGAGGATAAAGTAAAAACTGGGACAAAACTTCAATCATTAATTGAATCTGTTGACTTTAAATTCAATAAAAAGAAAAAAAATGCCATTGATTACTTACGAAAATGGCACGACAGATTTTGGGAAAATACGGAATATCGAGTAAAAGAAATCGAAGACAAATTACGAGAGTCCTTAAAATCTTCATTGGGTGCTGATGCTAAACTATATGAAGATTTTGCAAGAGCGAAAGTTGGTGTTGAAGCGGAGAAAATTATTGAAAAATCAAAAAAAACTGACGTAATCCATAAAGCTCAAAAAGTAGTTAATGATATCCAATTAGCTGAAATATCAACCATTTTGGATATTATTCAAAAAGATATACTTCCTAAAACACAAAAAAAATTTTTCATTGTAATCGATGACCTCGATAAACATTGGGTCGATAAAAAAATAGTTTATGATTTAATAGTAGCTTTAGTATTATGCATTAAGGAAATTAACAATTGTCCAAATTTAAAAATTGTAATTTCTCTTCGTTTAAATCTATTACAGCTTGCATTACAAAAGGCAAATACTACGGGGTTTCAAAGAGAAAAATTTGACAATATGTTTTTGCATTTATATTGGAATGAATCCGAACTAAAAAAACTCCTACAAAATAGAGTTGATACGTTGCACAAAAAACACAATGAAGCACCAGTTAATATTGGGGAAATCTTACCAAAAGATCCTGGTAGAGGTGGAAAAACTGATGGATTCACTTATATGCTTGAAAGATCCTTTTACAGACCTAGAGATTTAATCTCATTTTTTAACAAATCAATTAAGTACTCAAGTGGTTCCTCTAAGATTTCTAGGGAAGCCATTAACTTAGCGGAAAACGATTATTCATTGGAAAGACTCAATGCAATTGAAGATGAATGGAGCGAAAACTACAAATTTCTGAAACCATATTTCGATATACTAAGAAGTAAACCTAATCGATTTAAAGCCGAACAAATAACGTATAAGGACATTCGTAAGTTTTGTCATACCTTATACAAAACTGATATTCAACTTGATTCATCATTCAAACATCAATTGCACTATGGGTGGGATAAGGGTAAATTAAATAGAAACAAGAAACATGTGATTAATATTCTCTATAGAATAGGCTGTATTGGTGTGAAACAATCTACTCAGTCTAGTTTGATGTTTTCATTTCATTATAACAATACACTTGACACGTTCGATATTAATGCAGAGCATGTTTATTATGTTAATCCAGCTTTTCATAAGACATTAGTAATTAAAAAGGAAAAAACACTCTAACTGTCCCCTCAACTGTTCTTAGTCTGAAGGTAGGCAAAAAGAGATAGCGACTAAGGACTATTTCCTACAATAATTAAAATAATTCTTACTTTTGGTTTGTGTTAGTTGGTCTTTAATCGCAAGCACGCTAGCTTGGCTTCAGACTAAAGATAGTGAGGAGGATTGTTAGATATAATTGAATAAAATGAAAAAATTGATTCTTATAGCTATATTACTAACACTGCAATTAGCTTCGTTTGCACATCAGGACACTCCAATTAAACTAACTAAAGAAGGAAAATTAATAGGACTTCCTGAAAAATATTCTAACGCAAAATTTGACAGTTTAACATTCACGTTGACAATAAACGATAAACAAATAATTATTCCAGATTGCATAAAAGAATTTTTTAAGAACTATAAGGGCTATAATATTACATTTTCAGCATCATGGTATCACGACACAGAACTTTCCATTATATACATATGGATATTTTTACAGTTGAAAATCCGTATGGTTGCCAAGTATTTTTTAATCTTGAAACATTAGAAATTTTTCAAATCTTTAAACCTGAAATCATATTTAATAAGGATGAAACTAATAGGTACTTATTCAACAAACAAGTAATTTCCGAAGAATGTAATAAATCAATATTAGATTCAATAACTAAAAAATAAAACACCCTCTGTTTCAAGTATTTGCTTGGAACAATTTCTTAAAACCTCTTTTTCATCTGTTCTGTAATCAAAACAGCTTCTTTAGCAGCTTTTACATCATGCACCCTAAGGATGTTTGCTCCTTTCATTAAAGCAATGGTGTTTAGTACTGTTGTTCCATTTAGAGCTTCTTTTGGGGTGGTTTTAATCACCTTGTTAATCATAGATTTTCGGGAGACACCAACTAAAATAGGCAATTCAAAAATATTAAAATCGGCTAAGTGGTGCATTAGCTCGTAATTGTGTTCTACTGTTTTGCCAAAACCAAATCCGGGGTCTATAATAATATCATTTATTCCTTTTTTGGTAAGGATATCCACTTTTTCTGATAAGAAAGACATTACTTCTTGCGTAACATGTTGGTAAGAGGGAGCTTTTTGCATATTTTCCGGAGTGCCTTGCATGTGCATTAAAATGTAAGGAACATTTAAACTGGCAACACAATCAAAAAGTTGTTTATCCATGCTTCCCGCAGAAATATCATTAATAATACTTGCTCCATTTTCAATGGCTTTTTCAGCAATTTTACTTCTAAACGTATCAATAGAAATAATGCACTCAGGAAATTCTTTGTGAATTAATTTAATGATAGGCAACACCCTGTTCAATTCCTCTTCTTCACTAACAAAAGCGGCTCCCGGTTTGGTAGAATATCCGCCAACATCAATAATGGCAGCGCCTTCATCTAAGTGTTTTTTCACCTGTGTAACAATTTCTTCCTCCGATAGATAGCTACCACCATCAAAAAATGAGTCAGGAGTTACATTTAATATGCCCATTATGCATGGTTCGTCTAAATTTAATAAATTACCTTTGCAATTTATAAGTGTATTTTTTAAAAATAATGTATCTTTCCGTTTTTCTTTTTTCATGAAAATAAAGTGTATAAGTTAATATGAATAAAACCGACAAACAATACGATGCGATAATAAAAATTTGCTCTGACATATTTACGAAAAAAATGAAAGATTATGGCAGTGCTTGGCGAATTTTACGAACAAGTTCATTAACCGACCAGATTTTTATTAAAGCAAAAAGAATCAGAACGCTTGAAGAAGTTGGTGAAAGCAAAATTAAGGAAGATGTAACATCTGAATACATCGGAATAGTAAATTATTGCATTATGGCATTAGTTCAGCTAGAATTAGGCTACAATGAAAATACTGAATTACCGGAAGAAGAAGCAGTAAAATTGTATTCAAAATATTTTTTAGAAGCAAAAGAATTGATGCAAAACAAAAATCACGATTATGGTGAGGCTTGGAGAGATATGAGAATTAGTTCATTAACAGATTTAATTTTGATGAAACTGCTTAGAACCAAACAAATTGAAGATAATAAAGGCAAAACATTAATTTCTGAAGGAATAGATGCTAATTATTTCGATATGATAAATTATGCAGTTTTTGCTTTAATTAAACTGGAATTTAAGAATAAATAAAAATTTTGATCAGATGAAAATATTGGTAACCATGTCAAGAATTTTAGTTGGAGCTTTATTTATTGTTTCCGGATTAATAAAAGCTAATGATACCTTAGGATTTAGCTATAAACTAGAAGAATATTTTGAAAACGGAGCATTAGCTTACAGAATTAGAGATTGGTTCGGTTGGGATACTTTTTCATTAGAATTTTTAATGGAATATGCTTTGGGAATAGCCATTATTATGTGTGCTGCCGAAGTAATTCTTGGTTTTATGTTGCTTTTTGCTACTAAAATTAAGTTAACCCTTTATTCTTTGTTGGCACTAACCATTATGTTTTTCTTCTTAACCTTACATACCGCTACTTGCGATACTTCTGCAACCTATACTAATTTAACTGAAGTTCAAGTAAATTCTCCGGAACATGCTAGGATGATAGAAAGAGCTGAAGCAGATAGTAAAATTGTGATAGCAGAAGAGACCAATGAAATTGTGGTTTACAAAGAAGAAATGGCTGTTCAGTGTGTTACCGATTGTGGCTGTTTTGGAGACGCCATGAAAGGCTCTTTAGGTAGAAGTTTAACACCTTGGGAATCATTTTTTAAAGATTTCGTATTAATAGTTCTCCTTATTCCAATATTCTTTTATAGAAACAAAATTAAGTTGAATACCACGCAAGATGATATTATTCTTTTATCTGGAGGAATGGTGGGAGTAATTTTACTTTCATGGGTATTTGGGTGGTACTTTCCTGTTTTATTTACCTTAATTGGTTTTGGAGCATATTATGCTATTAAAAAGTTCTTCAAAAAAGAAGTAAACCAATGGATAATTATTGCATCGGTTACACTTATTACCCTAATTTTTATTAACTATACTTACAATCATCTTCCTGTAAAAGATTACAGGCCTTATGCAATAGGAAAAAGTATTCCTGAGCAAATGAAATTACCTGAAGGAGCCAAACCAGATGTTTTTGAAAATATTTTTTATTATAAAAATAAAACTACTGGAAAGGTAGAGGAATTTACAGAAGCCAACTATCCTTGGGATGATGAAAACTATGAGTTTTCTGATAGGACCACCAAACTTATTTCTATTGGAGATAAAGCAGCCATTACAGATTTTACAATAATCGGAGCAGATGAATACGATTATACTCAGGATTATTTGAATGATCCGGGATATTTATTTATGATGGTAGCTTATGATATTAAAAGAACGGATGAGCGAGCAATCAAAAAAATTAATACATTTGCCGACCAGTGTTTTAAAAATGGACATTATTTTATAGGATTAACAGCTTCATCAAATGACAATGTGGAGATTTTTAAAGGTAAACATCAAGTAAATTATGATTTTTATTCTTGCGATGCCATTACACTGAAAACAATTGTTAGAGCAAATCCGGGAATAGTGTTGTTAAAACAAGGGAAAGTATTGGCAAAATGGCATGCCAATGATTTGCCAAATTATGAAGACGTTGAAAATCAAATATTAAAAAAATAACGGATAGTGTCACAGTTTATCACTAAAAGAATATTGTACGGACTATTAGTATTAGCGGGAGTTATTACAATAGTGTTTTTACTTTTTAACGTATTGCCGGGAGATCCTGCTCGTATGCTTATGGGGCAAAGAGCAGACGAAGAATCGCTAAGAGTTATCCAAAAAGATTTAGGATTAGATCAAACACTTTCAACACAGTTTGTGATGTACTTGAATGATTTGTCGCCTATTTCTGTTCACAGTACAGAAGAAGAACATTATTTGTATTTAGATGAAAATAAATATTCCTATTCTACTCTTTTTTCTTTTGGAGATAACAATGTTTTAGTAGTCAAAACTCCCTATCTGAGAAGGTCTTATCAAACTAAACGGCAAGTTTCAGAAATATTACTTGATTATCTTCCAGAGACTGCTGTGTTAGCAACTGCTGCTATATTGTTTGCTTCTTTTTTTGGGGTTTTATTTGGGATTATAACTTCTTTAATGAAGGACACTTGGGTAGATAAATCCTTGTTATTTTTATCCGTATTAGGGATGTCTATTCCATCTTTTTATTCAGCTATTATTATTTCTTGGTTAATAGGTTTTGCCTTGCCACAAGCTACAGGAATAAATTTGTTTAATATGACAGGTAGTTTATTTGAGTACGATGATTTAGGTAATGGAGAGATTTTGAAATTAAGTAATTTGGTCTTGCCTGCTTTTACATTAGGTATTCGACCAATTTCAGCTATTTTGCAACTTACCAGAAGTTCTATGTTAGATGTGATGTCTCAAGACTACATAAGAACAGCAAGAGCTAAAGGGTTGTCTAAAATGGTAGTAGTAATAAAACATGCACTTAAAAATGCGTTAAATCCAGTTGTTACAGCTGTTTCAGGAATGTTTGCCAGCCTATTAGCGGGAGCACTTTTTGTGGAAATGATATTTGCTTGGAAAGGGTTAGGTTGGGTATTATATGATGCACTTACAAAATACGATTTGCCTATAGTTATGGGAGGAGTTTTGCTTACGTCAACCATATTTGTAATCGTAAATATTGTGGTAGATATTATTTATGGAATACTTGATCCAAGGGTTAGAGTAAGCTAAATAAGCCATTATTTTACCAATATAATTGAAGACATGCGTAAAAAAATAGTTGCCGGAAATTGGAAAATGAATTTGCAATTAAATGAAGCTAAACAATTGCTACAAGAGATTAAAGTATTAGAAAAGAATGTTTCCGATGTTAAATTAATCATCAATCCACCTGCTTTATATATTTCATTGTTTAGAGAGTTATTAGAAAATTCAGTAATTGCTTTAGGAGCTCAAAATTGTTCAGAACATGTATCAGGTGCTTATACGGGAGAGATAGCAGCACAAATGATTAAATCTTGTGGTGCAACCTATGTTATTGTTGGTCATTCCGAAAGAAGAACTTATTATCATGAAACCAATGCAATTATTGCAGAAAAAATAAATAGAGCACTAGCTTCTGATTTATCTCCTATTTTTTGTTGTGGAGAATTGTTTTCAGAAAGAGAGGGAAACAGACATTTTAGTGTTGTTGAACAACAATTAAAAGAAGGGCTTTTTCATTTAAATGAAAGTGAAATTAAAAATGTAGTAATAGCTTACGAGCCTGTTTGGGCAATAGGAACAGGCGTTACTGCTACAGCCGAACAAGCCCAAGAAATGCACGCATTTATTCGTAAGGTATTAAACGACTTTTATAGCGAAGTAGTGGCTCAAAACTGTTCTATTCTTTACGGAGGAAGCTGTAATGCATCCAACGCAAAAGAACTTTTTGCGAATCCGGATATTGATGGAGGTCTAATAGGAGGTGCGTCACTTAAAGCAACTGATTTCCTAGTAATTGCGCAATCTTTTTAAATTAGTTATTCAATTTTCACAGTTTTTGCATCTATACATCGTTAATAAGATGGGAATGAGTGTTTAACACTTTATTAAACTTATTTTCGTTTTTAATATGGAATTACGATATTTGTAAGTTATCTTTTATGTTGATTAGAAATAAACATATAATTTTATTGTTGGCATTGATGATTTCAATGCTGATGTATTCTACTGAGTTAAAAGCTCAGTGGAAATTAGATGTTAAGGGGACCGTAAAAAATGAAGATACAAAAAAAAGATTTGAAGGAGTTACCATTACCATCAAACGTAATGGAGCAGTGTGGAAGACAATTAATACTCCAGCAAATGGAGAGTTTGTATTAGAATTACCTCCCGATGCTGTTTATTTGGTAGAATTTTCTAAACCAGGGTTTACAGGAAAAAAAATTGAATTTTCCACTAAAAATGTACCGCCAGAAGATGCTAAATATGGTTTTGAATTTCCTATGGAAATGAATCTTTTTGAAGAGGTTGAGGGGCTAGATGTTTCTATTTTAGATAAACCAATCGCAAAAGTAGCTTTCGATCCAGCTTATGGATATATGGACTTTGATCCAAATTATACTAAATCTATACAAAAAGAATTAGAGCAACTTAAAAAAGATCATGAGCAGAAACGTAAGGAACAAGAAGCAGCCAGAAAAGCTAAAGAAAAAGAGTATGCTACAGTAATAGCTTCCGCAGACAAATTATTTAATTCTAAAAAGTATGCTGAAGCAAAACCACTTTACGAACAAGCTGCTAAATTATTGCCGAGTGAAACATATCCACAATTTCAATTAGGGTTAATAGCCGATGAATTAGCCGCAGAAAATGAAGCAAATGCTAGATATACAACAGCTATTGAAAGAGGTGATAAAGCATTTAGTGAAAGAAATTGGGAAAAAGCTAAAATGGAATACAATGCTGCAATTACTTACAAGCCTGAGGAAGTCTATCCGCAAAATAAAATTAAAGAGATTGATGATTTAATTAAGAACAAAGAGAAAATTGACAAAGAATATACTGACTTAATTACTTCGGGTGATGCTTATATGATAAATAAAGATTATGAAAAAGCAAAAGCTGACTTTGAGAAAGCTGCAGCACTTAAGGATTTTGAAGCTTATCCGAAAACCAAATTGAAAGAAATTGAAACTGCATTAGCAGAACTAGCAAAAAAAGCAGCTGAAGAAAAAGCCAAACAAGAAAAGTATGATGCCGCAATAGCAGCAGCTGATAAAGCATTGTCGGCAAAAGAATATGATGCAGCTAAAGGGAAATATAACGAGGCATTAGGAGTAAAACCTGATGAACAATATCCCAAAACAAAATTGACAGAAATTGAAGGTTTATTAGCAGACTTAGCTAAGAAAGAAGCTGAAGAAAAAGCCAAAACTGAACAATATAATGCTTTAATTTCAGCAGCAGATAAAGCGCTTGGAGCAAAAGATTACGAAGGTGCCAAAGGCAAGTACAATGAAGCAATGGCTGTAAAACCTGAAGAAAAATATCCTAAGGATAAAATTGTAGAAATTGATGGAATTTTAGCTGAATTAGCTAAGAAAGAAGCTGAAGAAAAAGCCAAGCAAGAAAAATATGATGCAGCAATCGCAGCAGCAGATAAAGCTCTTGCAGAAAAATCGTATGATGCTGCTAAAACTAAATACAACGAAGCATTAACGCTAAATCCTGATGAACAATATCCAAAAGGTAAACTAACAGAAATAGAAGGGATTTTAGCAGAACTTGCTAAAAAAGAAGCTGAAGAAAAAGCCAAACAAGAAAAGTATGATGCAGCCATAGCTGCTGCTGATAAAGCGTTAGCTGATAAATCTTATGATGCAGCTAAGGGGAAATATAATGAAGCATTAGGAGTAAAACCTGATGAACAATATCCTAAAACAAAACTGACAGAAATTGAGGGTTTATTAGCAGAATTGGCTAAAAAAGAAGCAGCAGAAAAAGCAAATCAACAAAAGTATGATGCAGCTATAGCAGCAGCAGACAAAGCTCTTGGAGCAAAAGATTACGAAACAGCTAAGGGTAAATATAATGAAGCATTAGGAATTAAAGCAGAAGAGCAATATCCTAAAGATAAAATTAATGAGATTGAAAGCATTTTAGCAGAATTAGCTAAAAAAGAAGCAGAAGAAAAAGCCAAACAACAAAAATATGATGCAGCCATAGCAGCAGCAGATAAAGCGTTGGCTGAAAAATCTTACGAAGCAGCTAAAGGTAAGTACAATGAAGCGTTGGAAGTGAAAGCTGAAGAAAAATACCCTAAAGATAAACTGAAAGAAATTGAAGGGATTTTAGCAGAAATTGCTCGTAAAAAAGCAGAAGAGGAATCTGCTATGATGGCTCAAAAAGAGAAAGATGAAAAATACAATGCAGTCATAGCAGCAGCAGATAAAGCTCTTGCTGAAAAATCGTATGATGCAGCAAAAGGAAAATACAATGAAGCACTAGGAGTTAAGCCAAACGAGCAATACCCTAAAGATAAGCTGACAGAAATTGATGGGATTTTAGCAGAAATAACTAAAAAGAAAGCGGAAGAAGAAGAAGCTAAACTAGCTGATAAAGAAAAAAATGAAAAGTATAATAGTTGGATAGCTTTGGCTGATAAGGCTTTTAATGATAAATCTTACGATCAGGCTAAAGAAAAGTATAACTTGGCATTAGGGTTAAAACCAAACGAACAATACCCTAAGAATAAAATAAATGAAATTGAAGGTATATTAGCTGAATTAGCAGGTAAAGAAGCTGCTGAAAAAGCCAAACAAGAAAAGTATAATGCTCTGATTACTGCTGCTGACAATGCGTTGTCGAGTAAAAATTATGAGACTGCCAAAGGTAAGTATAATGAAGCATTAGGGGTTAAACCTGATGAACAATATCCTAAAAATAAAATTAAAGAGATTGATGATTTATTAGCAAAATTAGCTCAACAATCTGCTGAAACTGAATTAGAGAAAGAAGCAGAGAAAAAGAAAAGAGAATACTATCAGGCGGTAATTGCCCAAGCTGATGCCGATTTTTATGGAGATAAGTTTGATAAAGCCACTCAAAAATATCAAGAGGCATTAATGATTTATCCGAATGAAGAATATCCTAAGAATCAATTAAAAGCCATAGATGTAGCTAAAGCAAAAGCATTAGCAGAAAAAGAGAAAAACGATAAATACAATGCTTTAATTGCTAGTGCTGATGATGCTTTTAAATCTGAAAATTACGATCAAGCTAAGGTCAAATATAAAGATGCTCTTGCTCTTAAATCTTCAGAAACTTATCCTAAAAACCAGATTGATGAGATAGAAAAAATATTGGCAGCTAAAATTAAGGAACAAATTACGGTTAAGCCAAATGCTCAGGATCAGAAAAAAGCAGAGTATGATAGTTTTATAAAAATGGGTGATGATAATTTTGGTTCTAAATCTTACGAAACAGCAAAAAGCTTTTACAAAAAAGCGTTGAGCATTATGCCTAGTGAAGCTTATCCACAACAAAAAATTGAAGAAATAAATAATATTTTAGCTCAAATTGCTGAGGAACAACGTAAAAATAAAAGTGAAGCATTGGCTTTAAAGGCAAAAAGAGAAAAGTATGACCAACTTATTTTTGATGCAGATAGGATGTTTTTACTTAACAAATTTGAAAATGCTAAAGACAAATACAAAGAAGCTTTGGTATTGTTTGAAGGAGAGCAATATCCTAAAGATCAATTAGTGAAAATTGAGGCAATGTTGGATAAGTTAGCTAAAGAAAAAGAGGAGAAAGAAGTAGTGGTTAAAAATAATACTCCACCACCGGGTAGTAGAGCTAAAATTGATGATAAAAGAGAGAAAGAGATTGAAGCAATGATGAAGAAGATTTGGGAAGATAAAGAAAAAGACAAGGATAGAGTTTTAGCTGAAGATAAAGCTATTTACAATAAACAAGAAGAAATAAGAGTATCAACAAGTAAAGAGAAAACCAATAAAGCTCAAGAGGAAATTTTAGCAACTTACGAGCAAATTGAGAAAATGCAAAAAGAAGGAGATAAAAAATACCTTGAAAATGAAAAAGAATTACAGGCCGATAAAGCATCTTATAACAAACAAGAGGAAATTAGAATTAAATACAATGTTGACAAAACCAATGAGGCTCAAGACGAAATTTTAGCAACTTACGAGCAAGTTGAAAAAATGCAAAAAGATGGCGACAAGAAATATTTAGAAAATGAAAAGCAACTACAAAGTGATAAAGCATACTACAATCAACAACAATTAAACAACATTAAAACGGCTAACGATAAAACAAAAGAGGCACACACTTATGCTAATAAGCAAAAAGATAATATGAGTAAATATGCTAAAGACAATGAGCCTAGATATCAACAAAAAGTAGAAGAGTTATATTCTTATAAAAGCGACATTCAGGAAGACAGGTGGATAATGATAGAAAATGCAGATAAAAAGAGACAAAAAAATCAAGAAGCAATAGACAATCAACAAACTACTATTCAACAGAACCAAAAAGATTATGAGGCAAGAAGAAAAGATAGAGAGTTTGATGTGAAAAAGTATAGTAAAGATTTAGCAACTTTAGAAGAAGTTAGAATAAATGCCTCATTGCAAAAAGTGGAAGACAACAGAAGAGAACTTCAAAAATATGCTGACCAAATAGCTTTAATGCAAATAGAACAGACTAAAAAACATAAAGCTAAAGCAGAAAAAGTAGCTGCAGATAAACTGCTTTATATGGAATATAATGAGAAAAGAATAGCCGAAGAAAAGCAAAAAAATGATAAAGCAACTGCTGAATTAAAAGATTATAAAACTCAGTTAAATAAAGAGCAACAAAAATATCAGAAAGATGCTGACTTTAAACGTTCAAAAAATGAACAAGAAGCAATTGCCCAAAAGGAATTGTTAAACAAACCAACCAAAGAACAATTGCAAAGAACTATAAATGCGGAGAAACAATTACAAAAAGAGAAGCAGTTTTATACAGATTATCAATCTCAATTAAATGCCAAACAAATTGAAAAATCAACCAAAGCATCAGAAGAAGTATATGATGTTTATGTTGGAGAAAAGAAATTATCGAGTAACTTAGATCAGTTTGATAAAAAATACCCACAAGGAATTACCGAAGAAGAAAGAGAAACAGGTAATGCAATTGTAATTAGAAGAATTAAAGTTACTGGAGATCATGCAGATGTTTATGAAAGAATTTTTTATAAATGGGGTGGAGTTTATTACTCTAAAAATGGTGTTAGTATTTCAAAAAACATTTGGGATAATGAATCTATTGAAAAATAGAAATTCTAACAAACCCATCAATCATTTTTTTAGTTCCACAATTTATTTTTACATTTACGCTTCATAAAAATTGTACATGGAGTCCGTAAAAAAACCAAATTTATTTCAAGCATTAATTCCAATAGTAGTTTTAGTACTACTTTTAGTGATAAATGTAGTGTTGGTTTTTGGAGATAATGCATTAGGCGGAGCAAATCAAATAGTTTTATTGCTTGCTGGATCAGTTGCTGCTGCTATAGGAATGTACAACGGATATACATGGATATCTATTCAGAAGGGAATTGTAAAAAGTATAAAATCTGCCTTACCTGCACTTATTATTTTATTATTAATTGGTGCTTTAGCCGGAACATGGATGATAAGCGGAGTAGTACCTGCAATGATTTATTATGGGTTAGATATACTTCATCCAAAAATCTTTTTAGTAGCCACCTGTATTATTTGTGCAGTTGTTTCTTTGGCAACAGGTAGTTCATGGACAACCGCAGCAACGGTTGGTATTGCTTTAATAGGAATTGGAGATGTATTAGGGTTTAATAAAGGAATGGTGGCAGGAGCAATTCTTTCAGGAGCTTATTTTGGAGATAAAATGTCGCCTTTGTCGGATACTACCAATCTTGCCCCTGCAATGGCAGGTACAGATTTAATTACGCACATTAAATATATGGCATTAACGACTGTACCATCCATTGCTATTACGTTACTTATATTTTTAGTTATTGGATTTACATTTGAATCGGTTGGTAATGTTACAGATGTAAATGAGTTAAAAACAGCTATAGCATCAAAAATAGTAATTACACCTTGGTTATTTTTAGTTCCTGTTGTTGTAATATTGTTGATTGTGAAAAAAGTGGATGCTATTCCAGCTTTGTTTATTGGTAGTTTATTAGGTGGTTTGTTTGCTCTTATTTTTCAACAAGATTTAATTGTTGTGTTGGCAGAAAGCACTTCATTAACTTTTGAAGCTGCTTATGAAGTTATTGTAAATGCTATGACAACAGATATGAGTATTCCCACAGAAAACGAGTTGGTAAATGAATTGTTGGAAACAGGAGGAATGAATGGTATGTTAGGAACCATTTGGTTAATTATTTGTGCAATGATTTTTGGAGGAGTAATGGAAAAAACAGGCATGTTGAAAACCATTACTAATACATTAATTCCATTAGCAAAATCTACAGGTTCTTTAATAGCTACTACTACTGTTACTTGTGTAACGTTTAATGTAACCGCTTCCGACCAATATTTGGCAATTGTTGTTCCTGGAAAAATGTTTAGCAAAATATACAAAGAAAGAGAACTTCATCCAAAAGTATTGAGCCGTACACTCGAAGATTCGGGAACAGTTACATCTGTACTTATTCCTTGGAATACTTGCGGAGCTTATCACTCAGGAGTTTTAGGTGTGGCAACAGGCGATTATTTTATGTATTGTTTTTTCAATATTTTAAGCCCAATTATGACGATAATTTTTGGTGTTTTTAATATTAAAATTGCTAAACTTGTATATAAAGAAAAACATAACCCAAATGAGGTAAATTCCGTAACAAAAAAATAAAAATTCAAAACACATGAAAATATTTTATATTACCTTAGTTACTATTTTAGTATTAAAAACATCAACTTTTTTTGCTCAATCTAAAAGTTATGCTCCAGAAGAAGTAATTGATCAAAAATTTGGTATTCAAATGTATGAGCCATTAAACATGATGCTTGGAAGAGATACTGTACGAAATGATGAAAATGGCTATGCTGCTAATGGTTTTATTGAAGACTTTTATAGCAGTGGACAATTACTTCACAAAGGCTTTTATGTTGACGGGCAGCTAAAGATATACAAAAACTATTATCCTAACGGAACAGTAGAAAGAAACTTTAGAGTTACAGATATTAAAAAAAGTAAAATGTCAATTTATTATAGTGATGGCAAACCAAAATCTGAAATTGAATATGTAGAAACAGAAGCTCAAAAATGGACAGATTACTACCCTAATGGAAATATAGAGTTTGTTGAAGAATATCACAAATCTTTTTTATATTATATTTTTAAAGCCAATTATTTTGAAGATGGTAAGCCCGAAAACACCTTAGAATTAACAGATAAAAAGAAGTTAATTTATGATCAAAAGTACTACCATAAAAATGGCAACCTTAAGGAAGAAGGTGAAATGAAGTACAACAAAGCTTTATTTGATTATGAAAGAATTGGAACGTGGACTAAATATGATGAAAATGGAAAAGCTATCAAAAAAGTAAAATATGCTAGCGGTAAAGTTCAAAGTGAAACCGATTTATAACCAATGCTATAATTGTCAAATATGAAGA
>Ga0209344_10001488_pt1 | contig 30189 bp, 21 predicted proteins | sample Cruoilmetagenom6_FD_187293 | JGI IMG/M metagenome (GOLD analysis project Ga0209344, IMG submission 187293) | Oil polluted marine microbial communities from Coal Oil Point, Santa Barbara, California, USA - Santa Barbara Oil Seep Sample 6 (SPAdes)... | ecosystem: Environmental > Aquatic > Marine... | reverse complement strand
TTTTTTGTCAAATGTATTGAGTAGTTCTCAATCGTCGTCTGCGTGTCCTTCGAAGGATGCGATGACTTCCTGTTGGACATGTGGAGGCGTGTTTTCATCATGGGAGTATTCCATGGTGTAGCTTCCTGATCCTGCGGTGATTGATTTGAGCTCTGTCGAGAATGTTTGAAGTTCACTCAATGGTGCTTGAGCGACGATTGTGCAGAGGTCGCCTGGGAGCATCTGGGTGTCTTGGATTTGTCCTCGTTTTGTGGAGAGATCTCCTGCGATGTCACCCATTCTATCTGATGGGACTGTGATCTCGAGGTGGACGATTGGTTCAAGAAGGACAGGTCGAGCATTGTTGATTGCTTCGATAAACGCTTTCTTACCAGCGGTAATGAAAGCGATTTCTTTTGAATCGACTGCGTGGAACTTGCCGTCGTATACCTCGACTTTGATTCCGGCCATTGGATATCCGGCGACGGCGCCGTGTTCGAGTGCGTTGCGGATCCCTTTCTCGATTGCGGGCATGAACTGTCTTGGGATTGAACCTCCAACGGTGGCGTTGACAAACTCGAAACCTGAATCATGATCAGCGGGGAGTGGTTCAACTCGGAGGTAGACTTCTCCGAACTGTCCTGCGCCGCCGGATTGTTTCTTGTGACGATGATGGCCTTCGCCTTTTGCAGAAATGGTTTCTTTGTATGCGATGCGCGGGGGCTCGGTATTAAGTTCGATACCCATTTGATCTTTGAACTTTTCGATGACTACGCGAAGATGGAGTTCTCCAAGTCCACGCATGACGGTTTGTTTCGTTGCGGCGATCCGCTCGATGACAAGTGAGGGATCTTCTGCGAGGAGTTTGTGAATCGCGGTTGAGAACTTTGATTCGTCGGCGTGATTCTTGAGTTCGATTGATAGGCCGTACATCGGTTTGGGGAGTGGGAGTGGTTTGAGATGGACAGAGTCGAGATCGTGTCCTTCGTGGAGTACTGCGTCGAAATGAACTTCGTCGATTTTACCGATCGCGCCGATGTCACCTGGTCCGAGCTGGTCGACTTCGTGTGATTCTTTTCCTTGTCGTTTGAGGAGATGTCCGATTTTGATCGGTTTCTTAGCGTCTCCAATGATGACTTCGGACTTAGCTTTGAGGGTGCCTTGATGGACGCGGAAGACTCCGAGCTTTCCTACGAATGGGTCTGTTGTGCACTTGAAGACATGTGCGAGAACCGGTTTGGATGGGTCGGGCTCTGCGTGGAACTCGTGTTCGTCGGCGCCTTCTTCATCGCGTTTGAGGAACGGGCGCGGATTGCCTTCGAGCGGTGATGGCAATGTGGACGCGAACACATGGAGGAGTTTGTCGATCCCTGCGCCTGATTTGGCGCTGCAGAAGCAGATCGGGACAAGATGAGCTTCTCTGAGAGCTTTCTCGAAGACATCGTGGAGTTGTTCTTTGGAGATGTTGTGCTCGTCTCCATCATCGAGGTATTTATCCATAAGGTCGTCTTGCATTTCGACGATCTGCTCGATGATTGCTTGATGAGCGGATTCTTCGGATGAAAAAAGCGTGTCTCCTTTGTCTTCGTCTTCGAAGACTGAGATCACGCTTGTGCGATCTGGGGAAGGGAGATTGATGGGGAGACATTCTCCGCCGAAGGATTCTCTGATAGATTCGACAAGTGCTTCTAGATCTGCGAGTTCGTCATCAATTTTGTTGATGATGATGAGTCTTGGTAGGTTACGTTCTTTTGCGATACGCATCATTCTGCGTGTCATGGGCTCGATGCCCTTGTGTGCGTCGATGACGATGCAAACAGTTTCGACAGCGGGGAAGACTGAGATTGCTTGGCCTACAAAGTCAGCGAGTCCTGGGGCGTCGATGAGATTAACCATATGTCCTTCATGATTGAAGTGAAGCATGGTTGTTCTGAGTGAGTGTTTGTGATGCTTTTCTTCTTCGGACCAGTCAGAAAAGGTGGTGCCATCCTCGATGGATCCCATTCTGTCGATCGTGTTTGTTGAGAAGAGAAGGCGTTCGGTCAGGAGTGTTTTACCTGAACCTGTTTGTCCTACGAGTGCGAGGTTTCTGATATCCGCCGGGGATTGAAGAGCCATAGCTTGCCGCCTCCTTTCGGCGGGCAAATGTCGGCCCATGTACAACGCGAGGCGGCAGTGCCCGCAATCAAGATGTTGTGTGCATACAGCTTGGTGCTGTATGCGACATACATTCTAGCAGAGATGGAAGGAATTGGAAGAAAAAAACACGAACGAATCGAGAGTGATAGAGTACTATGGCGAATTGTTGAGTTCTGAAGAAGAAAATTTATATGGTAAATGATTCCACAACTACTACGAGCACATGTCCTGAGTGTGGTCGTGATGTTTGTGTGCTTTGCGATATAGAGCGGCCTTGGACGCATCGGTCTCGTGTGATCACAATGCTTGCGTGGATGGTTGTCTGCTTTGGTTGGATAGGGTTTTCAGCATCGACAGGGAGTATCTCAGGTCAGATTCCAGCCGCGGTAAACTTTGGAGAAGAGTCTAGAGAAGTTCAAACTTGGGATAGTGCATCGCTTGATCCGCTCTTGATAATGAATGACAAGGATGTATCAATATCGTATATTTCAACGCTTGATGTTCGAGATGCGATTGACGGAGATGATTACGCGATCCAGCGTGTCGCAGAGAAATTAAGCGAAGCAAGTCGTCTGAATCGAGATATGGATGACCCAACAGGTTTGATCACTCGTGTCCAGTTTGTTTGGCATGAACCATATGGAACTAAGACATCATTTCGTCAGTATTTGTTTGCTGGAAGATTATTCTCTCAGGGTGAGACTGCGATGTTGACGGACATTCGCGACGAAGACTCGATTGGTCTTGGTCCGGATGGTTCGATGTGGGATGAGGATTCATGGACTTTTTGGTCCACTCTTAGTCGTCATTACGATGTTTCACACGCAGACAAAGGGTATCAGAACGGTGCTTTGGTTCGTCGGTGGAATGTGAGCTTGGTTGGGATATTCCAGTTGATCAGCGTGTGCTTTGTTGGGACATGGTTGGTTGGATTTGTTGTTACCTTGATTGGAGCTTCCAAAATCAAATGGAGACGCGCACGATATGGCGTGTTCACTGTGTTGCTTGTGTTTGCATGTGTAGTTGGTTTCTTTGAAGTTTCACACTCTGAGAATATTCATGAATCTTACATTCAATCCGGCGATCTATCAGGTACATTCACGATCGGATATTTGGATTGTTTAGTAGCGGACGAGACGAAGTTGATAACGTTTTGTCAAGAGCTTTTACAACTCGCTCCTGAAGGATATGAATCGGAGTTGTTGTTAGCTCAATCTTGGGCAAGCATGGAGCCTATTTCGGAGCAAGATCAACTTTCATATCGGTATGAATGGTTGTCAATTGGGCATTTCTTGTTTCTGGTTAACTCAGGTAGCTATTCATTTGAGAATACTGAAGAATCGCATTGGATTCGAGATCTGATAGATCAGTCGGGGTGGTGGAAAGAACTCCGTCGGGAAGGGTCTATCAGTATGGAATGGGGGCCTATAGATAGACAGTCGTTTCTGAGTTTCAATCTTGCAGGATGGTTAGCGATCGGAGTCCTGCTTTGGTTGGTTTGGGGCACGATGCATTGGGTCTCCCGGATCGTGTTTCGAAGGGTTCAGCAACGACGAGTGAAGCTCAAGCAGTGTATTTTCTGCAGATATCCACTCACACAAGAAGGCTTACTCGCTCGATATCCGCAAGTTGAGTCCTAAACTCTGGTCCTATGAGTATTTCCAACACTGAATCCGGCTCGATTACCCGTTTCGCACCATCTCCAACAGGACATTTGCACATCGGAGGAGCGCGGACGGCGCTGCTCTGTTGGGCATTTGCTCAAGGACAAGATGGGAAGTTTGTTTTACGAATTGAAGATACGGATCAGACACGATCCTCAGAGTCTTCGATGCGCGGGATCTTGGAAGATCTTGCATGGTTAGGGATCGACTGGGATGAAGGACCTGAGCTTGAGTTCGAGGGGGAAAAACTGGGCGGCGATCCGCGCGGGGTTGGGCCTTTCTTTCAGGCGCAGCGATTGGATCTCTACAACAAATACATCCGTCAGTTGATTGAAGAAGATAAAGCGTATCCAGCATTCGAGACTCCTGAAGAGCTCGATGCGGCGCGAAAAGAAGCAATCGCGGCGAAGACTGGATACAAGTACAATCGCGCAGGGCTCGAAGTATTGCTCGAAGATCGGATCACTCGGATGGATGCGGGAGAGGCGCATGTGGTTCGTCTCAAGATGCCTGATGAAGCGATTACTGTCAAAGATGAGATTCTGGGAGATGTGACGGTTGAACCGAGCGAGTTCGATGATTTTATCATTCGCAAGCGCGATGGGTTCCCGACTTATCATCTCGCGGTGGTTGTTGATGATGCATTGATGGGTGTGACTCATGTATTGCGTGGGCAAGAGCATTTGATTAACACGCCGAGACATATTGCGTTGCAGGAAGCGATTGGTTTTGCGACCCCTGGGTATGGGCATATGCCTTTAATTTTCAATCCAGATGGATCGAAAATGTCGAAGCGCGATAAAGACAAGATGGCGAAGAAAGCAGTTAAAGAGCAAGGGATTGAGTCGTCTCCGATTGATGGAGTGAGTGATGAGGAGTTCTCGAGATGGCTCAAGGATAAGACTCGTCAGCTCGACTCTGATCATTTGATCGCGCTGGCGAAGGTGCTTGAAATAACGCTCCCTGAGATCGATGTTGAAGATTTTCGTCGAGCGGGATATTTGCCCAGTGGGTTGAATAACTATCTTGCGTTGTTGGGTTGGAACCCGAAAACGAAGAATGAAGACGGGACTGATCTTGAGCACTTTGATATGGATTACCTTGCGAAGCATTTCACGATGGGTGGGATGAGCAAGGGGCAATCGAAGTTTGATCGAGTGAAACTGCTGAGTTTCAACGGCGATGAAATCGCAGCATTAAGCGATGAAGAGTTTGCAAGCACATGGCACGCTTGGGCGATGAAGTACGATACTGAGTTGTCAGATCGGTTTAGTCAAGCGGATATGTTGACGCTTGCTCCGGCGGTGAAAACTCGATGCAAGACACTTGCAGACGGACGCGGAGTTGTCGGCTTTGCGTTGATTGCTGATGACGAAGTTGTCTACGACGGGAAAGCAGTCCATAAAGCATTAATCAAGGGTGACAAGAAGGGGCTCGAACTTCTTCTTGGATTCCGCGAGGTTGTTGCTGGGATGGACGCATTTATTCCTGAAGCAATCGAGACAGCGGTGAAAGAGTTTGCTGAGTCGCAAGAAGTTGGGATGGGGAAACTTGCTCAGCCTTTGCGTGTTGCAGTGACCGGTGCGGGGGTGAGTCCCCCGTTGGGTCAGACGCTTGCGATTCTTGGGAAAGAATCAGTTATGGCGCGGATTGATCGATGCGCAGAGCTTACCGAAGCTGAAAAAGTCTAGAGGCGAGCGCATCGAGATGCGTGCATAGAAGGGTCTTGATGGATCAGCAATCAAAGAAAAGAGTCGTCTTAGCAGGTGGTAGCGGGTTCATTGGATTGAAACTCGCGGAGCATCTCTCGGAGCTTGGTTTTGATGTGGTGATTCTTTCGAGAAACAAACCAACGGAAGGGCCTTGGAGTTTTTGTCAATGGGACGGACGAACACTCGGAGATTGGGCAAGGGTTGTTGATGGTGCTCATGCGGTTGTGAATCTCGCGGGGCGCTCGGTTGATTGTGTGAAGACGCCTTTACATATTGATCAGGTGCTTCGATCTCGGGTTGAATCGACACGGGTGCTTGGGGATGCGGTTCACTCTGCGGAAACGAAACCTGCGGTTTGGGTGCAGATGAGTATCGCGAGTATCCACGGCGATTCCGAACTCGAGTGCGATGAGACTTCAGCGTATGGATACGGGTTTGCGCCAACGATCGGGGTCGAATGGGAAAAAGCATTTGCGGAGAAGTGTCCCAATGATGTTCGACAGGTTGTGTTGAGGATTTCGTTTGTACTCGGTAATACGGGTGTGGCGCTCAAGAAACTCAGATTCATCACCAAACTCGGTTTGGGTGGGACGATCTCAACTGGTCGACAGGGGATGAGTTGGATTCATGAAGATGACATGATCCGGATCATCGAACGCGCGATTACAAACGAATCAATGAACGGGGCGTATATCGCGAGTTCCCCGAATCCTTTATCAAATCGAGATTTCATGCGTCAACTTCGCAAGACATACAGAATGCCGATCGGGTTGCCTGCGGCGGGTTGGATGATTCGATTCGCTGCGAGGTTTATCCTGAGAACGGATGCGGAGCTTGCATTGTATGGACGATACTGCATTCCACAACGACTCATAGACGAGGGGTATGAGTTCGCATTCGGGGAGTTGGACGATGCACTTTCAGATTTGCGTCGGAAACAGTGAATAGAACGAGCATAGAGATGATTTACATGGTCGATATGATCATGGTTTGCAAACGGATGTGTTTGGAGAATTTTCATGAGTGATATCAAGCACGATGCGTTGCTGAGTCCGGTCGGGGTTCGCAATCTACAAGCAAAGAATCGGATATGGATGGCGCCGTTGACGCGGAGTCGAGCGACGATGCCTGGGAATGTGCCCAATGAGATGATGGCGGAGTACTATCGTCAGCGTTCGGGCGCGGGAGTGATTATCGCAGAAGCGACTCCGGTTACGCCGTGGGGGCATGGGTATTACGCGACTCCTGGGATCCATAGCGATGAGCAAGTTGAGGGTTGGAAACTTGTCACTGACGCGGTGCATTCTCGCGGCGGCAAGATTGTGTTGCAGCTCTGGCATGTGGGTCGAGTGTCGAACAGTGCGCTGTTACCTGGTAATGGACAGCCGGTAAGTTCGACAGATGTGATCAGTGAATCGATGAGTTACATCGATGATACTTGGACACGCGCCAAGAACACAGCGCCACGGAAACTAGAAACGGATGAGATTCCTGGGATTGTCGAGGAGTTTCGCGACGGTGCGCAGCGAGCGAAATATGCAGGATTCGACGGGGTGGAGATTCACGGCGCCAACAGTTATCTTTTGGATCAGTTTGTGCGCGATGGGGTCAACAAACGCGATGATATCTACGGCGGATCTATCGAGAATCGGATCCGGTTCCCGTTGATGGTTGCTGATGCAGTCGCGGATGTTTGGAAAGACGAGGACGGGGGCGCGAGTCGCGTTGGGTATCGGATTTCGCCTTTGAGTGAACATAAGGATGTGCGAGATTCTGATCCAGAAGCAGTCTTTCGTGCATTAGCAGCAGGACTCGGTCAGCGCCGACTTGGATTCTTGCATTCGGTAGAGACATGGGATCGATCGACGATTGATCAGCGTGTTGCGACAGTGCTTCCTGCGATTGTGAAATCTTTTAAGGACGCCGGCGGTGGGTTGTACATCGGGAATGGTGATTACACTCCTGAGCAAGCGGACAATGCGATTGTCAATGGTTGGGCAGATGCGATCGCGTTTGGGAAGTTGTGGATTCCGAATCCGGATCTTGAGAAGCGGATTGCGATGGATGGGCCGTACCGGAAACCAGAGCCTGAGACTTTTTATGGCGGCGGAGCAGAAGGGTATATTAACTTCGAGCCTTTAGAAGTTGGTGCGTCTTCTTGATAGATCGTCCTAAGATGATGTGTGAAGCGAGAAGAGATTATTGTTAAAATCGATCGTTTGCGACAATCATCAGATGATGATGTTGAACCGATCGAACTCATGAAAACGATTCGTTATGAATCTGTCGCTGGTCACATGATATCGACGCCCATAGTGGGCCGGGTATTGAACAGTGTGCGATATGCGTTGTTGGTCATCAGGCGATGCGGGTTTATCCGTTCGCATGAGCGATGGGATTTTCTGTGGCTCGAACGTACTATTGGTATCGTTTGCGCATCGGTCGTGACGACTATTCTTGCGCAATATATCTCTCTGTTCTTTACGGGCTGGTTGACCAGTGATGAGCGATCAGGCTTGTATTCAATTGTAATATATTCTGTTATGATTGCATTGGCCAACCTTTTGCCTGTGGTCTTGTTTTTTTGGATTCCCCTGATGCGCGATATGCGTGATTGGAGTAGTGAGAATCCTAACCATAGGTATCGTCATCGATGTATTGGGTGCAAGTATGATCTTGACGGATTGGAGTCGGTGCTCGGCGACGATATCTGGGTAGGTCCTGCGGTGTGTCCGGAATGTGGGATGGAATACCCGGCGGTAGGGAAGTAGTTTCGGAATTGTCGGCGTACAATCGCTCTCTATAGGAGCGAAGCTATGACAGAAGCAGTTGAGAGTCGTCATTTTATTCAGCAGTTGATTGATTCTGATATTGAATCGGGTCAATGGGGTGCGCCTGGGGATCGTTCAGTCGTGACGACTCGGTTTCCTCCTGAGCCCAACGGGTATCTGCATCTGGGGCATACCAAAGCGATTATTCTGAACTGCGGACTCGCTCGCGAGTTCGGTGGTAAGTTCTACTTGCGATTTGATGACACGAATCCTGCGAAGGAAGAGCAGGAGTTTGTTGATTCGATCAAGAGTGACATTGAATGGCTCGGCGCTGAGTGGGATGGGGATGTCAAGTTTGCGTCAGACTACTTTGAGCAGATGTATGCGTGGGCAATCGAGCTCATCGAAAAAGGGTTGGCGTATGTTGATGATCAGAGTGTTGATGAGATCCGCGCCGGCCGAGGGAACCTGAAGGATGGGGGGAAATCTTCTCCATTCCGTGATCGATCTGTTGAAGAGAATAAAGATCTCTTCGCAAGGATGAAAGCAGGGGAGTTCGAGAACGGGAGCAAAGTTCTTCGCGCGAAGATTGATATGAACTCTCCGAATATGAATCTGCGTGATCCGTTGATCTATCGAATTGTGAATGTGACACATCATCGGACCGGGGATACATGGCATATTTATCCGATGTACGATTGGGCGCACGGGCTTGAAGACTCGATCGAAGGGGTGACTCATTCGTTGTGTACTCTTGAGTTTGAAGATCATCGGCCGTTATATGACTGGTTTATTGATGCGATCAATCAAGGGCGCAGTGATGAAGAGCAGATTCATCATCCTCAGCAAACCGAGTTTTCAAGATTAGCGCTGTCGTATACGAACATGTCCAAGCGATACATGCGCCAGTTGGTTGATGAAAACCATGTCCATGGATGGGACGATCCACGGATGATTACCGTCGCGGGTTTCCGTCGACGCGGGTATACGCCTGAATCATTCTGGATGCTTGCATCAGATGTTGGGATTACCAAGTTCAATGCGATCGTTGATTTTTCACGACTCGAAAACATGGTTCGTGAAGATCTCAACAAGAGAGCTCCAAGAGCGATGGCGGTGCTTGATCCGATCAAGCTGGTCATTACAAACTGGGGTGACGGCGGCGATGCGGATCGATTGGAATCGATGCAGGTACCGAATCATCCGCAGGATGAGTCGTTTGGTTCACGAACAGTTCAGTTTGGAAAAGAGCTTTGGATTGAGCGTGGGGATTTCATGATTGATCCTCCAAAGAAGTTTTTTCGACTTGGGATCGGCCGCGAGGTTCGCTTGCGGAGTGGATACTGGGTGAAGTGTCATGATTTCAAAGCGGATGCAGATGGGAATGTGACTGAAGTTCACTGTACCTATGACCCTTCAACGCGCGGCGGGAACAATCCTCCTGCGGATGAAGAAGGTAAGGTACGCAAAGTGAAAGGCACGATTCATTGGTTGAATGTGAATGATGCGATTGATGCTGAGGTTCGCATGTTCGATCGTTTGTATATGGCCGAGCGCCCTGGGAAGAAGTCTGGGGATCATTTGGACGATCTGAATCCAGATTCATTGACTGTGATTACGAATGCGAAGTTCGAACCTGGACTTGCTGAGCGAGGTTCGGATGAACCAGCTTGGAGTGATGGGATTCGTCGTTTCCAGTTTGAACGGACAGGGTATTTCTGTGAAGATAGCGACTCGACGGCTCAGAAGCTCGTATTTAATCGCACAGCATCGCTTCGCGATTCTTGGGCAAAGCAAGGGCGATAGTTATCGGCTGACAATAAAAACGATAGACCGATTGTTTAAAACCTTAAAAACAGGCGTGATTGCCTGTTTTTTGTATGAGTGTAAAGCCCTATCTGATAAAATCGATTTTCACACTCTATTGATTCGCAAGCGCAGAGGGCTGTTTGTGAGTTTGTTTTTGAAGACGATGAAGGGACAAATGAGATGAAGACACGGACGATTATTGCACTGGGGATGTTGTCGACGACTTCGATTGCTGCGCACGCCGGCGGCGTGACGAGTTGGTTAAATGCATCAAACGGAGACTGGAACATTGGAACGAACTGGGACAGTTCGATTGTACCTGGATTGGGTGATTCAGTATTGCTTGGACACGCGAGTGCATACTCTGTGACCATGCCTGCGAGTCAGTCGATGGCATCATTGATGATTACGAATCCTGGGGTTGTGCTCAATACTGGGAATGCAACAACAACAGTAATCGCGGGTGACTTTTTGAACAACGGTTCAGTCGTAGTTAACTTTACGAGCAATATTTCTGGAACCTCACTTCGCTTTGATGCTGATTCAATGTTGACAGGATCGGGTTCGATTCTGCTCAATGCACCAACTGCTCGATCGCGGATCCAGACAGGAGCTGGTTTTACTTTCACACATGGAAGTGGGCACTTGATTCATGGACAAGGTCAGATTGAAGGTGCGATGATTAACGACGGCACGGTGTCAGCCGATTTTGGTCCAGGGTTCATGATGACACTGCTCTCAAATGGAAAAACGAACAACAATATCTTCGAAGCAATCAATGGAACTGAGTTGCGGATTTCAGGGATCACTGTTACGCAAGGTGTCTTGGGAACGATTCGCGCGAATGGAGCAGGGTCAACTGTGCTTGTCAATGGTACAACAATCATTGGTGGTTCACTCTCCACTTCTGCAGGCGGGGATGTCTCGGTTGCTGGGTCGAGTGCTTTCGATTCTGTCAACTTCTCGGGCGATCTCGATGTTGAAAACTCTGTTACTCTGACAATCAACAATGCATTGACAAACAACGGCACGATGACTGTGAACCCAACTGGGAATATCTCAGCAACTCAAATCTTGTTTCACGATACAATGACTGTTGCAGGTAGTGGAGAGTTTGTGCTCGCATCTCCCGATGCACGAGCAAGAATCCAAACTACAGGAGGTCAAACTGTCACAATGAATCCTTCCCTCACTATCCGAGGTCAGGGACGTATTGAAGCAACCATGGTCAACAACGGTTTGATAAGCTCGGACACAGCAGAGATCAGGATGTTGTTCGGCGACAAGACGAACAATGGGACTATGGAGGCGATCAATGGATCGGTGATGGAGTTCGCAGGGGTAAACATATCGCAAGGTCCAGCGGGAGTGATTGAGGCCGACGGACTTGGGTCTCAAGTTGAATTACTCAGTTCGAGCATCACAGGCGGTACCCTGCGTTCGACAAACAGCGCAGACATCTCGATCGATGGGTCGAGTACACTTGATGCTGTAGATTTTTCTGGTAATCTTAAACTACAAAATGCCCAGACTCTTGCAATCAATAACTCATTCACAAATAACGGGGTTATGACTGTGAACCCGGCGGGGAATATTTCCGCAACACAGATCTTGTTCAATGATTCAATGACTGTTGGAGGCACGGGCGATATTGTGCTTGCTTCACCCGATTCCAGGGCTCGAATTCAGACTGCTGGGGGTGTGGTGTTAACTATGCCTTCAACGCAGACTATTCGTGGTTTTGGGCGGATCGAAGCAGACTTGGTCAACAACGGTACGATTCGCTCGGACTCGAGCGAAATTCGATTGTCTACGAACGACAAGATCAATAACGCGACAGTTGAAGCGATCAATGGGTCAACAATCGAAGTCAACTCCATAACCATTGATCAGAGCGGCGGTGGGGTGCTATCAGCCAATGATGTAGGGTCGCAGATCGAACTGATCAGCGCCACAATCATCGGCGGACAAGTTTCATCCGCGATTGGTGCAGATGTGACCATTGATTCATCGAGCGCGCTTGATGGTGTCACGCTTATTGGATCTACTAAATTGCAAAATGCGCAGACGCTCACAGTTAATACATCATTGACCAATATCGGTGAGATCGATATCAACCCAACGGGGAATATCTCGGCGACACAGATTCTGTTTAATGACTCTTTGACGGTCTTGGGTGGAGGATCTATCAAACTTAGTTCACCTGATTCGCGTGCACGTATTCAGACGGGGGTTGACCAAACCGTCACCATGAGTGGTACGCAAACTATTCACGGGCAAGGTCGGATCGAAGCAAGCATGATCAATAATGGGGTGATTACATCCGATGTTCTCGGTGGTGAGATTCGATTTACAATAAACGACAAGACGAACAACGCAACGATTCAAGCAAACAATGATTCGAATCTTGAATTCAATAATATTACCATGACGCAAGGAGTGGTGGGGCAGATAAATGCAGTTGGGGCTGGTTCAGAAGTTGAACTGCTTGGCACGACGATCTCAGGAGGATTCTTGAGTGCAACAGGTGGAGCGGATGTTTCTGTTGATTCCCCGAGTGTTCTTGATGGCGTGAACTTCTCAGGATTATTGAACATTCCAAATGCGTCAACGCTTGGGATCACCTTTGGGACACTCAATAACGGGACGATTGTCGTCAATGAGACAGGGAACATTAGCGCGACTCAGTTGCAATGGAATGAAGAGATTATTTTGGGAGGGAGCGGAACGATTCGTCTCAATGCTTCTGCAACGCGTGCACGATTAATCGCAGGACCAGGTGTGACGCAAGGCGGGATCGGTTCAGAACAAAGACTCGAAGGTATCGGGCAAATTGGAATCGATTTGATTAATGACGGTGTTATTGCTCCGGGATTGAGTGTTGGAACGATGACTGCATCTCAACCAGTGTTCTTTGCAGGGATCGCAGGATTTGAAGTTGAGGTGAATGAGACAACCAGTGATTTGCTCGATAGTTCCTCGACGATTGAAGTCCACGGCACTCTTGATGTACTCTTTGTTGATGGGTTTGCTCCTGCAGGATTCTGGTCGAGAACGATCATGGAAGGTAGTGAGATCACAGGGAAGTTTGATGCGATCAATATGCCTCCGGCTCCAGCTGGGCTCGTGAACCGAGTAATCAATACTGGGACTGAAATGCTTATTGGGTCAACATGCAAGTCGGATCAGAACTTGGACGGGGTTCTGAATTTCTTCGATGTTTCGGTATTTTTAGCTGCGTTTAGCGCGATGGATCCTTCTGCAGACATCACCAACGATGGCAACTTTAACTTCTTTGATGTGTCTGCTTTCTTAGCTGACTTCGGTAGCAACTGTTCACTCTAAGCGTTTGAACTTATTGACTTTTGAATACACGAATGCCCCTATTTGGGGGCATTTTTTAGTTGTCTTAGAGGGGGTTGAATTCAGCGGGAATTCGACCCTGTTTATATCAATTGGGATCCCGAATTGAATACAAAGAAATCTTCTATTGGGTGTTCGTTGTAGGATTTGTTATGCCTCACTGAACATTGAGCAACATCCATGTGCGAGGGTCACAAGTGAAGCGTTGCTCTCAACGATTGGAGTGAAATCATGAAGACGAGAACAATGATAGCGATGGGGGCAGTAAGCGCTGCTTCATTGATGGCGAATGCAGGCAACGGGACATCCGCAAGTTGGTTGTCGGCGGTGGATGGATTCTGGAATCAGTCGATGAACTGGGACACGATGTTGGTTCCAGGATCGAATGATCATGTCATTCTTGGTTTGTTTGATTCATACAATGTTATCGTGAGCGGGTTTGAATCCGCGGATTCATTAAGCATTGAGAATGCGAATGCTCAGTTGACGATAAACAATGCGCAGTCCTTGAGTTTGTTTGGAAATATCGAAAATGAGGGAATGGTATTAGTAAACTCGGTAGCTGGGAACTCTTCAACGAGTTTGTTCTTTGAAGAGACTGCATCCGTGACTGGATCAGGTAAAGTGGTGCTCAACGGGTTTGGGCCTCGAGCACGGATCGCGAGTGAAACCGGCATGTTCTTGACGCAAGGAGCGTTGCACACAATCGAAGGCAACGGACAGATTGAATCGGAACTCGTCAACGACGGCGTAGTGAGCGCGAATGTCATTGCAAACAAGTTGTCGCTTTTGGATAATCCAAAGACAAACAACTCAGTGATGAGAGCAATCAACGGCGGAGTCCTTGATATTTCTGGGATCACTCTCACACAAGGACCATTCGGGGTCATCTCCGCAGACGGTTTGGATTCTGAGGTTCAACTCACTGGTTGCACAGTTGTCGGTGGCAGCTTCGCAGGAAGCAACGGCGGCGATATCAGTGTGACCAATGCAAGTACGCTCGATGGAGTTGAAACGACTTGTAGCATTCGTGTTGAAAACTCGCATACATTGAACATCCGTAACTCACTCATAAATAATGCAGAGATCACTGTAAATCCGGTGTCGGGTGGGCTGGCAACCTCGATGATGTTTTTAGATAGCTCATCGTTGGAAGGAATGGGTTCGGTCGTGCTCAATGGATTTGGTGTTCGTGCGAGTATTGATACCGCGCCGGGTGAAGTCCTGTTCCATCACGGTGGCCATACCATCGAAGGGCAAGGGCAGATCCAAGCAGAACTGATCAATAACGGATTGGTGAGCGCGAACTCAGTCGCAACGTCTTTGGTGTTGATGGAAAACGATAAAGTAAACAACGGCGTGATGGAAGCAGTCGGCGGCGCAGTGCTTGGAGTATCTGGAATCACGGTCAGACAACAGCTTGATGCATCAGAGGGCGCAGAGGCGTATCTAGGATTGATTATCGCAGATGGTCTTGATTCGATGATCCAGCTATCTGGATGCACCATCGTTGATGGCCAACTCATGACAGTCAATCAGGGCAGCGCGGTCGTGACTTGTGCAACAACACTCGATGATGTTGGTTTTTCAGGTGATATCAATGTGCTCAGTTCACATCGATTGATCATCAAAGAAGGAACAACTGCTTCGGGTCTGATCACTATCAATCCAGTCAACGGCGAAGCAATCACATCGCTTGAATGGGGTGACAATATGATCCTCGAAGGAGACGCAACGATTCTGCTCGCTGGATTCGGCGCACGCTCACAGCTGAGTGCTGGACTCGATGTGAAACAAGGCGGAATCGGAGATGGAATCCGTCTTGTTGGTTCGGGTCAAATCGCGATCAACTTCATTAACAACGGAACGATTGCTCCTGGGCTTTCATTGGGCACAATGAAAGCAGTGCAACCTATTGAGTTCACAAAGACTGCGAAGTATGAAGTTGAAGTGAATCAGATCGAATCTGATCTCCTTGATTCAGTTTCAATCATTGAGCTCGGTGGACTGCTTGAGATCGAGTTGATCGATGGTTTCATGCCTAACGGGTATTGGGCACGCACAATCATGGAAGCATCCGCAATCAACGGCGAGTTCGATTCTATGAGTTTCCCTCCAACTCCAGCTGGGTTGGTAGATCACATCTATAACACTGGGACTGAATATCTTGTTGGGCAAACATGTCCTTCAGATTTGAATCTCGATGGCGCATCAAACTTCTTTGATGTCTCAGTATTCCTTGAAGCGTTTTCAGATCGTGATCCGAGTGCTGATATCAATGAAGATGGCCGTTTCAACTTCTTTGATGTTTCATTGTTTATCCAAGAACTCGATTCAGGATGTGAGTTCTGATTTGATGACTTGGACACGTTGATTCGCACTTTGAAGTGCATGGATACTTGGAGAACCGCCCTCAGTCATTGGGGGCGGTTTCATTAATCAATGTAAGCTTTGGTGTTTAAAGCGTTTGCGAGATGCGTGGATGTGAGAGTGAAATTTGGCGATCAAGTAGTGGGATTGATCGCCAATGCGAGTGGGAGCCCTTAGACTTGAACCCATGAGTGATGTGAACAAAACTTCGTTTCTTAAGCTTCCTACCCATGTGATTGATCGAATCGCACCTTTGTATCAGGGCCGACGAGTCTGTGTTACCGGCGGTGCTGGATTCATCGGCGGGCACCTTGTCGATGCTTTAGTGTCGATCGGTGCAATCGTGACAGTCATCGACGATCTTTCGAACTCATCTCTTGCGAATCTCGCTCAGATGATTGAGCGTGCGCCGGATCAGGTTCGTTTTGTGCAAGCGAGTATTCTTGATCCGCAAGCGATGGATGTTGCAGTCGAAGGAGCTCAAACGGTATTTCATCTGGCGGCCTTGGGATCGGTTCCGAAGTCAATCGAAGAACCTGCTCGCACTTGGACAGTCAATGCGACTGGGTCAATGCGAGTATTGCAATCAGCGAACAAAGCTGGAGTAGAACGATTGGTCTATTCAGCATCGTCGAGTGCGTATGGAAACAACCCTGCATTACCAAAGGTTGAGACGATGGCGCCTGAGCCTGAGTCTCCTTATGCAGCAGCGAAGCATGCAGCTGAATCGTTGTGTCGATCTTGGTCCGCGTGTTATGGGCTCGACACAGTTTCATTGCGATATTTCAATATCTTCGGGCCACGACAAGCAGCGGACTCTGCGTACGCAGCAGTGATCCCTGCGTTTGTGACGAAGTATTTGCTGAGGCAGTCGCCAACGATTTATGGGGATGGAGAACAGACACGCGACTTCACGCATGTAACCAATGCAGTTGCTGCGAACTTACTCGCTGGTTCCTCGAAGGACAAGCTCAATGGAAGCGTGTTCAATGTTGGCGCAGGTGTTCGAACATCAGTCAATGAGCTCGCAGAGATGATCGCGAACAATCTGGAAATCAGTGATCTCAAACCGATTTATGAAGCAGAGCGGGTCGGCGAGGTTCGTGATTCGTATTCGTCTGTTGAAGCAGGGAATGCCAAGATAGGGTATGAACCTGGGACATCATTGGAAGAGGGTCTCAAGGAGACGGTTTCTTGGTATGCATCCGAGTTTCTGAAAGATCTTGCTCAGGAGCATGCTGAATCATGATTCGATGGATTCTTGATCTTGTAGGCACGATTTGGGTGCTCGCGACGCTTGGATGGGTCTCTCGATTCCGACTGAGGGGGGCATATTGGAGCTGGAGGATGCACACCGCGTTTGCGGATGGAATTCCGGAAGCGAAGGAGCATGGGCTGTTTCGTTCAGTCTTTGAGTATGGCCGATGGGCGTGGCGGATCCGGAGATTGCGCTAATCTTGCCGATTTTCGTCGTTTCTAGCGGTAAATGGGCATGTCATAGCTGTTGGGATGATATGTTGTATATAGGCAATACAGGATTGATCAAGCGATGGGTGTCCGTTGGCCGATCTGAGAGTTGATCCTGTTTCGTTGAAGTTGTCATCGTCGATCGCTAATCACAACGGGATAAATATCCTTTGACACACATCCTCCGGGGTTGATTTTATGAGCAGCAACAATAGCAAAACGAACAATAGTTTTTCACACGCGTTCCTTCCAGGTCTGATTCTTGGGTTGATCGTTGGCGCAGTCGCAGGCGCGTTTCTGCCAGATTTCTTGGGCGGCACCAAACTCCCTGATCGCAGCTCGATGACTGGAACTTCTGAACCAGATGATAGAGACGAGAGTCGTGATCGTGGGCGCGAAGGAAATGCAGAAGATTTGGTAGATGATGCAGTTGAGCAAGTCGAAGACGTGGTTGATGATGCTGCTGAAGAACTTAAGAGTACTGATCTGCCTACGGAATTGCCTTCGACGCCTCCAAGCGACGGATGAAGCGGGTTGATCTCGTAAGATTGATTGGTTCTTGAGACTCGTTTCGTGCTAAAGTAGTTTCATGTCTGACGAAGCACGCATTCTCATATCTCAGCACGCGAAGACCTCCGAGTTATTGGGGGTCGATTTTTTGCCTCTTGGGAATGGGATGATCCAAGCAGCTGGTGTTGTGGATGATCAGTCTGTGTCGGCCGGCGATCGAGAAGATCAGCAGGCGCGATTCGCGATTCAGAGCGATCAGCCTATATCAGGGTCAGAATCCGAATCGTCAGTCAGTCTGGATAGTGAGAAAGTTCCTGAGCCGATCTCGTCGGCGGAGCTTTGTGATGTTTATCAAACTGTAAATGGTGATCAAGCGCAGCTCGAAGCTCTATCGGGTAAGTATGTGTTGGAAGCGCCTCATCAACATTTTTGTCCACAGTTTAACAACATTGTGTTCGGCGAAGGAGATGCTTCAGCAGATCTGATGTTTATCGGCGAAGCACCTGGTGAGCAAGAAGACTTGAGCGGACGACCGTTTGTTGGACCCGCAGGAGAGTTGCTAAGCAAAATGATTAGTGCGATGGGGCTTTCACGCGAACGGGTTTATATTTCGAATGTGCTCAAGACCAGGCCTCGCAATAATGCGACGCCGACGAGTGAAGAGATCTTGTTGTGTTCGCCGTATTTGTGGGAACAGATTCGGATTGTTCAACCCAAGGTGATTGTGACACTTGGACTTCCAGCGAGTCAGTTGATTCTTGGGAAGAATGAAACGATGGGATCAATGCGAGGACATTGGCACACAATGAGTGCAGGCGCTGTCGGACTACCAGAAGTAGAAGTGATGGCTACATATCATCCGGCGTATCTGTTGCGATCGTATACCCCTGAGAATCGACGCAAAGTATGGTCCGATCTTACGCAAGTGATCGAAAAGCTCGGGCTCAGCAAAGAATGAGATTGAAGTTATTTACTCAGTGCAACTCCTCGAAGATCCGAGGGTAAAATTATCGAATATTCTCCGTATGTGCGGGGAACCGGAACGGTAAATCTACGAATCTTATACAGATGACACAAAGCATTGGCAGGTCTCGCCGATGTTGATGAAAACAGACATCTTGTTCTCCCAATCTATTCTAAGAAGAATGGGAGTCACAGTTTCAAAGTCTTTTTAGACTCTGTTCTGGCTGATTCTGTCTCAATATTGACCCCCACGAGACTCGGCGCTCGGCTTTACGGCTGGGTGCCGGGTTTTTTTATATGCTTATAATAATATCAATTTGATAGGATGTGGTGATTCAAATGAATCGTAGGATGATCTTGATTGTATGTTGTTGTGGATTATCGGGTCTGTTATCTACCAAGACTCAAAGCTGCAGTTTGAGCACGAATGCTCAAGAGTCAAGCGTTGAGGACGCATCACTCATCCGTGGGCCATATTTGCAGCTTGGAACATCTAACAGCGTAGTTATGCGTTGGAGAACAGATTTCCCAACAGATAGTCGAGTTGAGTTCGGATCCAGTGTAGGAAATCTCACGAGCATGGTTCATGATCCGATTCTGACTGAGGAACACATCGTCACTCTTGTCGGGCTTAATCCAGATACCCATTATTTCTATTCGATCGGTTCAAGCGCAATGACGCTCGCAGGAGACGATGCGGATCATTATTTTAAAACAGCACCAGTTCCAGGATCTGACAAGTCTGTGCGAATTTGGGTGCTCGGAGATTCAGGGCTCGGTAACGACTCTGCTCGCGAAGTTCGAGACGCATTCCTTAGTTATAACTCGTCATCAGATGTTGATGTGTGGCTAATGCTGGGGGACAACGCGTATGTTTCTGGAACGGATCTGGATCATCAGAATGCGATCTTTGATATGTATCCGACGATTCTGCGGACAACAGTGCTTTGGCCTACCTTAGGGAATCACGATGGGTTTTCCGCGGATTCTGATACTGAGACGGGACCTTACTACGACATTTTTTCATTGCCTCGTAATGCGGAAGCGGGTGGGTTTGCGTCTGGGACTGAAGCATACTACTCGTTCGATTTTGCAAATATTCATTTCATCTGTCTCGATGCGTACGACACTGATCGAGCAGTGAATGGATCAATGATGACTTGGCTCGAAGATGATCTTGCATTCACAAATCAAGCTTGGGTCATCGCGTATTGGCACTATCCACCTTACTCTGATGGACACAACTCAGATACAGATCCAGTCATGATTGAGATGAGAGAGAATGCACTTCCCATCCTTGAAGATGCGGGGGTAGATCTAGTACTCAGTGGTCATAGTCATTCCTATGAGCGATCATTTCTACTTAATGGTCACTATGGTGTATCGAGTACGCTTGTTCCTTCGATGATTCTCGATTCGGGAGATGGCCGAGAAAGTGGGGACGGTGCTTATCACAAGTCATCGACAGGGCTCGCTCCTAACGAGGGTACGGTGTATGCAGTTCCTGCGAGTTCGAGTCAGGTAACTCCCGGCGTGCGAGATCATCCAGTGATGTTCTCTTCTTTGCTTGAGCTTGGATCGATGCTGATTGATGTTGATGACAATCGTCTCGACGCTGTATTTCTCAATAACGAAGGTGTTGTTTCTGATTCTTTTTCAATCACGAAGGGTGCTCAGCGTTGTCTTGCAGACTTCAATGATAATGGCACGCTGAACTTCTTTGATATCTCTGAGTTCTTAGAAGCATTTGCGAAGAATGAGCTCAGTGCGGACTTTAACAGCGATGGGTTCTGGAACTTCTTTGATGTTTCTGAGTTTCTCAAGAGCTATCGAGCTGGGTGTCCATAATCGTGATGAGATGAGTTCATAAAAAAACATCTCTCATTCCAACTTGATGTGGGATGAGAGATGCGTTGTTGTATTGATGGATGAGAGTTGCTGATGATTATGGTCCGTCGTGTCCCATGTCGTGATCATCGTGGCCGTCCATGTGATCGTTGAGCATGTCCTTTGCGTCATCAATCATTTCTGAGATCTTGTTTGAGAAATCAATCTCGATTGATTGATCGATTTTCTCAATCTGAGTCACTTCCCAAGCTGGACCTGTTCCGCTCCAGTTCACTTGGAAATCGAAGGAAACTTTATCACCGATTGCGAAGTCGCTGATCGAGACTCCTTCAGCGAGCGGGAACGGCATAGTCATTGATGCCATTCCTGCGATCCCCTTTGAGTTGATATTGATAGTGCCATCTTTAGTTTTGAAGTTTGGGATTTGCTGATGACGGATTTTAAGTTCAGTAGTTGGATCGTTCTCGATTGGGATCATTGTGATCTCGCCGAGGATGCTTTCGTAGACATCAGGTGCGGCGCTTGGATCAGGCGCATCATGGGAATGCCCTGAGTGATCGTGTCCATCGTTTGCATCGTGTGAGTTTGCTTGTGATTGGGGCGCTTCAGTGCTCGTCGGAGTTGTTGAGTCTGAGCAAGCACTCAGGAAAAAAACGGTGCTTGCTGTGAGTGAAGCAAGGATAAGTGTTCGTGTATGAATCATGTTGGCCTCTCGGTGTTTTTAGAAACAGTTGATTGTCTCTGTGTGGTTCATCAAAGATTATACGCTGATTAGGTAAAGACGAGTTCGCGAATACCCAAAAGAAAACCTGCTTCACGTATGAAACAGGCTTGTATTGATTTGTCATCGCTAAGCAGGACTGAGTCCAGACTGCTTATGCTTTTTCAAAGGAGAGGTATTGCTCTACCGATGAGAGGTCTGGAGTGATGTCGTGCGTGAAACGCATTGACCACTCGTTGCCTTGCTCGCACATTGCGATGCGTGCAGCTTTCTCGCGTGAGTACCACATGCGTCCACCGCGGACATATGCAGTCATACGCTGACGACGCATACGCTGAGCGCGTGCGAGGTTACGCTTGATATCTGGGTCACGACGCATCATGCGTTCGATAGTATCACATGCTGCTTTGTTGTTTGGCACTTTGTTAACGGTGCACTTGATGTTGTCGCCTGCGTTGAGTGTGTCGATCATGACCCGGTCCTTTGTCTTTGCGAAATACTGATCTAAACCAAGTAGATCAGGACGACAAGTTTAGCAGCTCAAACCATTTGGTCTACCCATAGACCTACACTACTGTTGCAAGTTGAATTGAGCACACCATTTGAGCCTTGGAGCAGTGATGACGGATACCCCTCCCCCCGCACAGACCCCGCCTGTATTTGACGCGAATGCGGAGCATCAGAATCGTCCCAAACTTCGCAAAGTGCGAGGTGTCCCCGTCCCGGTGAATACCCCTGACGGAAAGCAAACAACAATGCTGGGAATTGCCGATGCGCAGCAAATATCCATGAAGATGGTCGTTACGCACCCTGCGTTCCAGATGGTCCTTCCTTTGATGGACGGGACTCGAGATATCGACCAAATCGTGTCAGAAGCAGGTAAAGGACTCGAGCGTCAGATGCTCGAGCAACTGGTTGCTCAGCTCGATGAAGCTGGAATGCTCTTTGGTCCAACATTTGATGCAATTGCTCAAAAAATGCGTGAAGCATTCGATGAATCGGACACGCTGCCTCCAGGATCGACGGCTCAGCTCGCGGATATGCTTGTTATGAAAGCAGTTGGAGAAGACGCCACAGACGAACAGAAAGCTGAGTTGGGCGGCGAAGAACTCAAGAAACAGCTCGATGTTTGGATCGATGGATCACTTAAAGATGCTGAAAATACCAGCTTTGATCAGCTTCCCGCTGCGATAATCGCACCTCATATCGATTACCTCAGAGGATGGATGAACTACGGGCATATCTACGGCAGATTGCGTGTTGTCGATCGTCCAGATCGGATCATCATCCTTGGTACAAATCACTTTGGTCAATCAACAGGGGTTTGTGGCTGTGATAAAGGGTATGAGTCTCCAATTGGCACATGTGAGCTCGATACCACATTGTTTGAAGCTCTAAAAAGCGAGTTGGGCGACGCAAACGCTGCGAAAATGCTCGAAAACCGATTCGATCATGAGAATGAGCACTCCATTGAACTGCATATCCCTTGGATTCAGCATGTCTTTGGTGCAAATGAATCTGGAGCGTACCCAAAGGTCTTTGGCGCTTTGATTCATGATCCAACTGTAAACAACGGCGAGAGTTACGACGATAACGGGCTTAGTCTTGATGCCTTTGTCGCTGCTCTTAAGAAGGTGGTAGGCGAGCTTGATGGACGAACATTGATTGTTTCGTCTGCAGACTTGAGTCATGTTGGGCCTGCGTTCGGTGATCAGCAAGCACTCGGAGGCGATTCGGAAGAAGCAGCCGCGATGCGGACTCAGGTCGCGACACATGATCAAGAAATGCTCAAGATGGTTGTCGAGAATCGGATAGATGATCTGATTAGTTCGATGGCGTGGCAGCAGAACCCGACTCGTTGGTGCTCAATCGGCAATATCGCAGCGATGTTGCGAGTGGTTGAACCTTCACGAGTAGAGCTCATGAACTATGCTGCAGCGATGGATCCTGAAGGGACCGCATTCGTTTCATCAGCTGCATTGGCAGTCTATCGCTAAATATTTTGAACTCGAATCTGGACAATGGATGGATGATGTTGAATGTCACAGGAGTGTCACAACTGACCCCGTCCGCGGAACACGCGAGCGAAAGTATCGTATCGTTTGCGTGCGTGGTATGAATAGAATACCATTGGAACCCTTCAACGCTGATCGTTTTATTTAGTGGATGAAGGTTCCAAGCTGTTTGGTGCTTAATTTAGCACAGTTAATTAGGCACATTAAGGTATCGGAGGATCTAATGGCTTCGTCAAATACATGCTGGGGCATCGAAATGGGCTTTGGTGCGATTAAAGCACTCAAGCTCGAAAACGATGGTTCAGATTTCAAAGTGCTCGATTTTGCGGTGATCAATCACCCGAAGGTGCTTTCTACTCCAGAGCTTGACCAGACGGACGCGATGCGTGTTGCTCTTGGTACTTTGGTAAGTCAACATGATCTGAGCAATTCTCGGGTCTCGGTTTCATTACCAGGGCATCAAAGCTTTGCGAGATTTGCGAAGTTGCCACCGGTTGAGCCTAAGAAGGTTCCTGACATCGTCAAGTTTGAAGCGGTCCAGCAGATACCGTTCCCGCTTGAAGAGGTTGAGTGGGATTATCAAACATTCGTTTCTCCGGATTCTCCTGATGTTGAAGTCGGGATCTTTGCAGTGACACGTCAACGGATCATGGATCAGCTTTCCATGCTCAATGATGTGGGCGTGACTCCAGAGCTTGTGACTCTTTCTCCGATCGCGGCGTACAACTCGCTTGCGGTGGATCTTGGGTTCACGAACGACACTCCAGGTACCATTATCCTTGATATTGGTACGGTCGCGACTGATTTGATCATCGCAGAAGCGGGTCGAGTCTGGGTCCGAACCTTCCCAATTGGAGGGCATCAGTTTACTGAAGCGTTGGTCAACTCGTTCAAGCTAAGTTACTCGAAAGCTGAGAAGCTCAAGCGAGAAGCAGAACAATCCAAGCATGCACGGCACGTATTCCAAGCGATGCGCCCTGTATTCTCTGATATTGTCCAAGAGATCCAGCGTTCGATCGGTTTCTACTTGTCTGTACACGCGGATGCAGATCTCAAGCGACTAGTGGGGCTCGGCTCAACTTTCCGTTTGCCTGGACTGAGAAAATACCTCAAGCAGCAGTTGCAGCTCGATGTGTATCGTCTTGAGCAGTTCAAGAAGTTGTCTATAGATGGTCCACGAGCAGGCGAGTTCCAAGCTGCGAGCTTTAATCTTGCGACAGCGTACGGATGTGTGCTTCAGTCGTTTGATCACGCACCGATGCAAGCGAACTTGATGCCTGTTCCTGTGATTAAGAGTGCAATGTGGAAGAAGAAGGTTCCATACTTCGCGGCGGCCGCGGGTATTGCTGCCGCAGCAGCGGGGGCGATGTTTATCCGTCCGTTGCTCGATTCAACAGCGTTTGAAGGAGCAAAGAAGCCTCCAGTTCTCTCTACAGTTGCTGATGAAGCATCATTGCTTTCCGATGAAGCTGAAAAACTGGGTGTGACCGACAGTGCTCGCGCAAACTTGCAAGGTGCTGAAATTGTTGGATTGCTCAACGGTAGAGAGCTCTACAGCGAAATCCTTGAGGATACTTCTCGCATGATTGCGATGATTGATGAGAGCGCTCGATCGAGTGCTCAAACCGATCAGCGACTCGCAAATGCGATTGCGGATCATGATCCAGTCAAACTGATCGCGATGAACACACAGTTCATCAGTTCAGGAGAATCGGATTCGGGTTCTTTACGGAACACTGACAGGAATGTAGATCCTGAACTCGCGAAAATCTCTGCGAAACGCCATATCAAAGTTGAAACCCAGTTTGAAGTTCCGCTTGCGGATGTCGGCGTATTTATGCTCGATCATGTAGATCCTGTATTGCGTGAGAAACTGGAAAGAGACAACGGTTCCTATTCAGTCGTGATTACTAAGGTTGAGCCTTGGGAAGTGACAATGGGAGCTCGTCGGACTCCGGCGAACACGAATACTTCCGCTCCTCGTTATACAACGAATCCGAGAACGACGACGAATCAATCAAGCTCATCAAGCAGCGGCGGTGGCGGCAGCTTGAACTCGCTTGCTCCGATTGTTCGTCCAGAAGTTCCTTTGCAAACAGCTGGAATGTCGATGGTCACCGTGACTTGGTATGCGGTGCTTGATCCCATGGGAAGTAATGCAGATAACGGAGATGACATATGAACAAGGTCATGGGATTTTTAAAAGGCAACTTGGTAATCGTGATCTTCGTTGTGTTGATCTTGGCTTTCCTACCTACAGGTTACATCTTCTCTGGAAAATGGAACACAAAGGTGCATGAGAAGGCTAATGCAGCGTACAACAAAGAAAAGCGGAGTCTGACTTCGAAGAGCAGTATCAACTACTCACTTCCTGCAGTACTTGAAGGCGAAGAGGATCTATCCGAATCGCGTGCTCCAAACAATGCAGTCACGAAGTTCTACGAAGCGGGTAAAGCTGAGCGAGAAGCTCAGGTGAACGATGTTGTAGAGCGAGGAACCGCGTTTAATCGAGGTGATCATGTTGAACTGATCCCTGGGATTTTGCCTAAGGCTTCTGACAATCGGACGCTCACTCGTCTTGGTCGAGATATGGCAGAGACAGTGGTCGGTACCGAAGCTCGTCCATCGGTTTACCAACGGAAACTCCAGCGTCTCAATGCTGGTTCTCCTCCAGATGCGATGACTTTGACGCAGACTCTCAACGAGTACAAGAATCGTGAGCAGCAGCGTTACGAGAACTCAAACGCGGACGGCAAAATGTCGACTGCTCAAGTTGAACAGCTCGGAACAGATTTAGTCGCTCGTCGATTGGGTGAATACATCGCTCGTTCGAACGCGTTGACTTTCTACTGCACTACAGATGCGATTGTTGGCCAGCGAAAGGCCACAAGTAAATCGTCTGATCTTGCTATGGACTTCTCGCGAGTACCTGATTCGATGCCTCCATTAAGTACGATCGATGAATCGATGGTCTTTACCTGGCTCTGGGATTACTGGATCATCGCAGATGTGCTTGGTGCAGTTGGACTTGCAAATATGGATCGTGAGACCGGTGCGCTTGCGATACCCAATGCTCCGATCAAGCGCGTCGAATCCATCCAAGTCTCAGAACTCGTTGTTGGAGAAAAGACAGAAGACATTCCTGGAGGATCTCCTGCTCCACGAAGTAGTCGACAACCTGCAAATACACAGAGTACGACTAAGAAGGATGACGGATTCAAGAGCTTTACTGGCCGAAAGAGCAGTGATCCTCAGAGTGCATTTGATCTCCGGATGGTACAGATTGTTGTCGTCGCTTCGTCAAAGGATCTTCCACGATTTATCGATGCGATCGGTAAAACAAACTACATGACAGTGACTGACTTGGATATCCAAGAGGTTGATGTCTGGAACGATTTGGAAGAAGGCTATTTCTACGGCGAAGATCACACGGTTCGTGCAACCATGATGATTGAAACCGTCTGGCTCCGCTCGTGGATGGCTCCACTGATGCCTGATCCGGTCAAAGTCGGACTTGGAATCCCTGTTGAAAATGCGTCTGATGATTTAGCTGATGACTGATAGATGTTGCAAGAGCAATAGAACACTACTTTGAAATGAGATTGATATGAAACTCAAAGGTGTAAACCCAATCGAGCAACACATCGAGAAATTCGTGCTCGCGATCGTTCTGGTCGTGCTGCTTGCGGTACTTTCGATGCAGTTTGTACTTCGCCCTAACGATGTTGATGTCGGGAACCGCAAGGTGTCTCCCGATCAGGTGTATTCAGTGCTTGAAACACAAGCAACGCAGTTGCAGAGTCAGCTTTCGGACTTGAATCCGCAGTTGCCTGAACTCGAGTCTGTGGATCTTGTCGAGCGATACAACAATGCTTTTGCGAGCTCAACAGGCGGGACGCTCGCACTGAGCAAATCGCTTGGCAATGGTGTTGATATTAGTTACGCAACCGGTGGCCAAGCGCCAACTGGAGCTGAAATTAATACTGGACCTGTTGCAGGACTTATCGTTCCAACAACGGATACTCCAATCGCATTGTCACACTGGGCAACGCTCGATCCGTATGCAGTTCTTGAAGTGCCTGCTTATGAATCGTACATTCCTGCGGCCCAGCCGTTCGATTTTGCATCCGTATCCGTTCAAGCGAACTTCAGCGGTAAAGATCTTGAAGCTGCATTGCTTGGAAAAAACGGGGGCGAAGGCGCAATCCCACGTCGATTCTGGTCAAGCACTGGTTTAGCGATCATGGGCTTTGAAGCTCAACGTGAACAACTTTTGGCTGATGGAAGCTGGGGTAATGCTGAAGCTATTGAAACGCCTCCGCACACGCCGTTACCGATTAATGCATTGGGTGAAAATGCAGGATTGCTTGATTTGACCGATTTGGTCACGAAAGCAAATCGAGTCCGTAGTGAAGTCGTGAATCCGATGTTCCCTCCAACGATTGCAGGCGGGGTTTGGGTACCTCCAAGCGAGCGTGTAGATTCGGGTGACGATTCAGAAGCGACTATGGTTACTCGGATCCAAAGAAGACTGGATCGGTATCGCAATGAGCTGGAACGCTTGAGCAATGCTCCTGGTGGCGGCGGAGCTCGTCCATCAGGTACTCGTCCTGGTAGTCCAAAGACGGGCCGTCCGGGCAATCCAACGCAGCCTGCGACAAACCCTCGTTCAAATTCGAGCCGAGTTGACAAGTTGCGCAAGGATATCTTGGACTTGGAGAAGCAACTCAGAGATCTGGGAGTTGATGATTCCCAGACTTCGCTTCGTGCTCGCACTTCGCGTGATGATGTTGGTTCAGTATTAGAAGAAGAATCGGTAGAGTTGTGGGCGCATGACCTTGGAGTTGAGCCTGGAGCGACTTATCGCTATCGTACTCGCGTTGCTGTGAACAACCCATTGTTCCGCAAAGGCGGCGAGCTTGACCCAGATGACGCCGCTCAGCAAGCTTTGACTCAAGAACCGTTTGTTCGAGGAGCTTGGTCAGCTTGGTCAGATCGAGTTGTCGTCGGTGGTGGAACATATTTCTTTGTTACCAACGCAGAAGCAGACAACGGAATCGGTACTGGAGGCTCAAAAGCGTCGATTGAACTCTATAAGATGTACTACGGCCACTATCGCAGGTCCTCATTGACTGCATATGCAGGTGATGAGTTGTCCGCATCGGTTCGTATGTCAGGTGATCTGATAAACTTTGATAGCTCCTTGATTGCAGCTGCAGACGCCGCAAAAGCTGTTAGAGAGTTGGATTTAGATGATTCTGAGTTACCTGATGGTTTATCAGAGCTCTCAAATCGGATATCCATAGAGTTAGGGGTATATGTCCTTGATATTTACGCGGATCAATCAAGTGCAGAGACAAGCTTTGGACAATCTGTCGTACCTATGAACGTCGTCTTGAGAGATCAGAGTGGGGCCGTGATTGTTCGCTCAGATTTAAGCGATGAGACGTCTGCTGCGTACGAGTTGGCGTCAGCATCAGCATCAGCAGCGTCTTCAACTCCTCTGCGTGAGCCTGGGGAGTCTGCAATTCCTCCAGCTTCATTGTTGTTTGTTGTTCAAGGCCCATAATCGAGAATGTTAAAAAATGTTTTTAAAGAATCCCGCAGTCGTCTGACTGCGGGATTTTGCGTTTTGTGCCTGTAATTCAGTAAGGTTTGCGCCCGGATTAGGTAGAGATTGCGTACCGAAGGAGAATGATGTAAAGAATTGTCAGATAAGGGGCTGAATTGTTGCCCAAGTAATTTGACGCACGATTTAAGTTGCCTATCATCCCCCCGCCTCTAATCGGGGCGAAAACGAAAAGCGACCGGCTGGCCCGGGAGTGATTCAGCTTCTTTGACAAGTAGATTACGACGAGCGGAACTCAGATAGCCGTGCTTCAAAGGAGGCACGAATCTAGGCTGAGTTCGGCAAATATAACTAACTGAGAAATCTCAAAATGCGTCTGAAATGGTGCTTGTAAAGTTTGTTCTCCTTCACGGAGCGAACGGAGCAAGTCGATAGACCTTACCGGCAGGTAAGGGAGGTCGTAAGAGAAGTTCGAGTTTGTTGTCGGTTTTCTGTTTATTCAGATGGATCGGCATCAGGTCGGATTGATCAAACCACAAAGGGCATACGGTGGATGACTTGGCGTCAAGAGGCGATGAAGGACGTTGGAACCTGCGAAAAGCTATAGGGAGCCGGTAACCAGGCTGTGATCTATAGATGTCCGAATGGGGAAACCCACCCGCAAGGGTATCGTACACTGAATGCATAGGTGTGCGAGGCGAACCTGGGGAACTGAAACATCTAAGTACCCAGAGGAAAGGAAAGCAACATGCGACTCCGTCAGTAGCGGCGAGCGAAATCGGATTACAGTGAAACTAGCGAATACGTTGGAATGCGTATCCAAAGATGGTGAAAGACCAGTAACTAGAGGTAGCTGTATAGCCCTCGAGTAGGCTCGGGCTCGTGGAACCCGGGTTGAACATGGGAGGTCCACCTCCCAAGGCTAAGTACTCCTTGACGACCGATAGCGAATCAGTAAGGTGACTGAATGTTTAAAAGTACCCCTATTAGGGGGGTGAAATAGTACCTGAAACCGTGTGCCTACAAGCGGTCGGAGCCCTACGGGGTGACGGCGTGCTTTTTGCATAATGAGCCCGCGAGTTAGTCTCTGTGGCGAGCTTAAGGCCTAACGGGCCGGAGGCGGAGCGAAAGCGAGTCTGAATAGGGCGTATAGTCGCAGGGGCTAGACACGAAACCCGTGTGATCTACCCATGGTCAGGGTGAAGGTGGGGTAAAACCTGCTGGAGGCCCGAACCCGTCAACGTTGAAAAGTTGTGGGATGAACTGTGGGGAGGGGTCAAAGTCCAATC
>Ga0209344_10001487_pt1 | contig 30198 bp, 28 predicted proteins | sample Cruoilmetagenom6_FD_187293 | JGI IMG/M metagenome (GOLD analysis project Ga0209344, IMG submission 187293) | Oil polluted marine microbial communities from Coal Oil Point, Santa Barbara, California, USA - Santa Barbara Oil Seep Sample 6 (SPAdes)... | ecosystem: Environmental > Aquatic > Marine... | reverse complement strand
CGATCAAGTCGCCGAAGGACTGCGCGAGAATGGCGTGCCAACCTGGTATGTTGTGTTCGCCGATGAAGGGCACGGGTTCCGCAAAAAGCCAAACAATGATCTCCGGCATGCGGTGGAAACAGTGTTTCTGCGGGAGTTGTTTGAGGGGGCGGGGGAGTAGCGAAGGGCTGCTAAGGGTGGAAAGTGGACCTTCCAGTTAAGGCGATACACATTTGGTCATTTTTCTGTCCAGGCATCGCTTCAGCATAATGCTGACGCGATGCCCGCATAAGTTCTATTAATCGGTTCCCCGGCTATAGTCTCCGCGATCAGAGTTGGAGCCGCTATCACTATGCGTGATGCCGCAGCTACCAGCCGCGCCCTCGGCCTACGGGATCGGAGTTGCGACCAGTATCGCTGTCGGTGACACCGCCGCGTCCGCCGCCACGTCCTCCGCCTACGGGGTCGGCATAGCTGCCGGTATCACTATCAGTAACGCCGCCACGACCGCCGCCACGTCCTCCGCCTACGGGGTCGGCATAGCTGCCGGTATCGCTATCAGTAACGCCGCCACGACCGCCGCCACGTCCCCCGCCTACGGGGTCGGCATAGCTGCCGGTATCGCTATCAGTGATGCCGCCACGACCACCGCCATGTCCACGGCCTACGGGATCGGCATAGCTGCCGGTATCGCTGTCGGTAACACCGCCACGACTGCCGCCACGTCCCCCGCCTACGGGATCGGCATACCCGCCGGTATCGCTGTCGGTGGTCTGGAAAGCTCGCGGATGAACGCATCCAGCCACAAGCCCCAATGTGCCTACGCCTGCTGCCGCGCCTACGCGTCTCAAAAACGATCGGCGATCGAGTTTTTTACTCATGAAACCCTCCCCACAATAAAGTTACGCGTGTCCTATCCATTAGTGTAATCATCGTTCGTATGTGTGTCAAAAACAGTAGCTTATTGATAATAAATCGCTTTTCTGCGCCCTTCTCTATGTCTTCGCTACTCTGAATTGTCTCTAAGGTGGCCCATTGTTGGGACTAATTGAATTCAATCTCGGAGAACAAGTCATGGTTGAGATTGTGCGGCACGATGACATTTTTAATGGGGAAGCGGAACGTCAGCCTTGGGTCGAAAGGCGACATTGCGATGATACGGAGCCCCCGGATCAGGTCCGGCGCGACGATGGCCTCTTTGGAAGCGTGGCTAACCCACCCTATTCGCGACCAACTCATCCACTACCGCTGGTTCCGCCAGCGTGCTCGTATCGCCCAGACTTGAAACATCGCCTTCCGCAATCTTGCGCAGGATGCGCCGCATGATCTTGCCGCTCCGCGTTTTGGGGAGAGAGGGCGTGAACTGAATTGCGTCGGGCGATGCAATCGGGCCGATTTCGGTGCGCACCCAACCAACCAGCTCCTTGCGCAATTCTTCGCTTGGCTCGGTAGTCGCGTTGAGCGTCACATAGGCATAGATGCCTTGGCCCTTCACCTCATGCGGCATGCCCACAACGGCGGCTTCGGACACGTCTTTGTGCAGCACGAGCGCGCTTTCGACTTCGGCGGTGCCCATCCGGTGGCCCGAGACATTGATCACATCGTCGACCCGGCCGGTAATCCAGTAATATCCGTCTTCGTCGCGGCGGCAGCCGTCTCCGGTGAAATATTTGCCGGGGAAGGTGGTGAAATAGGTGTCGAAGAAGCGCTTGTGATCACCATAAACCGTGCGCATCTGGCCGGGCCAGGAGCGGGTGATGCACAGATTGCCTTCCGTCGCGCCGTGCAAGACTTGACCATCGCCATCAACGATCTGTGGTTCGACGCCAAAGAAAGGCTTGGTCGCGCTGCCGGGCTTGAGGTCGGTCGCGCCGGGAAGAGGCGTGATCATCGCGGCGCCCGTTTCGGTCTGCCACCAGGTATCGATAATCGGGCAGCGCTGCTCGCCAACGACATTGTAATACCAGCGCCAGGCTTCCGGATTGATGGGTTCACCGACTGTACCGAGCAGGCGGATACTGGTCCGACTGGTGCTTGTTACATAGTCATCGCCTTCACGCATCAATGCGCGCAGCGCCGTTGGCGCGGTGTAGAGAATTTCGACATTGTGCCGATCGGCAACTTCCCAGATCCGGCTTGGCGTCGGCCAGTTGGGCACGCCTTCATACATCAGCGTCGTCGCGCCGTTCGCGAGCGGACCATAGACGATATAGCTGTGGCCCGTGACCCAGCCGATATCGGCCGCGCACCAGTAAATCTCACCCGGATTATAATCGAACACATATTTGTGTGTGAGCGATGCCCAGAGCAGATAGCCGCCGGACGTATGGAGGACGCCTTTGGGTTTGCCAGTGGAACCAGAGGTATAGAGGATGAAGAGCGGATCTTCCGCGCCCATCGGTTCGGGCGGGCAATCGGCTTCTACGGTTTCTGCTGCTTCATGATACCAAACGTCCCGGCCTTCGGTCATATCGACATCACCGCCCGTGGCGCGGATCGTGATGACCTTTTTGAGGCAGGTGGTTTGAAGCGCGGCCTGATCGACATTGGCTTTGAGCGCGATGGTTTTGCCGCCGCGGCGTCCCTCATCAGCGGTGATGACGTGCGTACTGTCACAATCGGTGATCCGGCCGGCGAGCGCTTCAGGCGAAAACCCACCGAACACGACCGAATGAATGGCGCCAATCCGTGCGCAGGCGAGCAGCGCAAAGGCGGCCTCGGGGATCATCGGCATGTAGATGGTTACGCGGTCGCCGCGCCTGACGCCTTGGGCCTTCAGTACATTGGCGAAACGGCACACTTCGCGGTGCAGCTGTTTATAGGTGAAGCTCTTGGACTCTTCGCTGGGGTCATCGGGTTCCCACAGTATCGCGACGGTATCGCCGCGTTCGGCAAGGTGGCGGTCTATGCAATTGGCAGAGACGTTGATCTTACCGTCTGTGAACCAGTTGATGTGAAAGTTACTGGCATCGAAGCTCCAGTCACCAGAAATTTCCGGCCGCTTGATCCAGTCTAGCGTGCGTGCCTGTTCCAGCCAGAAGGTGCCGGGATCGGCCAGTGACCGCCCATATTGCAATTCATATTTCGCCTTGTCGGCATGGGCCCGTTTTGCCCATTCCTCCGGTACAGGGAAAATATCTTGCTCGCTCACCAAATGCTCTCCTGATTTCAGTGCGCCAATAGTGAGCCGAGGGCGAGCGAGATAGCAAGCCCGTTTTCGTTGCCGCCTCTCTTGAAAGGCTTTTGCCGATTGCCTTCTGTCATCACTTTGTCTTGTGCTATCGATAGCAAACCCTAGCATTAGGCCTTGGCCGAGGAGAGTGCAGTATGGCTGATGGCCGACCCGGCCTTTTTCAGTTTGACGGCAATGCCGCAACGTCGCCGCGCCGCTTGGGGTTGCTGATTGGCGGCGGGATCGCGGCGTTACTGCTGTTGCTATGGCTGTTTAGCGGCGATGATCCGTCTGCATTTGAAACCGCGCAACCCTCTTCGTCAGCCGCCTTTTTCGCATCTTCGCCTGCCGCGGCTGCTCCAGCGTCTGCTGCGCCGATTTCGGCTTCCGTTGCCGAACTTCGCCTGCACGGCGTTATGGGGACAGGGGACGATGGTGCAGCAATCGTATCAACGGGCGCCGGGCCGCAGCGGCTTGTGCGTGTTGGGCGTGATGTTGTGCCAGGCGTTCCATTACTAGCCGTGGCGGCCGATCACATCCTTGTTCGCGAGAGCGGGCACGAAGTGCGACTGACCTTTGCCGAGGACGGGTAGGTGCGGGCACGGTTTCGAGCGCCCCGCCCGGCTCTGGCTCTTAGGCTTCGTCACGGTCTTCCCCGCCTTTTTTCATCATTTTTCGGGCCTTACCTCTAAAAAAACCCGTGTTGCCGCCCTATATCAGCACTATGGTTTGCGCTTCGGCGCGATAACGCTAATGTGAAACAGGCAAGGGAGAGACAGTGATGGGCCTTAGGGATTTTCTTTCGAAACAATTTATCGACGTTATCGAATGGGGCGAAGAGCCCGGCGAATTGGCTGAGAAGCTAAATTTCGCAGATAACGAAATCCAGAACGGAGCCCAGCTGACCGTTCGAGAGACACAAGCAGCGGTCGTGATCGATGAAGGCGTGCTCGCCGATATGTATGGCCCCGGTCTACATACGCTCGATACGTCGACCATGCCGATCCTCACCAATCTCAAAAATTGGGACAAGGCGTTCAAATCGCCATTCAAGACGGATGTCTATTTCTTCTCGCAAAAGGAGCAGGTGAACCTGAAATGGGGAACGGCGCAGCCGGTCACCATTCGCGATCCAGAGCTTGGGCCAATTCGCCTGCGGGCCTTCGGCACATATTCGTTCCGCGTGAAAGATATCGCGCCCTTCTATTCAGCTCTCGTCGGTACACTCGACAGAGTGACGGTGAGCTCCATCGAGCCGCAGCTTCGCGCCGCGATCATCACCGCGCTGGCCACTGGCCTTGGCGGCGGTGACGTGCCGTTCATCGATCTTGCTGCGAACCAGCAGAAATTGTCCGATGCCTTGAAAGCGGCGGTTGGCCCGGCCTTTGAGCAATATGGCCTCGAAGTGCCGACATTCTTTGTCGAAAGCGTGTCGCTGCCCGAAGAAGTGCAGAAGCATCTCGACAAGAAAAGCTCTATGCGCGTGCTTGGCGATCTCGATCAATATGCCAAATTCCAGGCAGCCGAAGCCATCGAACTTGCCGCGCAGCAAGAAGGCGGCATGGCAGGCATAGGTGCTGGCGCGGGTGTGGGAATGGCGATTGGCCAAACCATGGCCGGCGCGCTTGCCCAACCGGCTCCCGCTGCACCTGCCGCGCCAGCAGCTCCTGCTGCACCGGCGGCTGAGGCAGCTGATCCGTTTGAACAGATTGAGAAGCTGCACAAGCTTCAGGAAATGGGCGCGATCAGCAAGGAAGAGTTTGACGCGAAAAAGGCAGATTTACTGAGCCAGATCTAGGCTCGGAAACCATATAAAGCGGGGAATAGGCGAGGAAATGCAATCGGAAAACTGCCCGAATTGCGGAGCGGAAGTGATCTTCCGCTCCCCAGCGCTGCCCGCACGAATCTGTGATTATTGTCAGGCGACTGTGAAGCGGATCGCCGATGGCGTTGAACTGGCCGGCGAAGTGGCCGTGCTACCCTTCGATGTCAGCCCGATCCAGATCGGCACGCGCGGCGAATATGGCGGCAAGCCTTTCGACGTGATTGGCCGGATCCGGCTGGGTTATGATCAAGGCGCTTGGAATGACTGGCTGTGCCTGTTTTCGGATATGACCCATGGCTGGCTTAGTGAGTCCGACGGACAATTTCAGATGGTCATCGAACGCCCCATTGCCGAAACCAATTCGGACCTCATCCAGCATCTGGCGCAAGGCGGCGACGCGGCGATCGGCGATCGTACGATAATCGACGGTTCCGAATTTACCGTGTCTGATATGCGTTCAGCCAAATGTATAGCGGCCGAGGGTGAGCTGCCCTTTGCGCCCTCTACCGGCTGGGACGTATTCAATGTCGACATGCGTGACGAACAAGGTTTTTCCGCGAATTTCGAGCGTGAAGAAGGCGAGGATCCGGGCTTTTATGTTGGCCGCTATGTAACGCTCGCTGAACTAAAACCCCATAGTTTGCGTGCCATACATGGCTGGAAGATGCCTGATTATGCCGCCTGAACCGCCACCCGAAGATGATCGCCCCAATCCCTGGGGCAACGCTGCGGAAACGCAAACGGCAGGCCCGACGGCCAAGCGCACGGTCGTGCCTTCGGAAAGCGACAGCGCACCGGCGGCCGAACAGTTCAACTGCCCCAACTGTGGTGGGTCTATAGAGATCAAGGCGGCGGGCCTCTCGGTCAGCATTGCATGCGAATATTGCGGTTCGACACTGGATGTCACCAATCCGGATGTCAGCATCATCCAGCGCTATGAAGGCGAGGTCCGCAAGCTCGAACTGCCGCTTGGCAGCCGGGGTATGTTGCGCGGCACGGAATGGGAAGTCATCGGCTATCAGCGGCGATCCGAGAACGGTCGATATCCGTGGGACGAATATCTGCTGTTCAATCCTTATGCGGGCTATCGCTTTCTCGATACCGATGGCCGCGGTTGGAGCTTCGGCGAACAGCTTACGGCATCGCCCGACAAGCAATCGCTGGTTGGCTTCGCGCTAAATGGCGAATTTTTCCAGCCATTTTACGCGCAAACCCGTGCGCAGGTCGATTATGTGCTGGGCGAGTATTACTGGCGTGTGGCCGTTGGCGAGGAAGTGCTAACCGCTGATTTCGTCAGACCCGGAAAGATGCTGAGCTGGGAGCATAGTGGCAACGAGACTGTGTGGTCGTTGAGTGAGCTGCTTGAGCCAAATGAAATCACCGATGCCTTCGGGATACCGCCGGCAAAAGGCGGCGGATTGCCGCTGCCTCATCAGCCCTCGCCGCATCGGAAAAAGGCTGGCCAGTTCATGAAGCTGGCCTTGGCAGTGGCGTTCGCACTGATCGTGATCACGTCTCTTTTTGGCGGCACCAGTGATCCGCAGACGGCCCAGATCAATCTGTCTACCAACGGGGTTGAGCAAAGTGCCAAGGTGGGGCCGATCATTCTCGATCGCGCGCGCCAAGCGGTAACCGTTTCCGCACGGGCCCCCGGGATTGAGAATAGCTGGATTGACCTGACCTATTCTTTGACCAACCGGGATACCGGCGAGGTGTTTGAGGCGAACAATGTCGTCGATGCCTATTCGGGCCGGGATGCCGAAGGCAATTGGTCCGAAGGCAACCGATATTCGTCCAGCAAATTTTCGATGATCCCTTCGGGCACCTATGAGTTGAATGTCTATGCCGCGGGCAGTCGGTGGACCGAAGGCCAATATGGCAGCAGTTCGAATGCACAGCTTGAGGTGACGATAGAAAAGGGTGCGACCTTCTATTCGAACCTGTTTCTGGCGCTACTGTTCGTCTTCGTCCCGGCGATATGGCAATGGTGGAAACATCTGAGTTTTGAATCACGACGTAGATCGGACAGCGATTTTACAGGAGATGACGATGATTGAGGCAAGACCATGAGCCGCGGCGTTTTCTTTTTCGGGATGTGGTGTCTGCTCGTCACATCGAGTTTCGCCTATGCATCGTTCACCGGCTATTCGCCATTCGCGGATGGCCAGCGCGCCAGCACGGCACGCGGACCGGGCGGCGTTTTTATCGGTCGGGGACCGCGTCACAAATAGGCCCAGGTCAGCCTATCAAGGGAGATACGAAAATGGACATGACAATAATCTGGAATACGCTGATCTTTGCCGGCATCGGCATCGGCTTGTTCATCGTTGCGTTTGTCATTCTGGACCTGCTCACCCCGGGGAAACTTTGGGAAGAGATTGAGCAGAAACAGAATACAGCCGTCGCCATCTTCGCAGGTTCGATTGCGATCGGCATAGCGATTATCGTCGCCGCCTCCGTGCATGGCTGAACCGGCCGTCGCCGGATCGCGAGCCCAGCAACAATCGCGCGCAAGGCCGCTTGCCTACGCCCTGATCGCGTCGGTCTTTGTCGTCGCGATTTGCGGCCTCGTCTATCAATTGCTCGCCAGCACAATCGCCAGCTATTTGCTCGGCGACAGCGTCACCCAATTTTCGACGATCATCGGCGTCTATCTGTTCGCAATGGGCGTCGGAAGCTGGTTCTCACGCTATGTAAAGAAAGATGAGCTAAGGCTTTTTATTCGCGCCGAAATTTTGATCGCATTGGTCGGGGGTTGGGCAGCCGCAATCCTCTTTATGATGTTCCCGGTCGTTGATGAATTTCGCGTCGTCCTTTACGGACTCGTCCTCGTCATCGGCTTTCTTGTGGGCCTTGAAATACCGTTGCTTATGCAAATTTTGCGCGATGATTTCGATTTTCGCGAAACTGTTTCGACCGTCTTGACCTTTGATTATGTCGGTGCGCTGGCGGCGTCTCTGCTCTTTCCTCTGGTGCTAATGCCCTACATCGGAATGATCCGGACCGGTTTCCTGTTCGGGCTGTTGAATGTGGTCGTGGCGATCGCCCTGATCGCGATCCAGCCCAAGGGTCGACGCCTGCCGGTTGAAATGCTGGCTGGTACGCTCGTCGCTATTTCCCTCATCATCGGATTTGTCGGTGCAGAACGCTTCCAGCGGCTTGCCGAAACAGCGAGTATCGATGAGCCGATCATTCATGCAACCTCGACCCCTTTCCAGCGGATCGTGCTCACCCGGCGCGGGGGTAATGTCTCACTCTTCCTTAACGGCAATCTGCAATTTTCGTCGCTAGACGAGTATCGCTATCATGAGGCGTTGGTGCTCCCGAACCTCGGCCGTGTCGCACATCCCCGCAATGTCTTGATCCTTGGTGGAGGTGATGGCTTGGCCGCGCGTGAAGTGCTGCGCCACCCGAACGTTGAGACCGTAACTCTCGTTGATCTCGATCCCGCGATGACGGAGCTGTTCCGCGAAACGCCGCTTCTTGTGCAGCTCAATCAGGGGTCGCTCAGCGATCCGCGCATGACGGTGATCAATGCCGATGGCTTTCGCTGGGTCCGCGAAACTGAAGGGATGTACGATGCGATCGTTATCGACTTTCCTGACCCGACCGATTTCTCGCTCGGCAAACTCTATACCACAACCTTCTACCGTTCGTTGCGCCAGCGCCTTGCGCCCGGCGGCATGGTTTCGGTGCAGAGCGGCTCGCCCTATGTCGCGCCCAACGCCTTTTGGACGATCGCAGCAACGCTTGAAGCAGCCGGTTTCGAGACACGCCCTTATCACGCCTATGTGCCAAGTTTTGGCGAATGGGGTTTCATTCTCGCGTCTCCGGCGGGCGTGCCTGAACAGTCCGAACTCTTACCTGGGGGCCGTTTTGTGACGACCGCATCAGAACCCACATTGTTTGAGTTTCCACCGGATATGGCGCGGATCGATTCCGAACCAAACCGGCTTGATAATCAGCGGCTCGTGCGGACCTTCACGAATGAATGGAGGCGCTATGACGGTTAAGTCTTCTCCGCCTTATGATGGCCGCCATGTGCTGGCGGACTTTCATGGCTGTGCGGCCCGGCTTGATGATGCCGATCTTGTCGAACGGGCGCTCCGCGATGCGGTCCGTGCTGCCGGCGCAACGATCCTTGATCTGAATCTCCACCATTTTGGTGAAGGGCAAGGCGTGACCGGCGTAGCTCTGCTCGCGGAATCGCACATGTCGATCCATACTTGGCCAGAACATGGCTATGCCGCGCTCGACCTGTTTCTGTGCGGCCGCCGCCACGATATTGATGCAGCGATGGGGGTGCTTGCCGATGCATTCAGGCCGACTGACATCAGCAAGCGGACCATCGAACGCGGTTACGGGGCCGTCGCTCTGGTAGAGTAAAAGAAAGGTCTAGAGATGGACGTTGAAAATGAAGTCGTGCCGAGCGATCCGGAGCATATCAAGGCGCTGATGGAGCCAGGTCCCAAAGGCCCGATCTTCATGGTCAATATGCTCAAATTTAAAGACAAGGCTGAATATGCGGATGGCCGCGAGACCGATCTGACAGGCCGGGAAGCCTATGGGATCTATGGTCGAGCTGTCGCGAAGCTGTTGCCGAAATTCGGTGGAAAACCGTTTTTCATGGGCGATGTCACTTCCCTTCGCTCGGGCAGGTCGAGGAATTGTGGGACGAAATTGCTATCGCCTCTTATCCAATGCGCGCGGACATGGAGCGTATGTCGATGTCACCGAAATGGCAGGAGATAAGCGTCCACAGGGCTGCCGGTTTGAAGGGGCAGCTGAATATTGAAACGGTTATTCCGCCGCAGCTCGCAGGTAGTGAATGGGCGCTGGCTGATTAGTTCGCCGGGAGCTCTGTCAGTATCCTGGCAATCGCCGCCGTCATTTTTCGCGCGGCTGGCAGGTCGAGCGATTCATTCGCGACATGGAAATTGGCATGAGGACCCATCACGCCGGTCATCAGGATCGGCACGTCCTCAAATTCTTGCGCTATGATCTCGATTTCCGGATAGGCGCCAAAGATTGCCCAGCCGACGGCTGGTTCCCCAAAAAACTCTATTGATGCTTCATTGGCGCTCTTCTCCAGCCAGCAAGGAAGCTCACCACGATGCCAGCTCGGCAACACGCTGGAAGGCGAGAAGTCGACCGCTGCATTGAATGGCGGATCTTTGACCAATGCCTCTTCCAATTCTGAAGTCGCGGCGAAACAGTCGCAATCGGGCGGTGTTCGAACAGCAATTTTGAGAGTGACTCGTCCTGGCAAAATTCCGCCTGTGAGGTCGGAAGAGGACAATCCGCGTATGCCCGCAACATTCAAGGATGAATTCCAAACGGACAGCATGGCGGCGGCTTCATCGTCATCATGGATTCCTGGGACATGCCTTTTCCACGCGGCGCGGCCCAGAAAGAACTCGCCGGCGATGGCATCAGTTTCAGCCCCACCTGTGGTCATATATTGGGGCTGGTTGGGCACGAAGCCGTCGAGCGTTACGAGACCGCTGGACAAATCGCACACGCGGCTCAACAGCTCGAATGCGATGCCGAGAACCGACGGGACCAGACCGGACATGCTGGAATGCGCTGTATCTTCGAGCAATTCCACCGACAGATGTCCCTCGATCAGCCCGCGATAGCCGGTCGTGTACCATAGCCGCTCATAGTCGCAGCACCCCGCATCGAGAGAGATAATGAGATCCGGATCTTTGCACAATGCACGCAAGTCTCCAAAGTATCGAGCCAAATGTATGCCATGGCTCTTGGAACTCATTTCCACCGCAATAACGCAGCGGGGATAGGTTTCCCCCAATTCGGCAAGCGATCCTATCGCCGACAAATATGCATAGGGCGCAAAGGCACCATCGCAGGTCGCTCTGCCATAGAGTTTTTTATCGTGGATGACCGGATCATACGCGGAGTTGCTTCGGCTCCAACCGGGCACATCAGGGAATTTGTCGAGATGTCCGAAGAGCAGTACTTCGCCTTCGGCTGTGCCGGGGATGTCGATGACGAGCATGGGCGCATTTTCGATACGTGAGATTGTGCTGATCGTTGTACCGTCAGGCGCATGGCCGCGCGCCCATTCTTCAAAATGGCGCAGCGCGGTATGAGTCTCTGAAACGGCTTCGCCCTTTGGATCATACGCTGGAGATAGGTTTTCAATCTTCACATATTCGAAAATTGAAGGAAGTGCTTTGTCATCGAAAAAACGACGGGCTAGCTCCGGCAGGGCGGGAATAGGCTTGGTCATGTCTATTTCCAATATTCTTTTCGTTACTGCATTTTGGCAGCGCTGCGATATCCTTCCGCCTGGGTCGCTCACGGTTTTCCGTTTAGGCGCGATGCCAAGGTTATGGGATTAGAGAAGAAAAAGCGAGTCTTACTATAATTATAGTACGTGATGTGATCAGAATTAGGCCGATAGTTGCATCCGGTCATCCAGAGTGTAGGTCGCGGACCAGACCTTTTTGGCCGATGAACTGACGGCTTGTTTGCGGGAGGGTTCATCAATTCCGGCATTCTGTAAAAGATAGGGAAAGGCGAAACTTGCCTCGAGGGAGGCCAACGCCTTCCAGCAACAGTCATCATCGACCGCGATCGCCAAATCCTGCCTTTTACCGGCTTCCATGACCGCATTTTTCAGGTTTTGCACAAGCGGAATCGCGATCCTCTTTCGATATTGTATGCCCAGCCACGGCTCCACGGATTCATCTCTGATCCGCAGGTACAAGATCTGCCGATAGCTCTCTTCCTGCATAACCTCTGCCATAAAGTCGGCATTGCCGGTGACGGATTCGAGAACCGTCGCACCGGCCGCGAAAGGTTTGGCGATCCGTTCTGCCAGCTGATCGAACAGCAACGTCACGGACCCACGGTACACATCCTCCTGGCCATCAAAAGAGTAATAGACCTGCCAGAACGACATATCCGCCTGAGCTGCGATGTCCTCGACCGTAACGCTCGCCCACGGCCTGGCCATGAACAATGGCAGCGCCTTTTCTGCGATCTGATGTCGGCGTTTCCGCCAGTCGATAATCGAACCATTTGAGGGCCTTGCCCGAGTGGACATACGGAATCTCCTAGTAAGGTACGTACCGGACTATATAGTATGCAACGAACTAGTAAATCCAGCGTGATTTTTCGGTGTTTTGGAATAGATTCCAAAATCCTGTTTATAACAATGTATTACCTACAATACGAGGTGTGGTTTGTTTGCCACATCTCGATATTAAAGTACGACACGAACTAAATATCGGTTGAGCGACAGGACCACCGATTGCATAAGCCCAGCCTTGAGGCGCCCATCATATTTGATCGGCGCTGCATCGAAACTGAGGGGCAATGGACGGGCAAAGACAGGCGATTTCGACAGCGCCTCTGAATCACTGCTCACTGTCTCCGGCATGGGGAAGGTTTATTTTCAATGGCTTATAAGGAATTCAATATGGCATCTTCGGCGCGCAAACAGATGCTTCGTCGGTTGTTCTTGGGCACGGCTGCAGTTGGTTTGGCGACGTCGCCGGCCTTTGCGCAGGATAATGACGCTCTCGCAGCGGCAACAACGAACCAGCCGGCGATCATCGTTACCGGTTCGCGCATTACGAACCCGAACCTCGAACAGTCGAGCCCGATCCAAGTGATTGGCGCTGACGAAATCGATTTTCGTCAGGCAACCAATGCTGAAGAGCTGATCGGCGAGCTCCCGGGTATTGCATCGGGCACGAACAGTTCAGTGAACAACGGGTCTAACGGTACGTCCACTCTGAACCTTCGTAACCTCGGTTCGACGCGCAGCCTCGTTCTTCTAGACGGCACTCGTCTCGTTCCATCGACGATCCTGTCACAAACCGATTTGAACATCATTCCGGTTGCTCTGGTAGAGCGGGTTGAGATCATCACGGGCGGTGCATCATCGGTTTACGGTGCTGATGCCATCTCGGGTGTTGCAAACTTCGTGCTTCGCCGTGATTTCGAAGGTGTCGAAGCAGCCATGACATACGGCATCACCGAGCGCGGTGATGGAGAGCGTGTTCGCGGCGATATTACGATCGGTGCCAACTTCGATGACGGCCGCGGTAATGCAGTCCTCTCAATCGGTTATCAGGAAGTCGATGAAGTAATTCAGGCCAGCCGCTTGATCTCGCAAAATGCCGTATTCACGAGCGGCGGTACAGGCGGGTCGGGCACGTCGGTGCCGACTTCGATCAATGGCAACCAATTGGCGGCTGATGGACAGTCTCTTGGTGTGGGGACACCGCTGACGTTCAACTACGCGCCGTTCAACTTCTTCCAAACCCCGCTTGAACGCTACAACATTTTCGGTTCGGCTAACTATGAAGTCACGCCGGGTGTCGAAGTTTACACGCGGGCCATGTTCACGAACAGCACGGTGGATCTGCAGCTCGCTCCGTCTGGGTTCTTCGGTGCCCCGTTCCCTCTGCCATTAAACAATCCGTTCCTCACCGAAACCATCCGGCAGCAAATCTGTGCCAGTTTCGCGGTGCCGATTGATCCTGCAACTTGCACGGCCGCCGGTCAGGCAGTTGACCAGAACGACCCCAACTATCTGGCGCCGCAGACGATCATCAACCGCCGCTTGGTTGAGCAGGGGCCTCGCAACAGCAACATTGTTACCAATCAATTCCAGCTTTGGGCTGGCGTGCGTGGAGATATCAGTCCGACGATCAGCTATGACGTCTATGCGACCTATGGTGAATCACAACGTATTCAAACGCGGACGGGCTGGGGGTTGAGGTCGCGAGCGGTGCAGGCGCTTGATGCGACAAGCCCAACAACTTGTTTCGATCCTTCTAACGGCTGTTTCCCGATCAATCTGTTCGGCGGCGGCGTTGGTACCAACATCGATCCGAGGGCGGTTGCCTTTTTTGACCAGCCATCAGGCTTCACAGATTCGACATCGCTTTCTGTAGTCAATGCGGCTCTGAACGGCACATTTGGTGAGACTGGCCTCTTCACCGACACTCCAATCGGTTTCGCTGTCGGCGTCGAGTATCGCGAATATAACGCCGGCCGCGTTTCTGATCTGGCGGCTGGAACACAGGGCGAAGTGTTTGGCACCGGCGCACCGTCACCGACTTTCAATGGCGGCTATGACGTGATCGAAGGTTTTGCCGAGCTGATCGTTCCGATCCTTGAGGATGTTCCGGGCTTTTACAGCCTTCAGGCTGAAGGTGGTGTCCGTGTGTCGGATTACTCTAACACAGGTACGTCCGTTACTTGGAAAGCAGGCGGTAGCTGGGAGCCGTTCGAAGGGTTCCGTTTCCGCGGCATCTATTCGCACTCTGTGCGTTCACCAAATATCGGCGAACTGTTTGCGCCCGTAACCACCGGTTTGACTACCCTGACGACAGATCCGTGCGCAGGGGCCAATCCGGTCGGTAACGCGACGCTGACGGCAATTTGTATTGCACAAGGCGCGCCAGCCGCCACAATCGGTATCATTCCTCAGCCATCCGCAGCGCAAATCAACGCAACGGCTGGCGGTAACCCGAATGTAGATGTTGAAGAAGCCGACTCGATCACACTTGGTCTTGTAGCGACCCCGCCTCAGGTTCCCGGTCTTGTTGTCTCGATCGATTATTACAACATCGAGGTTACGGGTGCTATCACGTCGCCGACGCCAGGCGATATCATCACCCCGTGCTTCGGGGCAAATTCCGATGGTAATGGCACGGATCCGTCGCAGTGTGCCGGTCTAGCCCGTAATCCGATTAACGGTTCGTTGAATGGCGGCGGCGAGACGCTGGGTCTAATCCTTCAGCTCTCGAACCTTGGCGTTCTTGAGACCAGCGGTATCGACTTCCGGGCTGCTTATACGCTTCCGGTCAGCTTCGGCGCGGTCAATTTCGACCTCAATGGCACCTGGACAGAAAAACTGTTGTTCCAGGCCACGCCAACGGCGATCAACCGTGAATGCGTTGGTTTCTATGGCGCGAACTGCGAGCCGATTACCCCGGAATGGCAGTTCAACTTCCGCACGACCGTCAGCATCGACGATCTTGTTGATGTATCGCTGCTGTGGCGCTGGATCGATGGTGTTGGCCTCGAGCCACTGAATGCGAACTTCGGGCCAACGGGAGCTGCACCGCAGTTCCAATCGGCCGACGACGCATCCTATTTTGACCTGACAGTTCGTTCGAACGTCAGCGAGAATTTCGATGTGACCATCGGGATCACGAACCTCCTGGATCGCGATCCGCCGAATTTCAGTTCATTCATCGGCTCCAGCACGTTCAACTCGGGTAACACTTATCCGACGACCTATGACGCGCTTGGCCGTCGATACTCGGTTACCGGGCGTATCCGCTTTTAGAGTTAGAACGTTTGGTCACGTTCTTGTTGATGGCGGGGGTAGTATTGGAAGTCCTACCTCCGCCATTTTACTTTGAAACAAGAAAGGGTTTTCGGAGTGAACTTGGTTGAGCAATTTTCTTCCGAAATATTGACTGACGATGAGGCCGTGGTTCTCACAGCTGTCAGACGATCCCAGCCCGTTTCGCGACAGACCATCGCATTGTTGTTTGATTCAGAAGTGCCGAAATCACCGGTCCGTGATGCACATCTGGTCAGGCCGTTGATCGACCGACTGTGCCAGAAGCGATTGATTGATACATCCCGGACGCGTGTTGGACTGCTGGAGACCGAACATTTGTCATGCAATGGGCAGGGCGTAGAAGCGCTGCGCCAATGGGTTCGCAGCATCGAGCCATCGGACCTGTTGCCGCAAGATTCGATACGAACAAAGATCCGGGCCTTTGATCTGTTGAGTTTTGAAGAGCGTATCAGCTGGATACAGTGTCTGGAGTCGAAGCTGAATGCGGAGCTTTCCAAGCGGCAGAACGGAGCCTTGAGGAACTACTCGGCCACGGAATCCTATGCCAATGACGATGCTTCAAGCGCCTTAAGGGCCCGTCTCGATTGGTTGAACCGAGTTATGTTTGATGTCGTGAAAGAACAGGAGCTAAGGCAGGGGTAAACCCATCACTTCCTGTTTGGTTAAAAATCGGCAATTAATCTATTGTAACTAAAGTTCATTTTTTTGCTTGCATCCGCGAAACACGAACCGTTTCCTCCCCTGGACGCAGAATGAAAAGTCGGCGAACAGGTGACAAATTCGTCAAAACCTTCCAAGGGACCTCGACTAGGGCAGTCGAAAGAACCAGCGTAGCAGGTTGATGGCGGAAACGAGAGATTCTCAACAGCTCAGCGAGCATGAAGGCGCGCTGCTTGATGTCGTGCGGCGGTATCAGCCGGTGACGGGGTATCAGATCGCCAAAATCTATGGGAAAAACCCCGTCGCATCGTTCAACAAGAGCAAGGGCCAAATCTATCCGATGATCCGCCGATTCAACAAGGCGGGGCTGATCGAAGGCAGTTTTGTTGAAGGCGATGGTCGTGGCACCGAAATTTGGAGCTGCACGGAAAAAGGGCTGGATGCGCTGCGTCGATGGACTCGCCAGATACTCGATTCGCACCTTCTGCTTGATGATCCTCTGCGCACCAGGATGATGTCACTCGGTCTGCTTTCTGATCAGGAGCGTTTTAACTGGATCGTTGAGGCGAAGCTCAAGCTGGCGGAAAAGCTGCAGGAGCTGGAAGAGTATAACAAAAAGGTCGATGTGCCTTTCCAGCAATTTGTTCAAGATAACGCCGTCAGTTCAATGCGCGCGCGCATGGATTGGTTAGACAGGCTGTTGTTCGCTCACACAAAAACCGAACAGGAAGACGAGGCGAGTTAGCGCAGGGCTGCCCGCATGCGGCAGATTACTCGGATTGAAGATAGGCGATCAGGTTCGCGCGGTCCTGCGGGTCTGGAAGGCCTCGGAACGCCATGCGCGTGCCGGGTGTTATACGGCGCGGATTTTCGAGATATTGGAACAATTTTTCGGGCGTCCATGTGATGCCGCTGTTCGCAATGGCGTCGGAATAGGTGAAGCCATTTATGCTGCCCGCTTCGCTGCCGACGATATTGTGGAGGGATGGCCCGGTGCGGTTCACACCGGCATCGGTGACATGGCAGGCCCGGCACTGGGCGAAGACGGCCGCGCCGGCGGCGGGATCTCCCGTGAAGTCAGCGAGCACCGTCCCGTCCAGCGTGTCGACGGAGTCAGCGGAAGGCGTTTCTGGGGAGGCGGCGGGTGCCTCGGCAGACGTTTCGGTGCCGCTTGTTGGCGTTTCTTCTGCATCTCCGGAACAGGCTGAGGTGAGGGCTAGTCCCATAAGTGCTGCGCCGCTCAACAGAAAGTGCATCACCTTCATCATATTCTCCTGTTCCCGAATGCGGCCTTATGAAAAGGGCGGCTTCCGATCAAGAAGCCGCCCCAAAATATCCGATTATATCCGCTCGATAATCATCGCAGGTGCCATGCCGCCAGCCGCGCACATGGTTACAAGACCGCGCTTCAAATCGCGTCGTTCAAGCTCATCCAGGATTGTCCCGATAAGGATAGATCCGGTTGCCCCGATGGGATGGCCGAGCGCAATCGCGCCGCCATTCACATTCACCTTGTCGCGGTCCAGATCGAGGTCGCGAATGAACTTTTCAGCGACAACGGCGAAGGCTTCGTTGATTTCCCAAAGGTCGATATCGTCCTTGGTCAGCCCAGCTTTTTCGAGCACCTTCTTCGCCGCCGGGACGGGGGCGTTCAGCATCAAGGTCGGGTCATCGCCCATATTGGCAGTCGCCACGATCCGTGCGCGCGGTTTCAGGCCATGGCTTTCAGCATAGTCCTTCGAGGCAAGTAGAACCGCTGCCGCGCCATCGACCACGCCGGACGAGTTGCCCGCATGATGCACGTGTTCGATTTCAAGATCGGGGTATTTCTGATTGATAAGCTTACGGAATGTTGTGCCCTTCTTGTCCAGCGGAATATCAGCGATCTTGGTGAAAGAAGGCTCCAACGCAGCAAGGCCTTCCGCCGTTGTTTGGGGGCGCGGGAATTCCTCGGCGTCCAGAAGCACATTGCCTTCGTCATCAATCACCGGGACGAGACTCTTGTCGAACCGCCCTTCGGCAACCGCCACTGCCGCGCGCTGCTGGCTTGTCAGGCCCAGCGCATCAACGGCTTCGCGCGAAATGCCTTCCATGGACGCGATGGCATCGCCGCATATGCCCTGATGCGATTGGGGGTGCACACCCTGCAACCGGTCGTTGCCGGATCCCATCATGAAGGGGCGTATGCCAGCGGCCATTTCTTCCTTCGCCATTGCGCCGGTAAGCGACATCATCTCGGTGCCGCCCGCGACAACCAGATCTTCCATGCCGGACATGATTTGTGCCGCTGCGAAGCTGACACTGGTGATGCCGCCGCCGCAGAAACGATCAAGCGTCGTGCCGCTCGTGCGGATATCATAACCGGCATCAAGCGCGGCCATCCGGCCCAGATCGCCAGCCTGCTTACCTTTTTGCGTACTCGTGCTCCAGATAACGTCATCGATATCGGCGGTGTTCAGATTGTTGCGCTCGGCAATTGCTTTCAGGACCGTGGCGGCCAGATGCTGAGGATGCTCTTCGGCGAGGGATCCCTTGCCAACTTTGCCAATGCCGCGCGGGGTGCGGCAAGCGTCGATGATATAGGCTTCGGCCATGGAAACAGTCCTTTTCAGTTGAGTCTTTTTCAATCAGCAGCGTGATGCCGCCTAAAGTTCGGAAAACGGTTTGTCCTTATCAACGCGGACATCTTGGGGCAGGCCCAGCACGCGTTCGGCGATGATGTTCTTCAAAATCTCGTCCGTGCCGCCGGCAATACGCAGGCCGGGCGCCCACATCAGGCTTTCCTGAAAGATCGCATCGGCGGGGGCCTTATCCTTGTCGACGATCAGTCCGTAATGATCCTGCATCTCGACCGCGCTGTTGCAGATATCCTGCAAATGGTTGGCGGTGATGATCTTACCGATCGAATTTTCCGGCCCCGGTGTTTCGCCGCGCGATAAGGCTGTCTGGGTGCGGAATTTGGTGAGCTTGTAGCCCTGCGCCGCAACATACCAGTCGGCGAGCTTTTCGCGGAAGGCGGCGTTGGAGAGCGTCCCGGCATCGCGGGCATAATCCATGATTTCCTGCCAGTCCGGCCCCGGAGAACCGCCGACGGCGAGCCGTTCGTTCATCAGCGTGACGAGCGCGACCTTCCAGCCCATGCCCGGATCGCCGAGCCTGTCGCTATCGGGAATGCGTACGTCTGTGAAATAGACCTCGTTAAACTCTCTGCCGCCCGATGCCTGATGGATGGGGCGAACCTCTACGCCCGGTGCCTTCATGTCGACGATGAACATGGTGAGGCCCTTATGCTTGGGAACACTGGGGTCAGTTCGCGTCAGGACGATGCCATAGTCTGAAAACTGCGCGCCCGTGGTCCAGACTTTCTGGCCGTTGATCACCCAGTCATCGCCATCCTTTACCGCTTTCATCTTGAGGCCCGCGACATCGGATCCGGCGGACGGCTCGGAGAAAAGCTGGCACCATATTTCTTCGCCGTGCAGCGCTGGTTGGACAAAGCGCGCCTTATGCGCATCGGAGCCAAAGGCTATTACGGTAGGCACGCACATGCCAAGGCCGATTGCGAAGGGGCCAGTCGGTGCATCGAATTTGGCTTCTGCCTGATTCCAAATGACCTGCTGCATCGATGTGCCGCCGCGTCCGCCAATTTCCTTGGGCCAGGTGATCTGCGCAAACTGATTGTCCGCTTTCACCTTCTGCCAAGCTTTGGCTTTTTCCAGCGTCAGCTTGCGCGGGCCACGGCTGCGGATCGCGTTGGCCTTTCTCGGCTCCAGATGCTGCGTTAGAAAAGCATGCGCCTCCGCCCGGAATGCTGCTTCTTCGGGAGTGTCGTCAAAATTCATCGGATATTCCTTTACGCAGCGTTGCGGGTTTCGAGGGCGCGAACGAGTTTCTCTTTCCAGATGGCGGGCGCACCGGCCTGCACGGCGAGCAATTTCGCGCGCCGATAATAGAGGTGGCAATCCACCTCCCAGGTAAAGCCCATGCCGCCATGCGTCTGGATATTTTCCTTGCTGGCGAACCAGAAGGCTTCGGATGCGGCGATACGCGCGGCGGCTGCCGCCTCGGGAAGCTCCGCCGCGTCGGTTGAGAGCGCCCAAGCCCCGTAATAGGCGTTAGATCGGGCAACCTCATTCTTTACATACATCTCGGCAAGCTTGTGCTTGATTGCCTGATTGCCGCCGATCGGCCGGCCAAAGGCGTGGCGCTCTTTCGCGTATTCGGTCGCCATATCGAGGCAGACGGACGCGCCGCCGGTTTGCTCGAACGCGAGCAACACAGCCGCCCGGTTCATGGTTTCAGCGTACAGGCTGTCACCATCGCCCTGCGCGCCCAGCCGTTCGGCCTCCGCGCCGTCGAAAACAATCTCGGCATGGCTGCGTGTCGGCTCGATGGTTTCGATTGAACTGTGTGTAACGCCTGCCTGATCGAGCGCCACCAGCACGAGGCTGGAACCGGCACCGTCCTTGGCAAGCACGACAGCATGGGTTGCGACATCGCCGTCGGTGACGGGGATTTTCGTCCCGCTCAGCTTGCCATCCTTGAATTCAGTGGTGAGCTTGCCAGCTTCAACTGCGCCGGGGCCTTCGGATGCTGCGATACAACCGATCACAGAACCATCGGCTACTTTCGGGAGGATCGCAGAATTTTGCGCGTCCGACCCTGCAAGCTTCAGCGCTTCGGCAAAGAAATAGACCGTCGAGGCGAACGGAACCGGAGCGAGCGCGCGGCCGAGTTCCTCGGCAATCACGCAGAGTTCCAACATACCAAGGCCAAGGCCGCCATGCTCTTCGGCAATCGCCGTGCCGAGCCAGCCCATCTCCACGATCTGTTTCCAGACATCCTCGTTGTGGCTCATCGCCTCATCATCAAGCACGGCCCGCACTTCGGCGGTTGTGCATTTGGCTGACAGGAATTTCCGTGCCTCTTCGCGCAGGAATTTCTGGTCGTCGGAAAAATCGAAATTCATGAATCAGGTTTCCTCGGGCTCTTTTGCGGCAATGATACGCCAATTGACGTAAACGTAAAGGGGAGGGTCGATCAAGTCGGGCTCATGGCACTGTAGGTTCGGTTATTTCGCGTCTATGTTCGAATATGTCTGAGAGGAAAGAATCAGGGATGCGGGATCATATCTACACCGACGCTACGCTCGCAACGCTGGCCGATGCGCGCGGCTGGGGCATGATCGCCGATGGTGCGATTGCCATCAAAGGCGGGCGGATTGCTTATGCCGGAGCGTCCGAAACCATCCCCGCGCAATTTGAGAATTTCGAAAGCAGCTCGCTTGAAGGAAGGTTGGTTACACCCGGCCTGATCGATTGCCACACCCACCTTGTCTATGATGGATCGCGTGCCCGCGAATTCGAACTCCGTCTTGAAGGCGCAAGCTATGAGGAGATCGCACGGGCGGGCGGTGGCATTTTCTCAACCGTTGAAGCGACCCGGAATGCGTCTGAAGAAGAGCTGCTGGCTGGCGCACTTGCCCGGTTGGACAGGCTGCTCGCGGAGGGCGTCAGCACGGTCGAGGTGAAGTCCGGATATGGCCTCGACAGGGAGACGGAATTGCGGATGCTCCGCGTTGCCGCGCGCCTTGCCGAGATGCGTCCCGTGCGGATCAGCAAGACCTTCCTTGGAGCGCACGCCATTCCCAAGGGCATGGACGCGGATGATTATCTCGATACCATCTGTCTGCCGACATTGCGCGAAGCCGCCTCTGAAGGGCTGGTAGATATGGTCGACGGGTTCTGCGAGACGATTGCTTTTACCCCGGCCCAGATCCGTAAGGTCTTCGACGTGGCCGCCGAGCTTGGCCTCCCGGTCAAGCTCCATGCCGAACAATTGTCGGACCAGGGCGGCGCGGAACTGGCCGCGGGATATGGTGCGCTATCGGCCGATCATCTCGAGTTCATCGGTCAGGCGGGGATATCCGCGATGGCCGAGGCCGGAACGGTGGCTGTGATCCTGCCGGGTGCTTTCTATTTTCTGGGTGAAACCAGAAAGCCGCCAATCCAGGGATTTCGCGATGCGAATGTTCCCATGGCCGTCGCGACAGACAGCAATCCCGGTTCGTCTCCGATGACCTCGCTGCTCTTGGCGATGAATATGGCTGCAACTCTGTTCGGGCTGACGCCGGAAGAATGCTTGCGCGGAGTTACGGTGAATGCGGCGCAGGCTTTGGGCTTGCCCGATCTCGGTCAGCTATGCGCAGGGCAGGCGGCGGATTTTGCGATCTGGGACATCACGGACCCGGCGGAACTGACCTATCGGATGGGCGATGCCCCGCTCCACAAGCGGGTGTTTGGAGGGATTGAATGCTGACTTTACGACCGGGAGAGGTTTCCCTTGAGACGCTGGAATCGATCTGGCGAGACGAACTGGCCATCACGCTTGATGATGAGGCGCGAACGGCGATCCGCGGTGCGGCGGAGCGCGTGGCCATTGCCGCGCGGGGAAGCGAAGCTGTTTACGGGGTCAATACAGGTTTTGGGAAACTCGCCTCGATCCGGATTGCGCCGGAAGATTCCACCCAGTTGCAACGCAATCTCGTCTTGTCGCATTGCTGCGGTGTCGGTGAGGCCACGCCGCGCAGCATCACGCGCCTGATGATGGTGTTGAAGCTCATATCTCTGGGGCGCGGCGCATCCGGCGTCCGCGAAGAGGTTATCGATCTCCTTGAGGGCATGTTGGCGAAGGGCGTGACGCCCGTTGTGCCAGCGCAAGGGTCCGTCGGCGCGTCCGGAGATTTGGCGCCGTTGGCGCATATGGCCGCAGTGATGATCGGGGAGGCCGAGGCCGTTTATAACGGTGAAACGCTCACCGGGTCTGAGGCGCTTTCCAAGGCCGGACTCAATCCGGTCGTGCTCGGTCCGAAAGAAGGGCTCGCGCTTATAAATGGTACGCAATTTTCAACTGCCTATGCGCTGGCCGGACTGTTCGAAGCACAGCATGCGGCCCACACGGCCCTTATTTCCTCATCGCTGTCGATGGATGCCGCCAAGGCCTCCACCGCGCCGCTGTTGGAAGAAATCCACGCATTGCGCGGCCATCCCGGCCAGATCGATGCAGCTGCAACAATGCGCGCCCTGCTCGATGACAGCGAAATTCGCAATTCGCACCGGGACGATGATCCGCGTGTGCAGGACCCCTATTGCATGCGCTGTCAGCCTCAGGTGACGGGCGCGGCGATGGATGTGCTCTCGCTGGCCAGCATCACGCTGCGCCGCGAGGCCAATGCTGCGACGGACAATCCACTGGTCCTGACTGCGGAAGACAGGATCGTGTCCGGTGGTAATTTCCATGCGGAACCAGTCGCCTTTGCCGCCGATATGATCGCGCTTGCGATCGCCGAGATTGGCGGCATATCACAGCGCCGCATCGCACTGCTTGTCGATCCGACCTTGAGCTATGATCTGCCGCCGTTCCTCGCCGCCGATCCGGGGCTCAATTCCGGCCTGATGATTGCTGAGGTGACGAGCGCCGCCCTGATGAGCGAGAACAAGCATCTGGCCAATCCCTGCTCAACCGATTCCACCCCAACCAGCGCCAATCAGGAGGACCATGTCAGCATGGCCGCGCACGGCGCACGGCGCTTGCAGCGGATGATCGACAATCTGTTCCACATTCTTGGTATTGAGATTTTCTGCGCGGTTGAGGGCATCCGCTACCGCGCGCCCGAACAGACCAGCGCGCCGCTTCGCGCGGTGATCGCGCGGTTTGGCGCAAAGGTCTCCCCGCTAACCGAAGATCGCTTTCTTGCCCCCAGCCTCCTCGCCGCTGCGGAGCTTGCGCGCGGTGATACGCTCATCGCCGCCACAGGCCTCAGCTTTCCTGATTTGAAGGACACTCAAAATGGTTGATCGGTTTCACAATTCCCGCGAAGTGATCGCGCCCATAGGCACCGCGCTGACCGCCAAGAGCTGGCTGACCGAAGCGCCGCTGCGTATGCTGATGAACAATCTCCATCCTGACGTGGCGGAAAACCCCGAAGAACTGGTGGTTTACGGCGGAATCGGCCGGGCGGCGCGCAACTGGCAGGCCTTTGATCAAATCGTCGCCAGCCTCACCGATCTGGAAGCCGATGAAACGCTGCTCGTACAATCCGGCAAGCCCGTCGGCGTGTTCAAAACGCACGAGAACGCGCCGCGCGTCCTGATCGCGAACTCAAACCTCGTGCCGCACTGGGCGACCTGGGATCATTTCAATGAGCTCGATAAAAAGGGGCTCGCCATGTACGGTCAGATGACGGCTGGCTCCTGGATATATATCGGCACGCAGGGCATTGTGCAGGGCACCTACGAAACCTTCGTCGAAGCCGGGCGTCAGCATTATGACGGGAACCTTACGGGCAAATGGATCCTGACCGCCGGGCTTGGCGGGATGGGCGGCGCACAGCCACTGGCCGCTGTTATGGCGGGCGCTTGTTGCCTCGCGATTGAATGCGATGAAACCCGGATCGATTTTCGCCAGCGCACCAAATATGTGGATGAGAAAGCGCGGACCATCGATGAAGCCCTTGCCATGATCGAAGAGTGGACTGCGGCCGGAGAGGCCAAGTCCGTCGGCTTGCTGGGCAACGCCGCCGATATCGTTCCCGAACTCTATCGGCGCGGCATCCGCCCGGATATGGTGACCGACCAGACCAGCGCGCATGATCCGATCAACGGCTATCTGCCCTCCGGCTGGACGATGAGCGAATGGCGCGAGAAGCGCGAACGCGATCCCAAGGCTGTTGAAACCGCTGCGCGCGCCAGCATGAAAATCCATGTCGCCGCGATGGTCGATTTCTGGAATGCGGGCGTGCCGACACTCGATTATGGCAACAATATCCGGCAAGTTGCGCTGGATGAGGGGCTGGAGGATGCCTTTGCCTTCCCGGGCTTCGTCCCCGCTTATATCCGTCCGCTTTTCTGCCGGGGTATCGGCCCGTTCCGCTGGTGCGCTCTCTCCGGCGATCCGGAAGATATTTACAAGACCGATGCGAAGGTGAAGGAGCTTATCCCGGACGATCCCCATCTCCACAAATGGCTGGATATGGCGCGCGAGCGGATCAGTTTTCAGGGCCTTCCCGCTCGTATCTGCTGGGTCGGGCTGGGGCAGCGTCACCGGCTGGGGCTGGCGTTCAACGAAATGGTCCGCACCGGCGAATTGAGTGCGCCGGTCGTGATCGGCAGGGATCATCTCGACAGCGGCTCGGTCGCCTCGCCCAACCGCGAAACCGAAGCGATGAAGGACGGGTCGGACGCGGTGTCGGACTGGCCGCTCCTCAATGCGCTGCTCAACACCGCCAGCGGCGCGACATGGGTCAGCCTCCATCATGGTGGCGGCGTCGGCATGGGCTTCTCGCAGCATAGCGGCATGGTCATCTGCTGTGATGGCACGGAAGAGACGGACGCAAAGCTCGCCAATGTGCTGTGGAATGACCCGGCGACGGGCGTTATGCGCCACGCCGATGCCGGTTATGAAGACGCGATCGATTGCGCGCGCGAACACGGCCTCAACCTTCCCGGTATTTTGGGGTAAGACAGGCCATGCCCGTCACCCATATCCCACCCCGGCTCTGGACAGGCCGCGACGACAGCGAGGATGGCGAGCGGGCCAAGCGCCTCTATCAGTTCGCTGGCGATAGCGGACAGCGCGCGCTGCTCGGCTTTGCCAGTGAGGCCGGGGTTCGCCGCAACAAGGGGCGCGTTGGCGCGCGGCAGGGGCCGCAGGCACTCCGCAAGGCGCTTGGCGTCTTCGCTGCGCCGCCTGACGCCCAGCCTTTTGCCGATCTTGGCGATGTGGATGTTGAGGGCGATGATCTCGAAGCCGGGCAGGCGATGCTGGGGCAGCATGTCGCGCGCGCACTCGCCCAATATGATCGCCTGATCGTGCTCGGCGGCGGGCATGAAACCGCCTATGGAAGCTACCTCGGCCTGCGCGCGCATTTTGCTGAGGAACGGATCGGTATCATCAATCTCGATGCCCATCTCGATTTGCGTCAGAGCGGCGCGGATGGCCCCTCATCGGGCACGCCCTTCAATCAAATCCGCGGACTGGACCCGCAAGGCTTTGACTATCTGTGTCTCGGTGTTGCCGCAGAATCCAATACGGTTGCTCTTATGGAGCGGGCGGCGGATTGGGGCGTGCGCATGGTGATGGATCATGCTCTGATTGCCGATCAGGCCGCAGCGGACGGCGAAATACAGGCCATCGCAGAGCGCTCCGACATTCTCTACCTCACCATCGATATCGATCTACTTCCCCACTACCAAGCCCCCGGCGTCAGCGCCCCCGCCCCACGCGGAGTGCCGTTAGCAGTTGTCGAGCATCTTGTGGAAACGGTGATGGCGGCGGCGGACGCGCACGGCTGCGCCCTGCCACTTGCCGATATCGTCGAACTCTCTCCGCCGCATGACAGGGATCAGATGACAGCGAAGAGCGCTGCGCTGTTGGTGCGAAGGCTGTTGTGTGGGTGAGGGCGGATACCGAGTGGGGTTATACGGATAGGGCGGTCCATCGCCGCAATTTGCTAACTGCCATCATAACCCAAATGGCACGCAAAACTGGGTTACTGTCCGCAATGGTGTTATACAAAACGGTGGAGTCAAACCACGCCCTGTAGATTTAATGAGAAGGTTCATCCCTAGATGAAGCAGCATGACATTAATCTCGATGTATCTCAGGCGTATAACGCGATGTTTCTTTTCTTGGAAAGATATTGGGAGAGGGGTCTTAAAGAATCGGGCGATATCGCTGCGCTGCTAACAAACATGGACCGAGGAAATGATAACGGTCTGCCGCTAGATCAGGCTCAGTGGGATCATTGGCTAGATGCGTGCAACGATCTGAAGAAGCGCCAATTGGAATAACGCTAAGATTTGGGCGGCAGATTTGATTACGGTGACAGTTCGCTAAATCTCCAAATGCCTCGCCGCAAACCCCTATTTCCTGTCCTACACGTGGCCGTCCATGGTACGATTCGACCAATGACCCCGGCGACCCCCTCCACAGAGCTGTGTCCAATAGGACGCACATACCTTTCACGCGCAGCGCTGCGTGTCTCACCTGTCGCGTTTCGGAAATGCCGCTCCGCTTTTTACCCCCGACCTGTGTCAACCAGTGTCAACCAGATCGCGGGGCAGGGTTTTAGCCCGCCCAGTCTCCACCGCCTTTTGATCGACAAGCGAAACACTTTCTCATAGAGGGCAATTGTCGCACTGGAGCACCGAATATGAACACAAATTCCTCATCTTTTGCACTGGCCCTTCATGGCGGTGCCGGGCCGAAAGCTGGGGAGGATTATGCTGTTGTCGAAGCGCATCTGGCCGAGCTGGTGGCGCGCGGCGAGGGGCTACTCCGAGAGGGCGGTTCCAGCGTGGATGTCGTGGAGGAAATGGTGCGGGATCTGGAGGCATCGGGGCTTTACGTGGCGGGCAAGGGATCGGCCCCCAATCTGCACGGAATTGTCGAGCTGGACGCCAGCATCATGGCCGGGGCGACGCAGAATGCGGGCTCCGTGGCGGTGATCCAGGATGTGATCAGCCCGGTTGGTGTTGCGCGCAAGGTTATGGAGCGCTCGCCCAGTGTCATGCTGGCCGGGGAAGGGGCGATCCGCTTTGCCTCGGAAAATGATTGCGCGGCGGTCGGCGATCCGGACGCTTATTATGTGCTCCCCATCGGGGTGAGCGCGGCGGATATCGCGGTGACGGATATGACGCACGGCACAGTGGGCGCGGTGGCGCTGGATGTGCACGGCAATCTCGCGGCGGCGACATCCACCGGCGGCGTGTTCGGCAAGCCGCCGGGTCGGGTCGGCGATACACCGCTGATCGGCGCGGGAACCTGGGCGGATCAGGAGGTCGCGATTTCCTGCACGGGAACCGGCGAGCAATTTATCCGCGCTGGCGGAGCGCTGACCGTAGCGCATCGTTTTGCGATGGCCGGGGATACGCTGGAAGAGGCGCTGTGGAATATGCTGGGTGACGTGAAAAAACTGGGCGGCGATGGCGGCGCGATTGCGGTCTCGAGCACGGGCGAAGTTGCAATGCTGTATAATTCGGACGGGATGAAGCGGGCGGCTGTATCACACGCGCTTCCGGCCATGAGCACAACCTTCGCGCCCTGCCGCTGAGTCAGGCTTTGTGGCGAGGCTTGGGCGGCCTCAATCTGTGCGAGCAGCAAGGCAACATGGCCGCACCGGACCAAAGAAAAATCCGCCGACATTGCTGCCGGCGGACAATCTTTCCTCCCCAGGAAAACTAAGGTGGATCAGGTGCCCCGCGAGGGGGGGCTGTTGGGGCACCCGAACTCTTGGGCCAGTTATCCGAACTGGTTCATCGTGTTGTGAACGCCGCCAGCCTTGAGCGCGGCTTCTCCGGCGAAATATTCCTTGTGATCATCGCCAATGTCACTGCCGGACATATTCTGATGCCGCACACACGCAATGCCTTCGCGGATTTCCTTGCGCTGCACGCCCAGAACGTAACCCAGCATGCCGGCATCGCCGAAATATTCCTTGGCGAGATTGTCGGTGGACAAGGCCGCAGTGTGATAGGTCGGCAGGGTGATCAGGTGATGGAAGATGCCAGCACGTTTTGATCCATCGGCCTGGAAGGTGCGGATGCGTTTGTCAGCGGCTTCACCGAGCTCTGTGTCATCATATTTCGCGTCCATCAGATCGTCGCGGTCATAGTCGGACACGTCCAAGCCTTCCGAAACCATCGCATCATAAACTTGCTGACGGAAGTTCAGGGTCCAGTTGAATGACGGCGAGTTATTGTACACCAGCTTCGCATTGGGAACGACTTCGCGAACCCGGTCCATCATGCCAGCGATCTGCTCGACATGCGGTTTTTCGGTTTCGATCCAGAGCAGGTCGGCGCCGTTTTGAAGGCTGGTGATGCTATCGAGAACGCAGCGATCTTCGCCGGTGCCAGCGCGGAACTGGAACAGGTTAGAAGGCAGGCGTTTCGGGCGCATCATCTTGCCATCGCGGTTTATGATGACATCGCCATTGCGCGCAGTAGCCGGATCAATTTCTTCGCAATCGAGGAAGCTGTTATACTGGTCGCCAAGATCTCCCGGTTCATTGCTGACCGCAATTTGCTTGGTCAGGCCTGCACCGAGAGAGTCGGTGCGGGTGACGATGATGCCGTCTTCGACACCAAGTTCAAGAAAGGCGTAACGGCAGGCACGGATCTTCGCGAGGAAGTCCTCATGCGGCACGGTGACCTTGCCGTCCTGATGGCCGCACTGCTTTTCGTCTGAAACCTGATTTTCGATCTGGAGCGCGCAGGCTCCGGCCTCGATCATCTTTTTGGCGAGAAGATAGGTGGCTTCCGCATTGCCGAAACCGGCATCGATATCGGCGATGATCGGTACGACATGGGTCTGGAAATTCTCGATCTTGTCCATTGCCGCTGCTTCGGAAGCAGTATCCCCGGCATCGCGCGCTGCATCAACGTCACGGAACAGGCCGCCAAGTTCACGTGCATCGGCCTGACGCAGGAAGGTATAAAGCTCTTCGATCAGCGCGGGTACGGACGTTTTTTCATGCATCGATTGATCGGGCAGAGGACCGAAATCGCTGCGCAATGCCGCGACCATCCAGCCGGAGAGATAGAGATAGCGACGCTTGGTATCGCCGAAATGCTTCTTGATCGAGATCATCTTCTGCTGCGCGATAAATCCGTGCCAGCAGCCCAGCGACTGAGTGTATTGTGAAGAGTCCGCATCATAGGCAGCCATATCTTCGCGCATGATCGCGGCGGTATATTTGGCAATGTCGAGCCCGGTCTTGAAGCGGTTCTGAAATTGCATGCGGGCTACTGATTCTGCGTCGATGCTGCTCCAGGTGCCGCTCTTGTTGTTTATCAGCGCTTCGCTGGCCGTGATATGATCTTGATAAGACATGATTTCTACTTTCTGGAGCTTTGGATCGATTCGCGCTGTCAACAAATTACAGCTTCTGTCTGAGAATTTGCTCGGATTTCCGGCGTTACGCCAGATAATCTTGTAAAGATTCAAGTCGCATTGTCCGCATGGCGCGTACGAGCTGCGTTATTTTGTAAATAAAGTTACAAGAAAATGAATGTCCATCGTCAGAACATTTGTCACTTTGGGCAGTGAGATTTAACTGAGCGTTGGTCTCATCTGTTTGGTTTATGTTAGGCGGCGAGCTTGCGGTGTAGCAAGCGCCTTTGTTCGATGGTCTGTTTTTTGATC
>Ga0209344_10001486_pt1 | contig 30213 bp, 26 predicted proteins | sample Cruoilmetagenom6_FD_187293 | JGI IMG/M metagenome (GOLD analysis project Ga0209344, IMG submission 187293) | Oil polluted marine microbial communities from Coal Oil Point, Santa Barbara, California, USA - Santa Barbara Oil Seep Sample 6 (SPAdes)... | ecosystem: Environmental > Aquatic > Marine... | reverse complement strand
GGCGAGGAGCCCTTGCCAAGTTTGCCGTCACGCTTACACGCAATATGCCTTTCGTCCGTGATGTCGTTCTGGAACAAGAACTCACCCGATTCTTTTCGGTGATGGGTTCGATGACCCGATCAGGCATCGTGCTCAGTGATGCGATCTCGGTATCGAGCGGCGTGATCGGACACCCGAAACTCAGCCGCGATCTACAGCGGCTCCAGATGCGTCTCATCGAGGGCGGATTGTTCCGCTCACTCATCGAGCAAGTCTCGGCCCTCCCGCTGGCGACCCGCAAACTGCTGGTCGCGGCGGATCAGGCGGGGGACCTGGAATCAGCATTTGATTCACTCGCCAAAGACCACGCCCAGAATGTAGATAAAAAGACCGCACGCCTGATGGCGATGCTTGAGCCGCTACTGATCGTGATTTTGTTTATGATCGTGGGAACGATGATCCTAGCAATCATGCTCCCGATGATGAACATGACCGGATCAGTCTTATAATGAAGACCTATTGACCTTATCAGCGGGCACCGATGCCTGTTGGGAATAAATGAATGCAACACACGCCGAGCTTCGGCGTTGAACATTGGAGCTAAAAACATGACCACACTCAACTCACAACTCAACGCCAGATCAAACCCCCGAATCCGACCTGGATTCTCATTGATCGAACTCACCGCGGTGCTCGTGATCCTCGGATTGCTCATGGCTGGCGCGGCCGTTGCAGTGCCCTCACAGATCAAGAAGGCCCGTATCCGCACGACCAAGAACAGCATGGTTGTGATCAAAACACAGATCGAATCCTTCCGCGCCGAGAACGCCGGTGATTCCCCAGCAACCCTCGCACTCTTGATCCCTTCATTTATGGAAGAAGGATCAGATATGGACTCATTCAAAGAACCATTCTACTTCCTCCCAACCCCCGGCGGCACGCACGCCTACGAGCTTCGCTCGGCTGGACCCGACAAAGAAATGGGCACCGAAGATGACATCAATGTCTGGACAATGGATGTTACCAACAGCAACTGATTCCAATGACCCGCAAGCACTCTACAATTCTTAGAAGAAAGAATGCGAAAGCCAATCCCAGAGGATTTACGCATTCAAGGCGCGGGGCCACTCTTATTGAAGCGGTCCTCGCGACCGTACTCCTCGGGATGGTCGCCGCGACACTCGCAAGCGCGGTTTCGTTTATGAGCGCCTCGCAACGCCGCATGCAGCAGCGGCTCGGGGCCGCCGAACTCGCCAACCGGCTGATGCTGATGTACATGGACGATCAGGACGCGATGCCCAACAAGTCGCTCCCGATCGAGTACGACATGGACCTTTTCCGCTGGACGCTCGAGGTTGATCCCGTTGAGTTCACCATGGCCCAGCTCCCCCAAGAAGCCGACGACAACGCGATTGGATCGGGAATTAACTTCGGGCGCATCCGCTTGGTCTCGATCCGCGTCTGGCTCAGCGAGGACTCGGGCGGGGCACGCGGGTTCTCGACCCAGTTCCCAAACTCACAGCTTACCCGCCTCATCGATCCGCTCGCTCTTTCCAATCCCGACTCGCTCCAGACCATGATCGATTCACCAGACGGGATGGAACGCCTCTTCGAACGATTAATGGAACTCGATGCCGCCGGCGGTGGAAGCGCACCATGAGTAACACAGCATTGAAAGATCGAGGTTTCACACTCGTCGAGATGACGCTTGCGATTGTTGTGGGCGCGCTGGTGCTCTTGGGCGTTTCTGGTGTGTTTGCCGCAGCAAGAAACATGGATCGAATCTTCGGAGATCAGTACGAACACTCTACACAACTCCATATCACCCAGATGACCATCCGCAGAGCGATGCTCTCACTGCTGGTTCTTGAAGACCAGAGGCAAACCCAAACCAACACACAAACCGATGACGGCCAAGACGAGGACCAACTCCCGGATCGCTCGCGGGTCATCCTTGAAACCGACCCGGTCTATGCCTCGATCCCTGGCCAATGGCAGCCCCAACGCTTCGAGGTTGTGCTCTCCACACCCCCGATCGCGCTCAACATGGCGACCAAAGCCGCTGCATGGGCGAGGATCAATGACCGCGACGAGAACTCGTTGGATTTTTCATCTTCTGATGCATCGGGCGGGGTATTGCGGTCGGTCTTTGAGCTTCGTCCTGATGAGAGCCGAGAGCAGATCATGCGCCGTGCGGGAATCTTGGACCCGGACCCACGAGCAGATCAAAAATTTGAAATGACCGGATCAGCCCCGACCGGATGGACACTCTGGTGGAGGCCGATCCTCCGCACCGAGAGTGAGTTCCTACGCATCGGCGGCGCCCCGCTTGCTGACTCTGCTGGCACCCAGGATGAAGTACGGTTCCGTCTTGCGGGCGCGATCCCGCTGATAAAAAACATAGAGATGTGCTCATGGACCATCTACAAAAGTGATCTGAAAATCACCGAGTACGATGCTCTAGAAATGAGCAGTCTGCCCGCGTACGCCGAGTTTGAGCTCCTGCTCCTCAACGGCCAATACGCGACCTGGATGTTCGAGATCGATTGGGTTTTGGGCGACGATCCGCTGGACATGGTCGATGACGACGCGCCAGCAGATGACGAAGACGACAACAATGACGGGAACAACACCCCAGATATCCCTGGAAACCAGGGCGGGACACTGCCCAATCGAGACAACCAGAACGGCAACATGGGCAACGGTGAGAGCTAATGCCTAGACAACAAACCATTACCAACGACACCCGATCATCGCCTTCAGCGGGCGGGTTTGTGATGCCGATGGTGATTCTGCTCATGGTCGTCGTGGGGCTGACGATGTCACTCTCGCTTCGCCGGCTTTCAACCCAGCAACTGGTGATCACCAGGCAGGTCAACGCGTACTACGAGCACCACTCTGGTCGTGGGCTTCAAGAAGCCATCGGCGCCTGGCTCCGTCAACAGAACGGGCGGGAACTCGACGAGGTTCTCGAACCCAACACCGGCAAAGCGATGGACATCACCCTTGCCGACGGCTCGGTTGTTTCGATCTATCTCTTCGATGCCCAGGGAGCCCTGCTCTCGGATTTGTCGAGTGTCCCCGGCGCCCAGGTCAATGAGGTCGGTCTCGCTCTCAAGAACCTGTCTCTATCCGTCGGGCCACGAGAGTATGCCCTGTACACAAGACCATTTGGCCCCGCGGCGGTCAGCATTCATACCGCCCCCGAATCCGTCTTGCGGGCGATCTCAGAGGCTATCGCAGGTGGGAACGGGATCCGGTTAGCCGACGACATTATCCGCCACCGCGGCTCTGGAGATCGCATGACCAGGCAAGTCTTGGTCGAAACCGCGACTCGGGCCGGGGTGAACTCCGAACAACGGGCGGCGGTCCTCCGCCGCTTTGCGACTGATGTCCAGATTTGGGGCGTAGTGGTCGAAGTCCGGGGTGGACGCGGTCTCAGTAATGGGCGATTACTGGCTCGATACGGGGGCGTTACCCGGATTCGATCCAACACAGGACGCCGATCATCCAGCAATGTGATGGAAATTGGTGCGTTCTATACCTGGAAAGACCTCGGTATCGACAGTCAGAGCATCGATCCAGCCGATCTGTACTAGAGCAAGGGCTACCCTGTGAGGAGCCCGAAATCAGTGATTTATGTGATCCTCAAGAGAATACAAGACATGAGCACGATCATTTCAAGAACAAAGGCAAAGCAGCTCACCCTGCTCTATCAGGTCACCGCCGCGGTTTGCGTGCTCGGTGCCGTAGCTGTAGGTGTCGTGGGACTGCCAGAATCCGCCTCCTCAGCCCAGATCAATGATGTCTCGCAGCCCCCTGTGACACCCCCTATTCCAGGGGCCAGCCCGAACACCAAAGACACCACACTAGAAACACAGCAAACGCGAATAGATCCCGGCTCGATCGGCGCTCGGTTTTCGATGCTCGACAACGCGCCGGCCGTAACAGTTGTAGCCGAAACGACACCGATCACCAACTCCGATCCTGTTCCTGAAGAACTGGGAACACTTGCAAAGCGTGTCCGTTACACAGGATACATCGATGACAGCGACCAGAAACTGGCATTCATCCGGATTGATGGCATGCAGCGGATCATTGCCGAGGGCTCGGTTGCCCAAGCAGGGTCAATAGGGCTTGAAGATCTGACCATCACCGCTGTCCGTCCGAAATATATTTTAGTAACCGACGGCCAGGTCGAAGACCGGATCCCGCTGGCTTCTAAGAACGGCCCATCAATCACGATGTCCACAGGCCTGGAGGTCGTCGCCCCACCAGAACGGCAAACCCTTGCCGACATGGTCCTTACACCTGAGGAACTCGCCGAGCTCGAAAAACTCCCGGTCAGGCAACGGAATGCGAGAGAGAACATGCTCCGTCGTCAAAAACTGGGTCGGCCTGGCCCGGGCAAAAAAGAACCTTTGGCGTCATTCCGAGCCGGCGCTGGCAACTCATCCGAGCAACGCCAACGATCCGAAAATGATTGATCAAACCATCCACCACACCCACCATTCATCCACCATCAACACATAAAGTACATCACTTGAGCGATCGCATCTGTTATCTTGAACGCACCGACCGAGGGCTCGCACTCTCAGGCATCCGCCTGGTGGGCACCCACGCCGATGACCACTGGGACGCGACGGCCGGTGGATCTCCGGACGCTGTGCTTCAGACTATTGAAGACGCCGCGGTGTGGATCCGTCAGAGGCTCAAAGCCGGCGGGGGAACATCAAAGTCCTTCCCGGTTCTCTGCCTCGATACCGACGGCACCATCTGCACGTGGACCAAGCCCGAAGACAACAACCCGGAGATGATCGCTGCGGCAATCGACCAGCTCGATGTCGATCAAGACGATGACGCGCTCGAGGGCGGGATGCAATCCTCGATGGGCGAGCGGTTCCCCGATCTTCCTTTGGAAGTGAACTACGAATCACTGAGCGATGAACAGACCTCTGAAGGTTCACGCCGGGCGGTGGTGGCGACTCCGGACATCTCCGCGAGGCTCCTGATCGACCAGCTCGATTCGATGGGCATCCGGATTGGCCGCGTTGAAAACTTATGGTCGCTGATCGCGATGGGCTGGGACCCTGGCGCCCCGCACAGATCCAGTGCCCGAGACTCCCAGCGGGTGGTCTCAACGGATGACCCCGTTTGTGGGTGTGTTGTGATGGATCCGAACCGTTCCCGGCTCATCTGGACTTGGTCGAAGCGCGGCCAGCTGATTGCCGCCGGATCAATGCGGATTGGACACGACTCCAGTGGACCTGTGCTTCACGAGAGCGATCTCTCCCGGCTGTGCGCCGATTGGCTTAGCTGGGCAACTCAGCTCGGGGTTGCACCGATGCGGGTCGTTATGGTCCTTCCAGAAAACGAGCCTGAGAATCATCCTGATAGCAAATCCGAGAGTGGCTCTGAAGGCCACTCCGAATCTGAAAGCAAAGGCGGGTTTGATCGCGCCAAGATCGGCAGCATGTTCTCTTCGCATTGGCCAATGGCGACAACCGACTTGGTCATAGAAACCGATCCGATTCTGGCAACACTCCGTGCGATCCATAGCATTGAAGATTCGGCCAAGGGCAATAATGCCCACGCCGGCGAACTCACCAACCGCCCAGGCCGATCCCACCGATCGATGTATCGTTGGGCGGGGGCCGCGTTCATTCTCGCGGGGATAGCCGTAGGCTGGACAGCAATGACGCTCTACGCGCAAGGCTCAGAAACCGCCAATCAGGCCAAGAGCGTGCGGACCCAAATGGTCGATCAGATCATGAAGCTCCAGCCACCGGTCACGGATCTCCGCTTGCCCACCGCTGAACTCCAAGCGAGGCTCACCCGGCTCAAAACCATCACGGGCCCGATGCAGGTGACCGCTCCCAAACCGGTGCTCGAAGAACTCGAAACCGTGTCGTTTGTGCTCGGGATGTCGGGCATCGATATTGATTCGATCTCGCTCACAAACACGCTGGCCACCCTCAAGATCCGAACCGAGGACCTCGCGCTGGCCGAGCAAATCAACGGAGCACTGCGATCCATCGAGGGATCGCATATTCAATGGCGTGCTCAACCCGACCTCAACAGACGCGGAGTGCAGATCGAAGCGACATTCACCGGGACCTGGATCAGGGAGGCGAGTTCATCATGAGCGCCCTCCCCAATGAATCCAGGCTCAGTGCTGACGACCGATACGAGCTCGCCTCGCGTGCGGTCATGCAAGAACGCCAGTCCCGCCCTGTGCACTTTGTAGTCTTGGGCGTCATTGTGTTCGTTGCTGCGTTAATCTTCCTCGCCGTCGCATGGCGGCATAACACGACCGCCAACAACAAGCTCGTCCACAACCGTGTGGAAGCATCGAGTATCGAGCGGATGATTTTGCAGATCGGCGAACTTGAGACGGCCCAGACCCAGACCACGGGGGACCCAACAACCACACCAATCCCCGATATCCTGACCCGGATCACCCGCGTAGGAACCCAGGTCGGGCTTGAGAACGAGTTGAATCTCCCCAGAAACACAGCCCCACGCGTGACCGGGTCCGCCAGGCTTCTGAGCTATCCGTACACGGTTCGTGATGCATCGCTCGAACGGATCCTCGAATGGATCCAGCAATCACAAGACCAAATCCCCGGGCTGCTGGTCCGGGAGATTACCATCACACTCAACGCCAAGAGCTGGCTTGTCAAGGTCACGCTGGCCCGGTACGAACGGGTCGAATAGGAGTCTCTCGAAATGACGAAGAATGGATCAATACCTAAACCTTGCCGATTGATGGCCCCGCTTGCCCTCGCTGCGCTCGCACTCCTCTGTGCACCCGCGATGACCGGGTGCTCGAGCCCCGACCGCTCATGGGATACCAACACCACAAGAAACGCATCTGACCCGGTCGACGCGTACAAACAACGCTCGCGCGCCGAAGCGATCGCACTCTTCAATGAAGCATCACAACTCCACGAGAACGGTGATTTCGAGAACGCCCTGATCAAGTACCGCGAGTCCATCCAGAAAGACAACACCATCTTCGCAGCATGGAACAACATGGGCCAACTGCTGATGCAAGAGAAGAACTACGCCGACGCGGTGTCGGCGTACAAAATCGCCTCAGATCTCCAGATCGCCGACCCACGCCCGGACTACAACATCGGGCTTGCGTACCAGATCATCGGATGGGGTGAGGAATCGTTTGACCACTTCGACCGCTCGCTGGACAGAGACCCCAACTACCTACCCTCATTGCGAGGGATCGTCCGCAGCGCCGAGATGCTCGGGTCTGGGGATCAAAGAATCCTTGACTTTATCCGCAGCGGGCAGCTCCGTGAAACCGACGACCAATGGCGCGAGTACTTCGATCGCCAACGCTTCCGCGTTGAGAAACTGATCGAAGAAAGCACCTGAACTCGGCCTCTAAAGAATCACAACCTCTCGGCCGCCAGCGACGCAAGCTCAGACCGCTCGGTCTTGGCGAGTGTCACATGCCCGACCATACCCAGACCACGCATCCGCTCGACGGCATAACTCAGCCCGTTGGATGACTGATCAAGGTACGGGTTGTCGATCTGCCCGATGTCGCCGGTCAAGACCAGTTTGGTTCCTTCACCAATACGAGAGACAATCGTCTTGACCTCGTGGGGTGTCAGGTTCTGGGCTTCGTCAACAATCATGAACTGGTGCGGGATCGACCGGCCGCGGATATAGGTCAGCGGCTCGAGCACGAGCCGACCGTCGGCGACGAGCTTATCAATCCTCTGCTCGGAGGTCTTTGATTCAGGCGCCTGATTGGGCGAGCCGCGCGTCGAGAGCAGGTAGGACAGGTTGTCAAAGATCGGCTGCATCCACGCACCAAGCTTCTCGTCCTTGTCTCCCGGGAGATACCCGATGTCCCTGCCCATCGGCATGATGGGTCTGGCGACAAGCAGCTTGTCAAAGCGTTCTTCCTGGAACACCTTGGTCATCCCCGCGGCGATCGCCAGCAAGGTCTTGCCCGTCCCCGCGCTGCCCAGCAAGGTGACCATCTTGATCTCGTCGTCGAGCAGCATGTCCAATGCCATGGTCTGCTGAACATTGCGGGCCATAATCCCGAAGGTCGGCTTGCGCTGCCCCGCGACAGGGATCAGGTGCTCGGTATCTGTCAAGCGACGCGCCAACCCAGAATGGGTCTCGTCCTGCGCATCGGTGAGCATGACGTATTGATTGGGCGTAATCTCGCGTTGATAGGTCTGCCCGCTGTCTGTCTCAACCTTGAGGTACGGCTCAAGATGGTCGAGCGACAGCATCCGGTCGGCATAGAGCTCATCAATGATGTCCCGCCCGACGGCCAGTTCCATGAAACCCGTGTAAAGACGCTCCCCGTCAACGCGTTGATCGCGGACATCCTCGGACTTGATCCCGAGCGCATCGGCCTTGATGCGTGCGGCCAGATCTTTGGAGACAAAGACCACATGGTTATTAGCCCGGTGCAATGACCACGCCGCGGCGATGATCCGGTTATCTGGCATGTCCTTAGACAAGATTGGCGGGCGGGAGTGGTCCTCCACATCGATACTGAGCCACCCGGTTGCGCCGCTGGAATGGACACCGAGTTTCTCAAGCGATACGCCCTCGATAAGTTTCCCATACCCACGCAAGCGGTCGAGCTGGCGGATCGCGGTCCGTGCGTTCCGGCCCACATCGTCCTCACGCCGCTTCATCGTATCGAGTTCTTCGAGTACCGGGTACGGGATGACGATGTGGTTCTCTTTGAACACAAACATCGCGTTTGGATTGTGCAGCAGCACATTGGTATCGAGCACATAGTACTTTATTGACGCGCTGGTATCTTTTATGTCGGCCATATGTAATCGCCATCGGGCTGCTCAAAAATGAACACCGACCGGCTGTTCTCCTTGGGTGCGGGCGTGATCTCGCCCAATACAGCATATCGGCTGTTATGAGTTCGTGCATCCAAGAGCAATGCTTAGAACCCGTTGTAAATCACCATAGTAACGAGGACAGCCGAGGCCGCGCCGGCGAGCATGAGCTTGATGACCATCGAAACCAGCCGCCCCGCCGCGGCACCCGATCCGGACCGGACCGAGTCTTTAATGGACCGGTTCGCGATTGAACGCTCAGCAATAAACGCCCCAAGACCCGCCCCCAGCACGCCGCCAACAATCGAGCCAACTATGGGGATCGGGATCATGAATGTGCCCATAATCGCGCCCAAAAGCGTCCCGATCACAGACCCGATCGCCCCGCTCCTGGAGCCGCCCATCCGCTTGACGCCCAGCGCCGAGGCGATGAAATCGACAAACTCAGAAGTCGCCGCGATGGCAAACAACGCCCCCACTGTCCACCAGCCGACATACTCGGGCACCCACAACGCCAAGAGCGTGCTGCACGCGGCCATCGTCCAGATGCCCGGCAGCGTGATCGCCGTCATCGCCATACCGACGAGAACGACAACAAACACAATGGACAGGACCAGCCAAATCATTCACCGTCTTCTTGGGATCCCAAGGCCTTGGCTTCCATCGCAAGAATCCAGTCCTCTACCAACGCGTGCTGGTAGGTGTCGATCTTGATTTCTTTACCCGCGTGGGAGCTGTGGGTGGCGTTGAGCTTGATGAACACAATGAACTTATCCCATTTACGCTTATCCACTTCGTCGATATTCTCGGGCGTGATCGAGATCGATCCCGGGACCGTCAGTGTCATCGACCCCGCATCCCAAGAGAATTTTTGCCCGATCACTTTGATGATATTGATAAGCATCCAGAATCCGATGCCCCAGCACAAGACCATGATCAGCCACTGTGACGGGATGTCGTAGCTCTTGAGCGGTTTGGGGATCGAACCGGCCGATGTCCAAAGGGCTCTGCTCTCGGCGAGCGCGTCGTTGGGGTTGTCGATGATTGTGTGCTCAGGTGTGAGCTTGCCCACGATGTTGAGCCCGTTGAGCCATTGGTATCGTGTGTTGTACATCGTTGCCCGGAGCTGACGCGTTGACGATTGGCTCACGGCATCGCTGGCATTGCGTTGCTTTGTTTCAGGATCACTCAGCTTTGCGAACTCGGCGACCGGATCAGGAACGCTCGAATTTCGCTCAAAGATCCCGAAATCTTCAGATCCTGCGTTTTTGGCCGCGTCAAGATACTGCCATTTGGCCCAGTCGGCAAACCGCTCGCCGCGTGCTGGGTACTTGATCGTCGCATCGTAAAACCCCAGTCCACCAAAGCCAATCACAAAGAATGTGATGATAAATAGTTTGATGGACCACTTCGGATTCAGCGGTGCCTTGGCGCAATCCTTCGAAACATGCTCCGGCGTGGGATCGGCTGCCGGCTCAGTTGCTGAATCGGTTACTGAATCGGTGACCGGCTCGGTTGTCGGCATGTCGTCAGGTGTGTTTGGTGTTTCGCTCATGGAATCCCCATAGATTTGGAATCAGTTCACAATATAGCAATATATACAGAATCGCTAGAGAATCAATCGGTTGAATGATAACCATGGCTGCATTTCATCTCTGTTTATGGACAGCCAGGGGGGATTTGTGCCGATCAGCCGGGTGCCCAGTCCAGCATGAATCGGAACTATGGATCAAGTTGGTCCATTCTGCTCATTGCAGCCACCCACCAGAGGGTGGCCCGCTTCTCGTGCTCTGGCATCTTGAGAAGCCCGGAATAGCCCCCTTCATCGACCCGCTTGGCGGGAATCCGAGGGCATTTCCCCCCAAACCACCCGAACTTTAGTGCGCGAGTCAGGAAACTGGAATGGGCCGCCCGGAAGCGTACACCAGCATCGAGTTCCTTTTTGGAGAGCTTTCCGGTCCAGATCATGAGGCCATGATACAGGAATTGTTCGCCTGTGCCAATGCATTTTCGAGTTCGTGGGATTTAGGGGGTGACCCCCCTACGATCCGCGTTGAGACCCGCTCTGGTTGACGCCCGGGCCCGATGCACGGGTGGCCTGTGAACCTGGTCAGGGCTTGACCGCAGCAGCCATAAGCAGCCGTCGCCCGGTGCCGTTGGTGTCCTGGGCGTCAACCAAGGCGGGTCAAACAACGGGGTAAATTATGTCAGATTTTGATAATGCTGACTTAGTTCTTGGGCATGATGCCCCTGTTGATTTACAGTATGTTTCAAACTTACGAAATGATCTTTCCGAGACTTTCGATCTCTCGATGAAGCAGATTGAAGAACTTCATGAGTATCAAGAGCCAATATCTCCAGGGTTTATCTGGGACGATCAAGTATTTCTTGGAAGAGTAACAAGCATGCGACTCCCAGGATCGCGTGATAGGTTTATTCACAGAACTCATAATCTGCTGAGATCACGACATGACAATGGCTGGATCGCAACGGGGTTTTATGCCCTGCATGAAGCCGACAGCTTCAAACATGATGTGAACCAATATGTACCGGCGTTGTTTGAAGCAATCAACCGTTCATCGACATTTCCCACGCCTTTTAAAGGGTGTTCTGCATATCCGCTTCAACAAGGATTATTTGTCGAAAGAACGACTGATGAATTTGCCAAAGAGATGTACAGCATACTTCGTTCCGGCGGTGCGTACGCAAAGCCATTGGACCAAGAAATCTCATGTAAAGAAATTACAGCCTACATGAAGGCCCTTATTGGGCCATATGAATCCAACTCACTGAAATGCTTCGGATTAGACCCTTGCTTTAGCATTTCATTTTTTGGTATTGCATGGGATTTTGCCTATATCTTGATCCACACAACAGAATCATGGGCCGCATTGATTACAGGCACTGATACGGACTGATTCTGTCAAAATCGCCTGAGATTGGGAGCATCAAGGGCCTTATAATACCAGCATGGCTTACACCGCGCTCGCTCGTAAACATCGTTCCCGCACTTTCGACACCGTCATCGGTCAAGAACCAATCGCCAAAACCCTCGCGGCGGCGATCGCTTCAGACCGGGTCCACCACGCGTTCCTCTTTACAGGCACCCGAGGGGTCGGGAAGACCTCCATGGCGCGGATCTTCGCCAACGAGCTCAATAATCCTGAACACAAGGACGATATCGGGGATGCGATTTTCTCCGGACAAGACACCGATGTCATCGAGATCGACGCGGCCTCCAACACCGGGGTCGATCACACGCGCGAGCTGATCGCCAACGCCGCGTATCGCCCGATGCGTGGACGCTACAAGGTCTACATCATCGACGAGGTCCACATGCTCTCAATGCAGGCGTTCAACGCGCTGCTCAAGACGATGGAAGAACCACCCGAGCATGTCAAGTTCATCCTCTGCACGACGGAATCCCACAAAGTTCCCGCGACGATCCAGTCCCGCTGCCAGCGGTTCGATTTCCGGAACATCCCGGTGTCCCGCATCGCCGATCACCTGACCAGTGTCCTTGAACAAGAGGGATTCAAAGCCGACCAAGAGTTGATCTACTCGCTCGCGCGTCTGGGCAATGGATCGATGCGTGACGGGCTCTCACTGCTCGATCGTCTGATGGCTTCTGGCGAAAAATCACTCACCGTCGAACTGCTCGAAGAGCTCCTCGGGCTCCCGGACCGCCAGGTTATGGGCGAGCTGATCGATGCGATCGCCGGCGGCGACCCCTCCACAGTGCTTCGCGCCACGGGGCAGTTGTTGTCCAAAGGCATCGCCGCCGAACAGATGCTCTCAGCACTCCTCGATCGCTTCCGTGATCTCATGGTGCTCGGGGCTTGCGGGGTCGACACCGATCTGGTTGAACTCTCGGACGATGTCCGCCAATCCGAGTTTGAGCGGGCCAAGCAGTTTGATGCTGCGGGCGTTGTGCACATGATCGCCTTGTGCGAATCGGTTCAAAGGGCACTCAAGTCCTCGCCTGCTCCGCGAGCATTGATCGATGCATGCATGGTGCGGCTCGCAATGACCGAGAAAATCGCGGACCTGACAGCGCTTGTTCAAGGCGGGGCTGTTCCCAGCGGAGCCGTCGCAAAAAAAACATAAGGGCGGCGTCGGCCCCCGCAACATCCGTTGCCCAAAGCCGACCGTCGCCCACCCCCTCAGCAATAAACACCCAGCCAGTTCGGCACGAGGCAGCGCCCGCCCCACGCACTCCTACAAAGCGTGCTGACTTTGCAAAGCCCGCGCCAACGCCTTCGATCCCGGTCGATCCGCCGCCGGTCAAAGCGTCGGAACAGATCCTCCCGCCTTCAGATCTTCCGACTTCGGAAGAAGCCGCCAACAACCCGGTCGTCAAAGCGGTTCTCGAAACCTTCAACGGCACCGTCAAACAGGTCTATCCAAGAAAGTAGTTCCTTCTATGCTCGACAAGTTCAAAGCCATGCAGGCCCTCGGGTCACTCATGAAGAACAAAGAACAGCTCGCCGAAGCCGGCGAGCGGATCAAGTCCAAGATGGACGCGATGCGAATCGAGGGCCAGGCCGGCGGCGGCGCGTGTAGAGCGGTGGTCAACGGCAAAATGAAACTCATCGATCTCACGCTCGATCCGGCGCTGCTCGCCGGGATGGCCGTCGACGAAAAAACACGCGATCTAGCGACCGCTCTCATCAAGGACGCGATCAATGACGCGACCGAGAACGCACAGCAGCAGGTCCAGCAGCTCATCGCACGCGAGGCCGACGAACTCGGGCTGGGCGATCTGGCCCCGCAGCTAACCGGGCTCCTCAGTTGAATCAATCGGTCCGCATTGAACCTTTCACCGCATCGCCGACGATTCAGATAGATCGGTCGGTCATTGAGCGTTCAGATGACCAATGCGCCAGCATCGATTCCGCGTGGCAGAAGTTGTGCGATCAGAACCCTCGATACTTCAACGGCGGCATACTCTCCTTCACCGGCTTCGATCCTTCTTCAAGTACTGTCTCGGCGGCCGTGGAGCAGTACAAAAACCATGCGGTCCGTGACGCGATCGGCCTAAGCATTAAACTCCTTGCGGTCACCGGCGTCCTTGCTGCCCATGACGCTTATGGCCAACCAATGTACTTGATCTGCAAACGATCCCCATCCACCCATGGGTACGGCAATCTCTGGGAGTTCGGCCCCTGCGGCGGGGTCGATGTGCCTCCGGCAAGCAACAATACGCTCGATTTCAATGCGATCGTCTCAGAATTGAACCGGGAGGCAATGGAGGAAGCAGGGATTGATCTGAGCGGGACCCTCTCCGCTCCGCTTGTCCTAGCCCATGACGAGGCTGCAGGGTCTGTGGATATTGTCATCCGTGTCGAGCTCCCGAAAATCCCCCAGATGGAACCGAGTTGGGAGTATGTGGATCACGTGTGGATCTCGCTGGATGATCTCAAAGGCTGGATTGAATCGAACCCCGACCAGTTCATTCCCACGGCGGTTGCCATTGCGCAGATACTCGATGCCCAGACCGACTACGATTGACCCGATGACCACACCCGCAGACCAACCCATCGCCTCCCAGACCATTGAGGGCTATCTCGGCGCCCTCAACTCCAAGACTCCAACACCCGGCGGCGGGGCTGTTGCTGGAACTACAGGAGCGACCGGGGCCGCGATCGCGGGGATGGTGATCCACTACACGCTGGGCAAAAAGAAATACGCTGAGTTTGAAAGCGACAACGCCGCAAGATTGGAACAGCTCACCGGGGCTCAATCCGAGTTTCTAAACCTCGCTGATGCCGATGCCTCTGGTTACGGGAAGCTCAATGAACTCTGGACGCTCCCTGAGTCGGACTCCAAACGCCAAGCCGGGTGGGACGATGCCGTCGCGGGAGCAATTGCACCACCCACATCGATGCTCGAACTGTGTAAAAAGCTCATGCAGACCGTCCATGATCTAACCACAACAACCAACCGCCAGCTGCGATCCGACCTCGCCGTCGCGGCGATCACATTCAAAGCCGCCGCCCACTCCGCGGCGTGCAATATCCGGATCAACATCCCGCTGCTCCCCGAAACCGATCGCCCGATTGCTGAATCATCAATGAATGATGCATTGGCAACGATTGATGCGCTCCATGACTCCATCGTGGACACTTGCCGATGAGTGATGAATCCTCGGCTAGCCTAAACATCCCCGCCCATCGGGTCGACCTGTCTGAGAATCCAAACATCTCCGAACTCGCCTCGATGCTGCAAGCCGCCAGTTCGATGAGCGATCCGGCTGATATGCTCGGGCAGTTCGGGCCTTGGGTTGCCAAGCGAGCCCCGCGCGAAGCGTTTATCTCGATCTCCAAACGCGGACTCGATGACGAATGCTACAAGTTTACAAGAGTCATGATTGATAACGACGGGCAGCTCGATCCTACCAATCCTCCACTGAATCCGTGGTCGAGCTGGAATTCACTCGAAACCCATTGTGGCGGGTTCGTCTGGGAACTGATCAGCACGCCCCAGCCCAAACTCATCAACCACGCAGACTTTGCGCAGGACCCGCTGCTCTTGAGGGTCCTCGGCAATGAAGCACACACGCTCCGCTCGGTCGCGGCGATCCCTGTCTACGAGAAAGGCGAGGCGATCAACTGGACCCTGAGCTTTCATACAGACCCCGAGTGGGACGACCTAAAAAACTTCGAAATGGGTTTTTTAGATCTGAACATGATGGGCACCGCGACTCGGAACCTAGTCTCGCGTCGAAAGGTCGAGGAACTCCACGCCGAACTGGAGAATCAGTTCGAGCAGATGGGACAGATCCAGCGAGCGCTGATTCCCGAATCGAATCCCACACTCGAGGATTACGAACTGGCAACCAGCTACAACCCCAGCATGCACGCGGGCGGTGACTTTTACGACTACCTCCAGTTCCCCGATGGGCGGCTCGCGGTGATGATCGCAGATGTCGCGGGGCACGGGGCCGCGGCTGGAACGGTGATGGCGATGATGGGTGCGTACCTCAAAGCCTTTGGCGAACGCCAGATCTTGCTTGGTGCCTCGCCCGATCCTGTTGAAGCGGCCAAATACCTCAACACCGCGATGTTCAACTCTCCGATGCCCAATGTGTTTATCACCGCGTTCATCGCGATACTCGATCCATCGAGCGGGACCATCAACTGGACCCGATGCGGGCACAACCCGCCCCGCATTCGGGGCATCGACGGCTCGATCCGAACTCTCCAAGAACCGGGCACCCTTCCGCTTGGGGTTATTGAGGACCTCCCCGCCGAAGCTTGTACCAGCACGCTGGCGCCCGGAGAGACCCTCGTGCTCTACACCGATGGCATCACAGAAGCCTCTCGCCCTGCAAACAACCCCGCGGGATTTGAGATGTTCGGTGAGGACGGGCTTGACGCTGCGATGGTCAAATGCTCGGGGTATCCAAGTTGCGTGATCGACTCGATCAATGCATCACTCTTTGGGTTTGTTGGTTCCGACCAACGCGCCGACGACCAGACCATCGTCGTAGTCCGCCACAATCACCCGGATGACCAAGTAAGCGATCAATCATGAGCCCCAAGATCAAACAAGAACAAGAATGGTTCGACAAGCCCGACCCGACCGGACAAACCGATACCGGCGAAGTCGGGCTCCGCTTCGAATGCACGCAGTGCGGCAAGTGCTGTACCGGACCAACCGGGTTTGTGATGTTCACTGATACCGAGGCCAAAGCGATGGCCAAGGATCTCGGGATCACATCGGACGAGTTCTACGAGGAGCACACCCGCGAGACCATCGTCGGGCGATCGCTCAAAGAAACCGTCACCAAGCACGGCTACGACTGCGTATTCCTCGATCGCGATGAGAACGGCAAGGCGTTGTGCAATGTGTACAACAGCCGCCCAGAGCAGTGCCGGACCTGGCCATTCTGGAGATCGAATCTTGAATCACTCGAAGCGTGGGAAGAAGAAGCCGAGGACTGCCCCGGCATGGATACGGGCCCATTGCACACGACAAAGCATATCCGGCTCACGCGGGACCGGGTTGATATCTAAATTTGTTTGAACCGGATCCGCAGCGAATCAATCTTCGGGAACATTGTCCGATGTCACAACTTGTGTAAACATCGCACGCAGTTTCTTGGTGATCGGGCCTTCGCCATCGGAGATCGTGTGAATCTTGGCGACCTCGAGATCGACATGCTCAATAACCTCACGCACCGCGATCATCTCGGCGGCTGAACCCGTCAAGAACACTTCGTCAGCGGTGAATACCTCAGCCAGATCAAAGAGTCGTTCCTCGATCTCGATATCGCACGCGGGACACAGGACATCCTTGACGAAACGGCGGGTGATGCCTTCGAGGATCCCGACATCGCTTGGAGGGGTGAAAATCTTGCCGTCTTTGACGACAAAGATGTTGTCGCCGGAACCCTCAGCGACCTTGCCCTCGGTCGAGAGCATGATGACCTCGAGGAGTTGTTCGGACGGCTCGGTGATGCCCATCTTCTTGCTCAGATGGATCGCTTCACACTTGGCCATGATGTTGTTGAGGTAGTTGAGTGTCTTGACGCGTGGATCCAGGCACTCGATCGGGGTCTTGGGGCGGTGAGCGACCACGACCCTCATGCCCTTCTCGTACATTTCAGGAGTGAACAGCGAAATGGTGTCGGCGATGCAGATCACGCCCGGGGTCGGGCACTGGTATGGGTTGAGCCCAAGATTTCCCACACCGCGAGTAACTACAAGACGAATGTATCCGTTAACAATGCCGTTGGCCTCGATGCACTGGCGCTGGATATCGATCATTTCTTGGCGCGAGATATGGCTCTCCAGATCGATAAAGATCTGGTCACAGCATTTGTAGAGCCTGTCCATGTGCTGCTCGCACTTGAAGATTTTGCCGTTGTAGACGCGGATGCCTTCGAAGATCCCGTCGCCGTAGAGCAGCCCGTGGTCATAGACGGAGATCGAGGCCTCGTCCTTGGGGACCAGTTTGCCATTGACCCAGATATATGGTCGGCGTGTTGCGTCCAGACCTTGGGTGGTCTTCGGGGCGGCTTGTACGCTCGGCTCGCTGGTAAGCTGGGTCATGTTGTCCTCCATGGGTCGTGTCCTTACTCCCTGAATCCTCTCAGGCGTGTGTGTATTCTAGCAGTTGACGGGCTTTCGGGATGCACTTTGGCTGATTTGCCTGCCCATTTACCCGCACAAAGACCGTGTATTATGTTCATTTATCCGCTTTCGCGACCATGGAAGTGGATAAATATGTTGCCAAGTGTCGCGATATTGCAGCGATTCTGCTTTGATCCGTCGCGATCTTGCCGAGAACCTCGTCTGATCAGGTTCGGATCTCAGCACCAAGGGTCGATTTGGCAACCCCTGCGAGCTGATCCATCTGGGGATCCACCTCTTCGTGGGTGAGTGTTCGCTCATCGTCACGGAAGTGAAGCCTCATGGTGACGGATTTCTTCCCTTCGCCGACCTGCTTTCCGCGATACACCGAAACCATCTCGTAGCTGACGCACTTGGCAAGGGTCTGGGCCCGAGCAAGGGTCTCGATCGAGCTCCACGGGGTGGCTTCTTGTACGATCAATGACAGGTCGCGGTCGATGCCGGGGTACGCCGGGAGGAGCGAAGCGCGGGAGATTGGTGGGAACGGAGCGATGACCTCGTCGATCCAGAGTTCAGCCGCGATATACACGCCGGTGAGCCCCTCAATTTTCTTGGCCTGACCTGATAGCAAACCAACCGATCCGAGTTCGATGGTCTTCCCGCCGTGATCCACACTGATGATCGCGTGGGCTGTTTGGTCGTACCCGTTGTGGGCCGGGGGAGCGGGGGTCAGGGTGATGGGCACATCACCGCCGAAGGTCAGGGCGAGCATGGATTCAATCGAACCCCGCATCACGCTGACGGCGTGCTGGACCTCTTCATGCTTAGCAGACTTACCCGCGAACGGAACATCAGCGAGCATGGCAAGTTGACGGCGTTCGATGGAATCACGAGTGCCAGATTTTTGCGCAAAGCACGAGGCGATCTCGAACAAGCGGACGCCGCCCGGCATCGCTGCCCGCGCGTCCTGGTTCGCCTTGCGGCTGTAGATCAATCCGAGCAGCACCGATGGGCGGAGCGTGGGCTCGGCCTTGCGACGGTCGTCGTCAACTGCGACATTCTCTTGCCCATCGCGGAGGAACATCTTGCCCTTGTCGGGGCTGGTGAAGCTGTAGGTGATTGTCTCGTAGAACCCGAGCCCGCTCAAACACGCGCCGATAGCGCGGACGCCGCGCTCGGATTGTTGTGGTTCGCGGATCTGTACGCCGATGGTCTTGGACGCGGGGATGACCGCCAGCGAGCGGGCACGCGCGACCTCTTCGATCAGATCAATCTCACGGAGCAGGTCATGGCTCCGGTGCGGCGGGATTGCACAGTGCAGGGTTTCCCCCTTGATCTCTGTGCGGATTGACAACGCATTGAGCAGCGCAGCGATCTCGGTTGGCTCTGAATGGACACCCAGAACCACATCGCACCGCGAAGGACGAAGTTCGATGATCTTCTCCTCTGGGAGCGGTGAACCCTGACTCAAAACGCCCTCTGCGAGCGATGCACCAGAAACTTCACAAACAAGCTGCACAGCACGCTGGGCGGCGTAATCGATGGTTCTTGGATCGATCCCACGTTCAAAGCGGAACGCGGCATCGGTGCGGATGTTGAGTCGACGGCCGGTGTTGCGGATCGTCACCTTGTCCCAGGTCGCCATCTCGAAGACGACGGTGGTGGTGTTCTCATCGACCTGCGAATCGTTGCCGCCGATGATGCCGGCGAGGGATTGAGGGCCGTTGGCGTCGGCGACGACAAGATCGGTTGATTTGAGTTTGTGCTTGCCGGCGTAGAGCGTGTTGACATCTTCGCCGTCTTTGGCGTACCGCACCTGCAGTTCGTGGCCTGCGAGTTTGTCGTAGTCAAACACATGGCAGGGGTTGCCCAGCTCTAAGGTGATGAAGTTGGTGATGTCCACGACATTGTTGATCGAGCGTTGGCCGAGGGATTCGATCGCTTGGACGAGCCATTTGGGGGACGGGCCGACCTTTACACCTCGGAGCAAGCGGGCGGTGAAGAGCGGGCAGACCTCAGGGACCGAGTTGGTCAGTTTCAGGTCATCGCCGATCGCAGGACCGAAGTCCATCTTTGCGAGCTCCGGCATCATGAGTGTTCTGCGGGCATCGGTATATCGAGCGGCCGCGACTTCGCGGGCGATCCCGATATGCCCTAGACAGTCGCCTCTATTGGAGGTCACCTCAACATCGAGGACCATGTCGCCATCGTCGGAGGGTTTGTACTCCTCGATAGGCATCCCGGCCTCGGTCAGGATGTGGTCGGCCTCCTCGGGCGTAAGGTCCGAAGGGGAGAGGTACAGATTGAGCCATCGCATTGATATATCCATAGGACTGCAAGGATAGCGCGCCTGCCCTGCGGGCATAGACTCTCCCATGCGACGATTCACCACATTCTTTCTGCTGGGCTTGGCCCATTGCTGGCTGACGCTTATAAGCGGCGGGTGCAGCTCAACGCCAGGGGGGATTCCCAGCCACCGACCGGGCGACTTTCGGCTCGGCGTGGTCGTCATGAGCGGGGATCAGGCGGGATCTGCGAACCAAGATTCGGACCTTGCAGGGGGCGATGGACGGTACATCGTGGATTCTTCATCCGTCCTCCGGGCATCGTTCGGTTCGGGCTCAACCCTTGACACCTTCCCCGGATTCACACGCCGGCTGACCCACGAGGAAATGGACGCGATCTGGCTCATGTCCAAGAGTCTGCTCGATTACAACGAGCACAACACCCGCCTCCACGCGGGGCAGCCTCAGAGCCTGCTCGATGAGCAATCGGGCACAATCATCGAGATCCACATGAACGCTGAAGACGAGGTCTTCATCTTTGATTCCAACGACCAGCAAGCCGCGGCGATTGTTGACGCGCTGGCCAAGCTGGCGTGGGTTGATACCACATCCACTAAACTCCCATGACCGCATCCGACGCAAACCTGATTGTCGGGATCGACCTGGGCACGACCAACTCGCTGGTGGCCTTCAACGATGCATCGGGATCGAAGATACTCGGTGATGATTCAGATAACCCCATGCTCCCCTCGGTTGTCCGCTTCAACCCAGGCGGCTCCACAACCATCGGTGCCGACGCCCTCGCCCAGGCTGCCCAGTACCCGCTCACTACCGTCCATTCCGCCAAACGGCTCATGGGACGGTCGATCAACGATATCCGATCTGACCTCACTTACCTGAGCTACAAGATCGTTGAAGGCGAACACAACACCGCCCGCGTTTTGATCCCGACCAATGAAGGCCAGCGGCTGGTGTCGCCTCAGGAAGTTTCCGCACACATCTTGCGATCGCTCAAAGAGCGTTCCGAATCGGAACTCGGGACCGAGGTAACCAAAGCCGTCGTCACGGTCCCGGCGTACTTTGATGACGCCCAGCGCCAAGCGACGCGCGACGCAGGACGATTGGCGGGGCTCGATGTTGTGCGGATCGTCAACGAACCGACCGCCGCGGCTCTTGCATACGGGCTAGGAACAGGCGGAACGCAACCCAAGACCATCGCGGTGTTCGATCTCGGGGGCGGGACCTTTGATATCTCGATCCTGCGGGTCACACCCAGCGCCGACACGAACCCGACGGATTTCTTCCAGGTCCTCTCGACGGCCGGAGACACACACCTCGGCGGGGACGATGTGGACCACATGCTCGTCGGTTTGTTCATGGACGAGATCAGTGAACAACTCGGCCTGAAGATCGAAGCCGACAAGCATGCCTTTGATGCATCGACCCGCACGGCCCTGTCCCAGTTCGCCCGCGCAGTCAAGCACACACTCTCACAGCAAGACTCCGCCAGTGTCCGTATCGACCTCGGGGATGACAGGACCTACGAACGGGTCGTCACCCGCGACGAGTTCGAGGCATTGATCTCTGGATGGATCAGGCGAGCGATGGACGCGTGCGATCGGGCGGTTCGCGATGCATCCAAACAACCCGGGGGCGAAACCATTGATGCCCTCGTGATGGTTGGCGGGTCAACACGGATCCCGATGGTGAGAGACAAAGCCGGTGAGTTCTTTGGGATCGAGCCCTACACGGCGCTCGATCCAGACAAGGTCGTGGCGATGGGGGCCGCGATCCAGGCGTCGATTTTATCTGGGACGACAAAGGGGTCACTGCTGCTCGATGTCGTGCCCCTGTCGCTCGGGGTCGAGACCGCTGGCGGCGCGGTTGCCAAGCTCATCATGCGGAACACGGCTGTCCCGACCCGCGCCATCGAACGGTTCTCGACGCAGGTCGACGGGCAGGTCAATATCAAGTTCAATGTGCTGCAGGGCGAGCGAGAGATGGTCGTTGATTGCAGGTCGCTCGGGGAGTTCGAGCTCCGGGGCATCCCGCCGATGCCCGCGGGGGTTCCCAAGCTCGTCGTCGAGTTCCTCGTTGACGCAAACGGGATTCTCAATGTCAGTGCGATCGAAGAACGCTCGGGCAAGCGTGCGTCTGTTCAGATCGTTCCCAACCACGGGCTGACCGAGTCTGAAGTCGATCGCATCGAACAAGAGAGCTTCGTCCACGCGCGCGAGGACATGACCCGCCACCAGATCGCCGACCTGATCGCCAACTCATCGCTGGATCTCAAGTGGATCGGCGACCGATTCGAGAAACACAAGGACGAGCTTGATGACGAGCTCCGATCCGAGATCGAAACAAAGATCGCCACCCTCAAGAGCTTTATCAATAGAGCCCACAGCGACTGGTCCAGTATTGATCCAAACGCGTTCCATCACGCAAAAGAAGATCTCGACAAGGCGTCGATGCGTGTCCAAGAGATCGCGATTGCTGCATCGCTGCGGGACGATGACGCCCGATAATTACGGCACGAGTTCCTGCTCTTTGTTGCGGTGATTATCGGGGTCGATCCGTCTGAATGATATGGGCTACAGCGATCTCATCCGCTTTCGCACACTCGGATCAAACTAGCTTTACGCGATGACGATTTATTTGGTAGGCCCCGGCCTATCAGGAGAATCACCATGCGTCATCTATTCACTTCAGCCGCCCTTTCCACGCTCACGATTGCAACCCTATTGGCATCGCAATCCTTCGCTGACACGTATTATGTGCGGGCTGGCGGGAATGATGCAAGCTCTGGCACCTCGCCTGCCGAGGCGTTTGCGACGCCGGAGATGGCTTCTGAGATGCTCCAAGCGGGGGACATTGTGTACATCGGCGGCGGAGAATACACCTCACAGATCCTGGCCGTCAACAGCGGGACCGACGACGACACGATCCAGTACATCGCCGACACCAACGGCTCGCAGACAGGAGATGCGGGCGAGGTTGTGATCCAGATCGCCGATGTCCCCGTCGCGTTGCTTTCCGGAAAATCATTCACCAGCTTTGTAGGCTTTACATTCCGCGGCTCAGGATCAAGCAAGGCTTCGGCTGTTCAGATTGATTCGGGATCCTCCTACATCACCTTCGACACCTGCGTCGTCGAGCAGTCGTCAAAGCACGGCTTCCTGATCAAAGATTCCTCGTTTATCCTCATCACCGGATCAACCGTCCAGAGCAGCGGAGAAGACGGAATCAACATCGAACGGGGCGCTTCGATCGCGGTTGTCGACAGCACCGTCACCGGTTCAAAAAAGAAGGGAATCAAGGTCAAAAAATCGGGATCTTCGATTCTTGTTGACCGCTGCATCCTCACAACCAACGGAAATCACGGATTCTCAGCTGAAGACAACGCCTCCGCAGTTGTCACCAACACACTCTCGACAGGGAACAAAGACGGATTCCACACCCACAAGGAATGCAACGTCAAAATCTGGAACTGCACAACAGCAGGAAATAAGGAACACGGGATCAAAGCCCACGACGGCGCCACAATTGAAATCATCAACACCATCAGTTACGACAACGGGAAAGATGGAATCAAGTTTGAAACAAAGAAGAATAAGACCCTCGCTGTCACACACCACCACAACATTTCCTTTGGGAATGAGGATGACAACTGGTCTGGATCTACCCCAAGCGAATCCGATCTCAGCATTGACCCATTATTTGTCAGCACAAGTGATTTCCAACTCACTATCGACTCCCCCGCAAGGAACTCAGGAACGGATGCGAGCACATACACGATTGTCGATTTGGTCGGCAAGCCTCGACCTGAAGGCGGGGAGTGGGACATCGGATGCTATGAGGGCTTCGGCGGCCCGGCTGTTCAGTATGTTCGAATGCGCGGCTCAGACAGCAACTCGGGGCTCACCCCGGGGCAAGCATTCCGGACAATCCAGAAAGCCATCAACCAGTGCGTGAGCCCCGGATGTACAATTTATGTAGGCCCGGGCGTTTACACGGAATCCTTAGAGATCGGCACCGGGGCGGGGACAACCGCCAGGGATGGAACGGAGAACTCTCCCAACATGATTATTGCCGATGTCGGTGGCGTGTTCACCAACGATGATCCTGGCGAGGTTCTCATCGACGGCCAGAATTCCAAAACGCACGGCATCAATATGAACAACAGAGATCACTGGGTGATCGATGGGTTCTCAATCCGCAACCAGAAAGAATACGGGATCTACGGCATTAGCTCCGGGTTGAGTGTCCTGAACTGCACCATCGAGGCACCACAGAAATATTCGATCTACATGTCAGCGCTCGGCGATGTTACCGTTTCAGATTGCGTGTTTGAACGCACGCCAACCTCTGGTCACACGATGTGGATCACACCGATGAACAGGTCTACGCCAACTTCGGTCACTATCACAAGGAATGATGCCACACTGAAGGATGAATCATATCTGAGCTCTCGGTTCAATCTTGGCCAACTCAACTCCTCTGGCAGGTCCAACGGATGGCAAACCAGTTACACCTACGGGGTCATCGTGTACGGCTGGGGCAGGCCGATGGTGGACCGTATTGAAATCTCAAACAACCAGTTCTCCGACTGTTATCTCAGTATCTACTCGGGTGTCTACTCGACATACCCATCAACCTCCGTGATCGCCAACAACACGGTCACCGGATCGATGTACCCGATCTATTCATACGCATACAACTCGCAATCTACTCGGATTATCAACAACATCATCGACAACAGCTATTTCGGTTTGATGTCCTACGCATATCGGGGCCAACCAACGGTCGTATCAGGGCTGCTTGAGAACAACATCGCCTTTGACATGACGCGGTACCGGAGAAGCTTTGAGTTTGACATCATTCAGGGCAATCCGATGTTTGCCGACGCCCAGTCCGGCGATTTCTCGCTCCAGTCTGGATCACTCGGGATCGATGCAGGCACACTGGTCAGCGCCCCATCAACCGACATCGATGGCCGCTCGCGACCAACGGATGGCAACAATGATGGGCTCGCCCAGATTGACCTCGGCGCATACGAGCTTGTCACAGCACCCACAAAAATCAAGGTTGTCCAGTGGCGAGAAATCTCGGGGCACCGAGATATGAGCGGCGAATAAACCGCAAAATCTAGTTTCTAGATCGGATAGGCCATATCATTGGGGTCGAGGACCCCATGAACGAAGACACTCGAAATATCTCCCACCCGCACTCGAAGACCCACGATCTCGGATTGGTCATTGGACCGATTCTTGCCATCGGGGTGTACCTTTTCCTAGGCGGTGCCTCAGGTCTTGATGAAAACGCCCGAAGACTGGCCGCGGTGGCTGTACTAATGGCGGCGTGGTGGGTGACTGAAGCGATCCCGCTTGCGGCGACCGCGTTGCTTCCGATCGTGTGCTTTCCGCTCCTCGACATTCTCCCGGTCGGGGACACCACCGTCCGTTATGGGCACAAGCTGATTTTCCTCTTTATGGGCGGCCTGATGCTCGGCAAAGGGCTCGAACGCTGGGGGGCTCACAAACGGCTCGCCCTGCTCATTATTCTCGTTGTCGGCACCGGACCACGCCAGATCGTTGGTGGGATTATGCTCGCTTCAGCAATCCTCAGCGGGTTTGTCTCAAATACCGCCACCGCGATGATGATGCTCCCGATCGTTCTCTCTATTGGTGTTCTCGCTGCGGGTGACGACTACGAAACACCACAAGCGAAACGATTCAGTGTTTGCCTGCTGCTTGCGCTCGCGTATGGGGCTTCGATCGGCGGCATCGCGACCATCACGGGGACACCACCCAACGGGTTCCTTGCGGGATTCCTGACCCAAGAGATGGGTGTCGATATGACTTATGCACGCTGGCTCGGGCTCGGCGTGCCTTTAACAGTGGTCATGCTCCCGATTAGCTGGGCATATCTGGTGTACATCGCGATGCCTGTTCGCGTCGGCGAGATCCCAGGCGGACGCCAATACATCCGTGAGCGCATCGATGCGCTCGGGCCCATGAGCAGCGCCGAAAAACTCTCTGTCTCGATATTCGGATTGACCGCGCTCCTCTGGATCACCCACGGCTGGATCGAGCATGCGTTTAACCTCCCCAAAATCGACGATGCGACCATCGCCATCGCCGGCGCGATGCTGATGTTCATGACCCCAACCGACCGAACCCTCAAGACCCGCGTCCTGTCATGGAAGCACGCCGAGGCGATCCCTTGGGGAGTCCTTGTGCTCTTCGGCGGAGGCCTTGCCCTCGCAAAGGGCGTCACCCACACCGGGCTCGATACCTGGATCGGTGAGCAGATCGCCGCCTTTGGGAACCCGGGAGAGTTTCCGCTGCTTGGCGGCGTGACCACTCTGATTGTGTTCCTCACCGAAATCACCTCAAATACCGCCACGACCAGCACCATGCTCCCGGTGCTTGCCGCTGTTGGCGAGGGGATGGGCGTGGATCCGACGTTGCTGGTTATTGCAGCAGCGGTCTCGGCATCTTGTGCCTTTATGCTTCCGGTTGCTACGCCTCCAAATGCGATTGTGTTTGCATCGGGCCGGATCTCCATCAAGCAGATGGCTCTGGCGGGTTTCGGGCTCAACCTGATCTGCATTGTGATAATCACCCTAATGGTCTGGGGGTTGGCACCACGATTCCTGAGCCTCGAAGAGAGAATTTCGTCTCCTATAGATCCCCAATCAACATCTATAACTGTCCATCAGGATCACACGATCGCCTACGATTCTGTCAATGCACCATAAGACCCCATCAGTATCCTCGGCCCCCTCTCCAGAGGCTCCTAAAGAAACGACATCAACAACCCAGCCCGCGGGCCTGCGGGTGTTTTCCGTATTCTTTCGGATCGCGTTGATTCTCGTCATCCTCGGCGCCACCGCCGGGGTTGTCAAAATCCTGATGGCGACCAAAGAGCAGCCCGCTCGCAGCAGCGAGACCTTTGCCCCGATCCGTGTCCGCACGATCATCGCAGACCTTTACAGCGTGGACCGGACCTGGGACGGCTACGGAACGGCACGCTCAATGAATGACGCGAATGTCGTCGCCGAGGTTGCCGGGCGGGTCATCGAACGCCCTAGCGAGATCGAACCCGGTCAAAAAATTAATGTTGGCACTGTGCTGATGCGTCTTGATTCGAGCGATTACACCAATGCTCTCAACGCGGCCAACCAAGCCGCCAGCGCGATCGAGGCGCAGCTTAATGGGTTGAGTGTCGAATCAGAGCGCGTGGGGACTCAGATCCGGTTTGCTGATGACGAAATAGAGGCGGCTCAGAATGACCTTGACCGCACAAAGCACGCTATTGAAGCCGGGGCTGGGAGCGCGGGGGAACTGGATGTAAAGACCGCGTCGCTGCGGAGGGTTCAGCGAGAAGTCGAATCCCTCAAAGAGAAGCTCGAACTTATCCCATCGCGGAGGGCGCAGCTGCTTGCACAACTCGCCGGTCAGCGTGCCAATGCCTCGACCGCGCAAGAGAATCTCAGCCGCTCGGTCATCCGCTCACCGATCGCTGGCGTGCTCCAGAGCGTCAATGCCCGCCGGGGTGATTGGGTGGGCCTTGGATCTGCTGTTGCTCGCGTTGTTGATCTCTCGCAAATTGAAATCCCGGTACGTTTCCCGGCAAGTTCCATGAACTGGATTTCTTTGGGACACCAGGTCCAGCTGTGGGCCGGCGATCCGACCGGTGAACCCGATCAGGTTGGGATCATTACTCGGATCGCGCCAGAGTCGGATGCGTCAAGCCGAACCATCACCGTCTTTGTCGAACTCGAACAGGACCCAGAATCTGCAAACAGACTCAGCCCGGGACGGTTCATCCTCGGCAGGGTACGGTCACCAGATGATAACAAACGATTTGTCATTCCAAGACGAGCGATCCATAGCGGACGCGTCATGATCGCGGTCCCCCAAGAAGAGGGCGGGTTCCGCATCGATGTCCGCCCGGTGACCATTGACTACTCCATCGACGGCCTGATGGAATCACTCGACGCCAAAGAAGACCAATGGACCGTGATCGACTCCGGGCTCAACATAGGCGATCGCGTGGTAATCTCGCTGCTCGACCAGATCAGCCAAGGGCTGATGGTCGAAGTCGTAGGGATCGACACTCCAACTGCCGTTGAACAAACTAGGACTAATCAAAATACCCAGCAAGAGGCCCAGCCATGAGCCTTGCCAAGTTCGGAGTCCGGAAGCATGTCGTGGCCAACCTGGTCATGTTCGCCATCATCTTTGCGGGGCTTGCTTTCGGGACCACACTCAAACGCGAGTTCTTCCCGTATGTTGCCCCCCGGATGGTTTCGGTCATCGCACCATATCCGGGCGCGGCCCCTGAGGAAATTGAAGATTCACTCGGTGTTAAAATCGAGGACGCCGTCGCAGACCTGACCGGTGTCAAGGAGATCACCACGACCATCTCCGAAGGCGTAGCCTCGCTCCAGGTCGAGTTTATAGAGGGCACCAACATCGACCAAGCGGTCACCGATGTTAAACGAGAGATCGATGCCCTCCAAGACCTCCCCGATGATGTAGACAATATCATCGTTGACAAAATCGAGCCCAAGCTCCCCGCGATTATCGTCGCCCTCTACGGCGACGCCGACGAACGCACGATGAAAGATTTCATTAACACCACACGCGACGACCTGCTCTCGCTGCCCGGTGTGACTGACATCTCAACAGGAGGCGTGCGGACCGACGAGATCCTTGTCGAGGTCGATCCGGCTCGAGCTATAGAACACGGCCTGAGCTTGCCGGCGATCAGCGATCTCGTTCGCGATTCGATGGTCGAGCTCCCGGGAGGCTCGGTCCGCACCAACACCTCGACTATTTCCGTTCGGTCTGTCGGCATCGAAGAACGCAGCGATGAGATCCTCAACATCGTCCTCAAAGCAAGCAACAACGGGAGCGTCATCCGCCTCCGCGATGTAGCCAGCGTACATGATGGCTTTGTTGATATCGACCTCACCTCCCGCTACGAAGGACACCCAACCACCAATCTAACCGTTTTCAGGGTAGGCAAGCAGGACATCATCAGTCTGTCGGCACTGGTCAAGGCGTATGTCGCGGGCAGGAACGGCGAACCGATTACCTTGACATGGAAAGAAAAAATTGGGCCACCGGGCACATCCCCTCGCACCCAGGCCCACGAGCTAGGCGCCGAACGCTTTGCACTTTCTCCACCACCCGGAACCCTAATAACGACCACGGAACTCTCACGGTTTGTCTCGGGCAGGCTCGATCTGCTTCTACGCAATGCACGCAATGGGGGCATCCTTGTGTTCCTCACGCTGGTGTTGCTGCTCAACTGGCGGATCTCGTTCTGGGTCGCGATGGGGCTCGCGGTCTCGTTGTTCGGCACACTCGCGATGATGGCTTGGATGGGTGTCTCGCTCAATCTGCTGACTATGTTCGGGCTCATCATTGTCATCGGGATCCTTGTCGACGACGCGATCGTGGTTGCGGAGAATATTGCGACCAAGCATGAATCTGGAATGAATGCGTATGAAGCCGCTGTCGCGGGGACCGACCAAGTCGCTTGGCCGGTTGTTTCTACGGTGCTCACCACAATCTGTGCATTCCTTCCACTGGCACTGCTCAACGGGATGATCGGCGACTTTATGAGCGTGCTGCCAATAGTGGTCGGCTGTGCATTGGCTGTATCGCTTATTGAGTCTTTGTTTATTCTTCCAGCCCACATGGCGATGAGCCTCAAGGGTGTGGACAAAAAACACGAGAGCGGAAAGAAAATCGGTCGCTTCCAGCGGTTCGAAGAACGCTTCGATCACGCCCGTGACCACATCATCAACGGACGGATCATCCCCGCCTACGCCAAGTTATTGTCGCTGGCGATGCGATACCGGTACATCTCGCTGTCAATCGTGATCGCGGTTTTCATATTCTCGATCGGGCTCGTCGCCTCGGACCGCGTGTCGCGTATCTTCTTTGAAGACGACGATGCCGAAACCGTCAACATCACCATCTCCATGCCCATCGGCACCCCGGTCACCCGGAC
>Ga0209344_10001485_pt1 | contig 30241 bp, 23 predicted proteins | sample Cruoilmetagenom6_FD_187293 | JGI IMG/M metagenome (GOLD analysis project Ga0209344, IMG submission 187293) | Oil polluted marine microbial communities from Coal Oil Point, Santa Barbara, California, USA - Santa Barbara Oil Seep Sample 6 (SPAdes)... | ecosystem: Environmental > Aquatic > Marine... | reverse complement strand
TTGTTGTTAACAGAAGCGGTCAAGTTATTGAAGCAACACCAGGAGCAAAAGGAAGTAACAATGCAACATCTTGCTTAAAAAAGCAAGCAGAAAAAATAGCCAAGTCTTATAAATGGCCAGCAGATTCAAAAGCACCTGCACGACAATATGGTAAAGTAAGTGTGAACTTTACTCCTACAAATTAATGAACTATCAAGAGACTGTCAATTGGATGTTTAAGCAGCTACCTATGTATCAGAATCAAGGTAAAACTGCTTACAAAGTCGATTTGTCAAACACACTTCTTTTATCAAAACAATTAAACCATCCTGAACAGCATTTTAAAAGCATTCATGTTGCCGGAACTAATGGTAAAGGTTCTACTAGTCATATGTTAGCTTCAGTACTTCAAGAAGCTGGATATAAAGTAGGATTATATACATCACCACATTTAAAGGATTTTAGAGAGCGAATTAAAATCAATGGCAAAGAAGTAAGTAAGCAGTTTGTTATCAGTTTTATTAAACGAAATCTAACTTTTTTTAAAGAGAATCAGTTATCCTTTTTTGAGATGACTGTTGGAATGGCTTTCGATTATTTTAAGAAACAAAGTGTAGATGTCGCAATTATTGAAGTCGGATTAGGTGGTCGATTAGATTCAACGAATATAATAACTCCAGAAATTTCAGTCATTACAAATATTGGTTTAGATCATTTACAATTCTTGGGACATACCTATGAAGCCATTGCGACAGAAAAAGCGGGTATAATTAAATCAACAATACCTGTAGTTATTGGTGAGACGCAACAAGAGACAAAAGAGGTGTTTTTGAGAATTGCTAAAAACAAAACTGCAGAAATTTATTTTGCCGATCAACTCATAACGCAACATTATAAATGTGATTTAAAAGGGAATTATCAAAAGCATAATATTAAAACGGTAGTGCAAACTATTAATGTTTTAAATAGTCTAAAAAGATTTTTCGTTTCTAACGAACATTTAAGTTACGGACTTAAAAATGTTGTAAAGAGCACTGGTTTAAAAGGGCGTTGGCAAATATTACAGGAACATCCTAAAGTTATTTGCGATACAGCTCATAACAAAGAAGGTTTGTCTTATGTGTTAAAGCAATTGCAAAATGAAGAATTCAATGAGCTTCATATGGTATTTGGAGTGGTTAACGATAAAGATTTAGATGCAATATTAACAATATTACCAAAATATGCTACATATTATTTCTGTAAACCTAATATTCCTAGAGGTATGGATGCAAATCAACTTAAAGTTGATTTTTTAGAGAAAGGATTTTTTGGAGATAGCTATGATTCAGTAAATGAAGCACTTAATTCGGCTTTGCAAATGGCAAAAACAGAAGATGTAATCTATATTGGAGGTAGTACTTTTGTTGTTGCAGAAATAATTTAATTTTTTTTATAAAAAGCTTTTGTCAATTAAAAATCTAGACTATATTTGCATTCCAATAATGGGGCGCGTAGCTCAGTTGGTTCAGAGCACTTGGTTTACACCCAAGGGGTCAGGGGTTCGAATCCCTTCGCGCCCACAACTATAAAAAGTCCGCATTTAATGCGGACTTTTTAGTTTTTAATAATTGGGTCATTAACTCAGTTGGTTCAGAGTGTTACCTTGACAGGGTAGAAGTCACTGGTTCGAATCCAGTATGACCCACTTTGTATAATTATTATAGGTAGTCTAAAATTCTTTCTAAAGCCATTCCTCTTGAGCCTTTTATAAGGAAATATTTATGCTTTAAATTTGAATTAGCTAATTCGTTTTTTAAATCTTCAAAAGTCTGAAAACGTAATATGTTGTTGGTGTTGCTTTTTGTTTTAAAAAAGTTGTCTCCTACTAAATAAACTTGGTCTATATTAAATTTTTGTGTGTAATCTGAAATAGTTTGATGCTCAGTTTCAGCATCTTTACCCAATTCAAACATGTCTCCAATAATAGCTACTTTTTCTGATTCTTTTAGACTTCCAAAGTTATCTAAAGCAGCCATCATACTTGTTGGATTTGCATTGTATGCATCAAGAATAATCTTATTAGAATTTTTCTCAATAATCTGAGAACGATTATTAGTAGGGATGTAGTTGGTAATGGCTTTAGATATGGAACTATCATCAACTTTTAAATACAATCCAATAGCTATTGCTGCAGCTATGTTATTGTAGTTATAAGCTCCAGTCAAATGTGTTTGAAGTGTAATACTGTTAAATTTTAGATTAATGAAAGGTTGTGCACTTAGCATTGACATATTTGAACCAAAAAGAACAGTTTTGTTATAGTTTCCAATTTGTTCAATTTGTTTTGAATCGTTTTCATTAATAAAAACAATTTTATCATTTAATTTTAGATGATCATATAGTTCTGATTTTCCTTTTATAACACCTTCAATACTGCCGAAGCCTTCTAAATGAGCTTTTCCAAAATTGGTGATTAAGCCATAATCAGGTAATGCAATATTTGATAAAAATTCTATTTCTTTTTGATGATTTGCTCCCATTTCAACAATGCCAATTTCAGTGTTTTTAGTGAACTCAAGTATGGTTAATGGGACTCCAATATGATTATTTAGATTTCCTTTGGTAGCAGATGTATTATAAGTTGTAGATAGAACAGCATTAATCAATTCTTTGGTTGTTGTCTTACCATTGCTTCCTGTTAATGCTATAATAGGAATGTTTAAAGCTTTTCTATGATATGTAGCCAAATGTTGTAATGTTTCTAATACATTATCAACTAAAATACAATGCTCATGTGTGTTGTATTGGACTTCATCAATAACAACAAATTGAGCACCTTTTTTTAGAGCTTCTAAAGCAAATGTATTTCCATTAAAATTATCTCCTTTAAGTGCGAAAAACAGACATCCCGAATCTATTTTTCGAGTATCTGTAGATATGGAACTGCACTTTAAAAATCTATTGTAGAGTTGTTCTATTGTCATGAAATAAATTTAAATAAAAAAGTCCTAACGATATTGTTAGGACTTTTATTTTTATTGAAAATAAATTCTAGTTTCTTTTTTTGCCTCCTTGAGATTTAGAACCAACTCTAGACATTGCACATCTAAATCCAATATAGTCTGTAGCCATATCTTGTGGGAAGTATCTACGTTGAGCAGGATCAATCCAGTATGCTCTATCTCTCCAAGAGCCACCTTTATAAACTCTTACTTCATCATTAATCATAGATGTTCTTTGATTTGATGTGTCATATTCTCTTAAAACTTGACCTGTAGAATCTCTTTCTATATTATGCTTTGGTGAGTTATACATTTTTCTAGTCATAGTAGCTTCAGAATCTTCTCCTTCTTCTTCGTCAAAGTTGGTAGCGTAATTTCTAGATGATCTAATATCACCATCTCTGAAGTTTCTGTTATCACTTCTATCAAAGTTTGTTCTTAAATAAGTTTCATCTTCATCAATAGCTACCTGTAATATTTCTCCTGGTAAATTTCTTGCGACTACTTGACCATTACTTAAAGTGTCATATACTATATCATCAGGAGTAACAACTTTAACAGTTCCATCTTCATTGATAGCATTTTTAGTATAAACATTACCTCTATAGTAGTTAAAGTCACTAAATTCATCATCAACAATTGGACGATATACATCAGCTACCCATTCAGCAACATTACCAGCCATATCATATAAACCATAATCATTAGGCTCATAGCTCATAACTTGTGCTGTAATATCAGCCCCATCATCAGACCAACCAGCAATTCCACCGTAATCACCTTTTCCTTGTTTAAAGTTTGCTAATTGATCTCCTCTAGTTTTTCTTTTTCCAGAACGCGTGTACTGTCCATCCCATGGATATTTCTTACGACCTCTATATACATTAAAGCTTCTTAATTCACTCATACCTAAGGCAGCATATTCCCATTCTGCTTCAGTTGGGAGTCTATAGTCTGGTGAAATGATACCAGATTCTCTTCTCGCATATTGGTTAATTGTATCACCTGCAGCCGTAGTTTGAACTCTTTTTCTTGATTTTGCTGGATTTATAATACTATCATTTCCACCATAAGTTAATGTAGGCGCATTGATATAAGTATCAGTACTGAAATTACTGTCAGCAGAAGACGTTAAATGAGAATCTCTCTCTAAATACCCAGCGTTTTGAAGATCCATCTCTGCAACTCTATCAGTTCTCCAATTTGCAAATTCAACAGCTTGAATCCAGCTTACACCTACTACAGGATATTCTCCATATCCAGGATGACGTAAATAGTTCTCAGTCATCATTTCAGCATAACCTAATCGGTTTCTCCATACTAATGTATCTGGTAAAGCACCTTTGTATATTAATCTGTAGTTTTCTTCTTCTGGTGGATATGTTCTTTTAATCCAATCAAGATATTCTGTATACATCTTGTTTGTAACTTCAGATTCATCCATATAAAACGATTGAATGTGTTGTTGATTTGGAGTGTTATTCCAATCATGCATTACATCATCTTGAACTTTACCCATAGTAAATGTTCCTCCTTCAACAAACACTAAACCAGGACTTGTTTCTTGTTCTTGGAACTTGTCATTATATTGAAAACCACCATTTTTATCGTTAATTTTCCATCCTGTTGCTCTAGAGCTATTCTTGTTTGAAGAATTTCTACTACAACCAACAATTGTTAAAGATATCATTAGGGCTAATAGTATCCTTAGGTTTAAGACGTTTTTCATATCCATACTTTTAAGTAAGCTAATTAAATTTTAGAGACGCAATATAGCAATTAAAGGCAAAATAACAACATTTTTTGATAAATAGATTTAAAAAAAGTTGCATTTCATCCTGCTTTTTATGCAATATGACGGACTTTTACTCAGTTAATCGATGTATTTTGACTTTAATAACGGTTGATTAAATCAAATATTGTTGTAATTTTGAATAAAAAATTGAAATACTATAATAACATGGTCTTATGGCCGTTATTTGTACTATGAAAAAACTGTTACTTATATTTTTTATTGTGTGCACTGTTTTGGGTTTTGCTCAACAAAAACAATTTGTAATTCAATGGGATGGCACAACTACTTTAGAAACATCGTCTTTTAAAGTTGAGTTACCAGCTTTTAATAAAGAAAATTTTAACTATAGTGATTCAGAAGGATTATTTTATATTTCTCAATGGGAAATTAGCACATTATTAAATGAAAGATCTCTTGTGCTTTCTAATGTGTCTTATTCAAACATTTCAATTAGTGAATTAAAAGGATTGTCTAAAGACTTAATCCCTAAGGAGCCAAAAGTTAAGTTGTCTAATTCTATTGACAGAGACAAAGCTTATGCTTTTCTTAAAATTAGTCCTATTATTAATGATAACGGAGTTTTTAAAAAAATTACATCCTTTACCATAAACTATTCAACAGGTTCTTCTTCTTTGAATAGAAATGCATTAAGCTCCCAAGAGATTGTTAATTCTGTTTTGAGTTCTGGTAGTTGGAGACGTTTTTATGTTAGGAATTCAGGTGTATTCAAAATTTCAAAAAGTTTCTTAGAGAATATTGGTGTTAATACAGATGTAGATCCTAGAACAATAAAAATATATGGAAATGGAGGAGCAATGCTTCCAATGCCAAATGATGAATTTTATCCGATTGACCTTGAGGAAAATGCTATAAAATTTGTTGGAGAAAATGATGGTGTATTCAATGATGGAGATTATATCTTATTTTATGCTGAAGGACCAACTGGGAATGTGCAAGAAGGAAGTATCAACACTAATATTAACCCTTATACAAATAAAGCTAATTACTATGTTACATTTGGAGGTTCTTTCGGGAAGCGCATTGAAATCAAAGTACAGCCTAGTGACAATCCAGATTTCAGTATAGATACGTTTCAGGATTATAAATTTCACGAGATTGATGAGTATAATATTGCTAAACTAGGAAGACGTTGGTTTGGAGATCGTTTTGATATAGAAAATGAAAAAACTTTTACTTTTAATTTTCCAAACTTAGTTACTTCAGAGCCGGCAAAACTAAAAGTTTATGCAGCTGCTGTATCTGAGGTTTCAACATCTATGGGGATTAAAGTCAATGGAATAGATGTTGCAACTATTTCACCTAGTATACTTACAGATGGGATTTTAGCAACAGGAGCTTCTCATGTAGGAGATATTCAACTAACTTCTGAAGAAGTTAATGTAAATTTAAAATATAACAATGGTGGTAATCCTTCTTCTTTAGGGTATTTAGATTATTTATCTATTGAAGCAACTCGAGGCCTAACATATGTCGGTGGACAATTACGTTTTAAAAATAATATTGTTGAAACTACAGAGGGTATTGTTGAGTATGTATTGTCCAATTCATCTAATGTGAATGAGATTTGGGATATTACAGATAAATATAATGTTGAAAGCATTCCAAATTCCAATCAAGATTCGAACTTTAGTTTTAAAGCGATTTCAGGAAGTCTAAAAGAATATATTGCTTTTAATAATCAAAGTCTTTTAGAACCTTTAAGAGATGCAAATTCATTTGTAAGGAATCAAGATATCAAAGGAACTATTTTTAAAAATAGCCAAGGAGAATTTCAAGATGTAGATTACATCATTATTACTCCAAATAATATGTCGTCTCAGGCAGAACGACTTGCAGATATTAATAGGCAGCAGTATGACTTAAACGTTAAAGTTATAACATTAGGACAAATTTATAATGAATTTAGTTCAGGTAATCAAGATATAGGAGCTATAAGAAATTTGGTGAGATATGTTTATCATAATGCAAGTACACCAGATAAACGATTGAAGTATTTGTGCCTTTTTGGAGATGCATCTTTTGATTATAAAGATCGAATATCAAATAACACAAATATTGTGCCTACTTGGTTTTCATATGATAGTTTTAGTTTGAGAACTTCTTTCGTGTCTGATGATTTTTATGTTATGATGGATGATAATGAAGGTGATATGGGTGTTTCTAATAGAGCAGATATTGCCGTAGGTAGAATTCTAGCAAATAATCCACAGCAAGCAAAGCAATTGGTTGATAAAATACAAGAGTATTATTCAGAACTTTCTTTTGGAAGCTGGAGAAACAATATTTTAATGATTTCTGATGATGTTGATGAAGGAAGCTTTGAAGGAGATCTTCAACAAACTACAGATAATATTGCTAATATAATTACACAAGAAAAACCATTTTTAAATGCTATAAAAATTCATTCTGATGCATTTCTTCAAGAATCTTCTTCGGCTGGAGAACGATATCCGCAGGTAAATAAAGAAATAAGAGATGCTATTGATGTTGGAGCGTTGGTTGTTAATTATTTTGGACATGGAGGCGAAGATGGTTTGGCATCTGAACGTATTTTTGATAAAAATGATTCCCAAGAAGTTTCTAACGCGTGTAAGTATAATTTATTTATAACAGTTACTTGTGAATACACCAAATTTGATGACCCTTTAAGGCAAACTGCAGGAGAGTTTACCTATTGGAATACTAAAGGAGGTGCTATTGGATTAATAACAACAACACGTCAAATTTATGTGAGTCTTGGTCAATCGTTTAATGTTATAATGGAACCTTATCTATTTGCATTTGGATCTAATGAGTACCCATCTGCAGCAGAAGCATTACGTCAATCAAAAAATGATCCTGGTATTAGTGGGAATAGTCAAAAGCCTTTAGTGTGGTATATTGGAGATCCAGCTATGAAATTAACTTTTGCTAAACCAGATGTGCGATTAACTAAAATTAATGATGTAGCAGTTGGTGGAGATACAGATGTGCTTCAAGCTCTTGGAAGAGTGAAGTTATCTGGTGAAGTGGTTAATGAATCTGGTAATTTGTTGTCTGATTATAACGGTATATTAACAGCAACCGTTTTTGATAAGGATATTGAAAGACAAACATTAAATAATGACAATCAGGTTAATGGTGGACAGCCTATTATTATGGATTTTGAAACTTTAGGTGAAGTTATTTTTAAAGGACAGGCTACAGTTGCAAATGGACAATTTGAATTTGAGTTTGTCGTGCCTAGAGATATAGGGATTCCAGTTGGTCCTGGGAAAGTTAATTTCTATACAATGAGAACACTTCCTTTAGAAAATAGAGCTGGTTCTAGTTTCGATATACAAGTAGGAGGTATTAATGAAAATGCGGCTGAAGATAATGTTGGTCCTGTAATTAACTTGTTTATGAATGATGAAAATTTTGTTTCTGGTGGTATTACTAACGAGCAACCATCACTAATAGCAAAATTATATGATGAAAATGGAATTAATACGTCCAGTGGAATAGGTCATGATATTGTAGCCATTATTGATGGAGATGAAACGAATCCTTTTGTTTTAAATGATTATTATCAAGCAGATATTGATGATTATCAAAACGGAAAAGTGAGTTACCCTTTCAGAGATTTAGCGCCAGGCTTACATACACTGTCACTTAAAGCTTGGGATGTGTATAATAACTCATCAATAGCTGAAATACAATTTATTGTATTCGATAAAGATCAAGATTTAGTGATTGATAATGTTTTAAATTACCCTAATCCATTTATTGATTATACAGAATTTTGGTTTAATCACAATAGTCCTGATGCTTTAGACGTTTCAGTACAGATCTTTACAATTTCTGGTAAATTGGTTAGAACCCTTAATGGACAAACTAATGGAGGTAGTAAGGTGACAAGTTCATTATCAAAAGATATAGTTTGGGATGGTAGAGACGATTTTGGAGATAAAATAGGTAAAGGTGTCTACATTTATAAACTAAAAGTGAGATCTAATCGTTTAAATAAACAAGTTGAAAAAATTGAAAAACTTGTAATACTATAATAAAGATTTATATTTGCCTAATTGCTAGGTAACTTGAAATTACCAAAAAAGATAACTAATTACAGATGAAAAAATACATTTTAGCCCTTATAACAGTTTCACTTTTTAATATCTCAAATGCTCAAGAAACTACAATCATTCCTTATAATGATACAAGAGTAATCACTACTGGAGTTCCTTTCTTATTGATTGCTTCAGATGCGCGTGCTGCAGGTATGGGAGATCTTGGTGTTGCAACCTCTGCAGATGCGAACTCGCAACAATGGAACCCAGCAAAATACGCATTCTCTTTATCGAAATCTGGTATTGGAGTAAACTATACACCTTATTTAAGTAAGTTAGTTAATGATATTTTTCTAGGAAACATAACCTATTTTAATAGGTTAAATGAAGGTAGTGCTTTTGGTGTTAGTTTTAAATATTTTAGCTTGGGAGAAATTGAAATTGTACAAGATGAATTTTCAGAAGCCTTAATTGAACAACCAAATGAACTTACATTTGATGTGTCATATTCTTTGCGTTTAGCAGAGCAATTTTCTATGGCTGTAGCATTACGCTATTTGCGTTCAGATTTAAAAATCCAAGCAGTTGATGCTAATTCAGCTGCGGCAAGTTCTATAGGTGTAGATATTGCCGGTTACTACCAAAGTGAAGAAGAAGCTTATGATAGCTTTAATGGACGTTGGAGACTTGGTTTTGCAATTCAAAATTTAGGACCAAAAATCAAATATGATGATGGAGGTAGAGAAAACTTCTTACCAACAACCTTGAGATTAGGTGGCGGTTTTGATTTTATCTTTGATGAGTATAACAAGCTAGCTGTTACAGCTGAAGTTACAAAACTTTTAGTGCCAACGCCTCCAGAATTAGGAACAAAAATTGAATATATAGACGATAATGGTGATGGCGTTTATAACCAAAATGACGATACGCTTATTAGTTCAGAAGAAAACTACATTATCGCTGGTAAAGATAATAACGTAGGATTTGGTAAAGGAATTTTTCAATCGTTCGGTGATGCACCAGGAGGTTTTAGTGAAGAGTTAAGAGAATTCACGTGGTCCTTAGGAGCAGAATATACGTATCAAGATTCTTTTGCGTTTAGATTAGGGTATTTTAATGAAGCTGAAGATAAAGGAGCTCGTAAGTTTTTTGCTTTAGGAGCAGGATTTAAATACACCACCATAAATATAGATTTATCATACTTGTTCTCAGCATCAAAAGTGCAAAGCCCATTAGAAAATACATTGCGTTTTTCTCTTGTATTTAACTTTGGAGATAATGAATATGATGAATACTAGAATACAGTGTTAATTTCAATTAAAAAAAACTATTGTTTCATTAAGCAATAGTTTTTTTGTCTAATACAACATCAAATGAAGGATATTAAAATAGAATCTATACTTACCGTTTATGATAACTTTAACGAGTTGCCTTCTGATATTGCTTCCTTAATGGAAAAAGCTATAGAAGCACGTAAAAAAGCTTATGCACCATATTCTAACTTTAGTGTTGGTGCAGCAATTTTATTAGATAATAATCAAATTGTAACAGGTAGTAATCAAGAAAACGCATCTTATCCTTCAGGATTATGCGCAGAGCGAACAGCAATTTATTATGCAGGAGCCCAATATCCTGATGCTACGATTGTGAAAATGGCAATAATTGCAGGTTCAAGAGTCAATCAAACCATTACACCAATACCTCCTTGTGGTGCCTGTAGGCAGGCTATTGCTGAGTATGAAGTAAAACAAGAATCTCCTATTGAAATTTATTTTATGGGAGAAACAGGTAAAGTTGTAAAGTCTAATTCACTAGCAAATCTATTACCACTTGGATTCGATAGAAGTTTCCTATAACGATTTCGTAATAAATTTTACGATTTTCGGTTTTTTCATTACTATCTAAAGTGTTACTTTTGCTATTCGTTTAAATAATTAACGCTACCAATGCAAAAAATAACAAAAGAAGTTTACCTTAAATGGTATGAAGACATGTTGTTCTGGAGAAAGTTTGAAGACAAACTTGCTGCTGTATATATTCAACAAAAAGTAAGAGGATTTCTTCACTTATATAACGGTCAAGAAGCTGTCCTTGCTGGAGCACTTCACGCAATGGATCTTACCAAAGACAAAATGATTACTGCGTATAGAAATCACGTACAACCAATTGGAATGGGAGTAGATCCTAAACGAGTGATGGCAGAATTGTACGGCAAAGCTACAGGAACCTCTCAAGGTCTTGGTGGTTCAATGCACATATTCTCTAAAGAACATCGTTTTTATGGTGGTCATGGTATTGTGGGAGGCCAAATTCCTCTGGGTGCAGGAATTGCATTTGGAGATAAATATCATGGAGTAGATGGTGTTACTTTATGTTGTTTTGGTGATGGAGCAGCTCGTCAAGGGTCACTTCACGAAACATTCAACTTAGCCATGCTTTGGAAATTACCTGTAGTGTTTGTTTGTGAAAATAATGGTTATGCGATGGGAACATCTGTAGAACGTACAGCAAACCATACAGAGATATGGAAACTTGGTTTAGGTTATGAAATGCCTTGTGGACCAGTTGATGGAATGAATCCTATTAAAGTTGCTGAAGCTTTTGACGAAGCGATATCTAGAGCTAGACGTGGTGATGGACCAACATTTTTAGAATTAAAAACCTATAGATATAGAGGCCATTCAATGTCTGATGCACAACACTATAGAACAAAAGAAGAAGTTGCAGAATACAAGAAAATAGATCCTATCACTCAGGTGAAAGATATTATCTTGGAAAAGAAATATGCAACAGAAGATGATATTAAAACAATAGATAAACGTGTAAAAAAACTTGTAAGTGAATGTGAGAAATTTGCTGAAGAATCACCATATCCTGAAAAGAATGTGATGTATGATGCAGTTTACGAACAAGAAGATTATCCGTTTATACAACACAAAATATAAGCTATGGCAGAAGTAATTAATATGCCTCGTTTGAGCGATACGATGGAAGAAGGAACTGTTGCTACTTGGTTGAAAAAAGTAGGTGACAAGGTTGAAGAAGGCGATATTTTAGCTGAAATTGAAACTGATAAAGCAACGATGGAGTTTGAATCTTTCAATGAAGGAACTTTACTTCATATTGGTATTCAGGAAGGTGAAACTGCAAAAGTAGATACGCTTTTAGCAATTATAGGTGATGAAGGTGAAGATATTTCAGGATATTTAAATGGAAATGCTTCTGAGGAAAAAGAGGTGGTTCAAAGCAATAGCGAAGAATCTCAGCCGACTACTACCCAAAAGGAAGCCTCAGTAAATGAAACCTCTCAAGAATTACCAGAAGGAGTAATAGTTGTGACTATGCCTCGTTTAAGCGATACCATGGAAGAAGGAACTGTGGCGACTTGGTTGAAAAAAGTTGGTGATGAAGTTGAAGAAGGTGATATTCTTGCAGAAATTGAAACGGATAAAGCGACGATGGAATTTGAATCCTTTCAATCAGGTACTTTATTACAAATTGGTTTACAAGAAGGAGAATCGGCAAAAGTTGATTCATTATTAGCTATAATTGGTCCTGAAGGAACAGATGTTTCTGATGTGGCTAAAAACTTTAAAGTTGAAGGTTCTGCTTCAGAAACAAAAAAAGAAGTAGCACCAAAAGCTGTGGAAGCAAAACCTGAAGCACCTAAAAAAGAAACCGTTGTTACTTCAAGTGTAATCGAGAAGCCTCAACCTTCAGTTTCAACTTCTAACGGAAGGGTATTTGTGTCACCTTTAGCTAAGAAAATGGCTGAAGAAAAAGGTATCAACTTATCTCAAGTTAGCGGTTCAGGTGAAAACGGAAGAATTGTAAAACGTGATATTGAAAACTTTACTCCTGCAGCTCAAACGGCTACAGTTGGAAAATTTGTGCCTACAGGTCAAGAAGATTTTGATGAAGTACCAAATTCAAACATGCGTAAAGCGATTGCTAAAAACTTAGCAAAATCTAAATTTACAGCACCACATTATTACTTAAATGTGGAATTTGATATGGAAAATGCTATGGCATTTAGAGCGCAATATAATTCATTGCCAGACACTAAAATTTCTTATAATGATATGATAGTTAAAGCCTGTGCTTTAGCTTTAAAACAGCACCCTCAAGTGAACTCACAGTGGTTTGACGACAGAATGCAATTGAATAATCATGTGCACATTGGTGTTGCAGTAGCTGTGCCTGACGGATTGTTAGTGCCTGTTGTGCGTTTTGCAAATGAGCAAAGCTTAACACAAATAGGTGCTGCGGTTAAAGAATATGCGGGTAAAGCAAGAAACAAAAAATTGGCTTTAGATGAAATGGAAGGCAGTACATTTACTATTTCTAACTTAGGAATGTTCGGTATTGAGAGTTTTACATCAATTATCAATCAGCCAAATTCAGCAATTTTATCTGTTGGAGCTATTGTTTCAAAACCTGTTATTAAAAACGGACAAGTAGTTCCTGGAAATACAATGAAATTAACTTTAGCTTGCGATCACAGAACAGTAGATGGTGCAACTGGAGCTCAATTCCTTCAAACTTTGAAAGGTTATATTGAAAATCCAGTAACAATGTTAGTGTAATTTTATACGCACGAAATTCTGAATTTATTTCAGAATCTCACTATATTATAATCCTGATTTGATTTTTTTCAAGTCAGGTTTTTTTATCTTTAAATCAAAATTAAAACACTATGAAATACATTTTATCTTTTTTCCTATTGCTGTCTATCCTTAGTTGTAAAACTGCAACAAAACCTGAACCAATTATAATTACTAGTGCTGAGCTTAAAGAAACTGTTAGCTATTTGGCTTCAGATGAATTACAAGGTCGTCATACAGGAAGTGAAGGTATTGAAAAAGCAGCAAGTTATATTGAATCTCAGTTGAAGTCTTTTGGCATAAAACCTTATTATGAAACGTATAGAGATCATTTTAAAATTGATAGCTTAGACGCTTTTAATGTTGTTGGTTTTATTGAAGGAACAGATGACAAGCTTAAAGATGAAGTTATTATTTTAGGAGCACATTACGATCATATTGGCTATGGAAAGGATGCTAAACGAAAAAGTAGAAAAGGTAATATTACAGAAACAGATTCTATAGCAAATGGAGCTAATGATAATGCTTCAGGAACAAGTGCTGTTATTGCTATGGCAAAATATTTTGGAACTAGAAAGAATAACAAACGTAGTATAATGTTTGTCTTGTTTTCTGCAGAAGAATTAGGATTGTTAGGATCAAAGCATCTAGCTAAACGTTTAGAATCTGAAAATATAAACCTTTATACTATGGTAAATTTCGAAATGATTGGTGTTCCACTTAAAGATCGCGATTATCAAGCCTTTGTGTCTGGTTATGACTTATCTAATATGGCAGATAAAATAAATGAATACACAGGTAGTAACCTTATTGGTTTTTCTGAAATTGCAAAGAAATATAATTTGTTCAGACAGTCTGACAATTACCCGTTTTACGAAACGTTTAAATTACCATGTCAAACCATAGCGTCATGCGATTTATCTAATTATGATTACTACCATCATTCAGATGATGAAATTAGCGAATTAGATTATGAATTTATGGCGAATTTAATCAATAAAACCATTCCTGCTATAGAGAAAATGAGTAATACATCAACTAAAGAAATTGTAATGCATGAGTCAGAGTAAAAATATAATCATTACAGGAACTAGTCGTGGTATTGGTTTCGAATTGGTGCATTTATTTGCCAATCAAGGTCATAATGTATTAGCATTATCTAGAAATGCGCAACCTGTTAATAATCTTCATTTTGATAATATAACGTCTTTTTCATTTGATTTATGTAAAGAGGAGGATTACAAAAAGGTAGAACAGTTTATTCAAAAGGAATGGAAGCATGTTGATATTCTAATTAATAATGCAGGATTTTTACTTAATAAACCATTTTCAGAAACCACGTTTAAAGATTTTTCAAAAGTCTATGAAACCAATGTTTTTGGTGTCTCAGAAATGACTCGAATTGTTTTACCATTCATGAAGAAAGATGGACACGTAGTGACGATCAGCTCTATGGGAGGAATTCAAGGAAGTATGAAATTTCCTGGACTAGCTGCTTATAGTTCAAGTAAAGGCGCAGTAATAACACTTACCGAATTATTAGCCGAAGAATACAAAGAGACTGGTCCGCAATTTAATGTCTTAGCGTTGGGAGCTGTTCAAACTGAAATGCTTAAAGAAGCATTTCCAGACTATCAGGCGCCAACTTCAGCAAAAGAAATGGCAGAATATATCCAAGAGTTTTCGCTTAACGGAAACAAATATTATAACGGAAAAGCATTGCAGGTTTCTAATTCTACACCATAATATGTCTAAATATAAGTGTGTTATTTTTGATTGCGATGGTGTTTTAGTTGACAGTGAACCCATAGGGAATCAAGTTTTAGTCGATATGGCAAACGAATTAGGAGCCAATATAGATTTAGATTACGCTTATAAACATTTTAAAGGCGGAAAAATGCAATCTTGTGTCGATAAGATTTCAGAACTGATTAATCAGCCAATTTCAGAAGACTTTACAACGGAGTATCGTCGTAAAAGTTTTGAAGCGTTTAAAGCAAATATCAAACCTGTTGAAGGTGTAACTGAGTTGATTCAAAGTCTCAAAATTCCTTTTTGTGTTGCTTCAAGTGGACCAGAAGATAAAATCAGACTTAATTTAGAACTCACAAGACTTTTGCCATATTTCGAAAACAAAATTTTTAGTTGTTATGCCATTCAAAAGTGGAAACCAAGTCCAGCTGTATTTCTTTGGGCTGCTCAAACCTTAGGTTTTAAACCAGAAGAATGTGTTGTAATTGAAGATAGCTTAACAGGAGTAAGAGCGTCTAAAAATGGAGGTTTTGATGTTGTTGGTTACATAGCTCATGATTATAATAACGAATTAAAATCTGAAGCTTCTTATACTTTTGATAGCATGGAAGCTATTAATAAGTTTCTAATTGGTTTTAATAATTAATCTAATTTTAGATCATGCAAGATACGCTTCAAGATTACATTCCTAAAAAGGCAATTCCTCAGGTTTTAGAATTATTAAACCACGATCATCTTGTTGTAAAAGTAAAGAATGAACGTAAAACTAGACATGGTGATTACAGACGTTTGCCCAACGGAAGACATCAAATTACAGTTAATTCTAATTTAAATCCTTACAGGTTTCTAATGACTTTAATTCATGAAGTAGCTCATTTTGAAACGTATAAGAATTATGGTAAACTAATTAAACCTCATGGCATTGAGTGGAAACGAACATTTCAACATTTAATGTTACCGTTTTTAAATCCTAAGATTTTTCCAATAGAAATTTTACCATTATTGGCAAAACACTTTAAAAATCCTAAGGCCTCTAGCGATACAGATGTTCAGCTCGCCTTAGCATTAAAGCAATTCGACGAGCCAAACGATAAAACCTTTATATTTGAATTACCTTTGCATAGTATATTTAAATTATATAATGGTCGTGTATTTAAGAAAGGTACTAAACGACGAACGAGATATGAATGTACAGAGATTAAAACAGGTAAATTGTATTTGTTTAATCCCAATGCTGAGGTTGAATTGTTAAAAGATTAAGATGAATAAAAATTATTACGCCATATTGATGGCAGGAGGAGTAGGATCAAGGTTTTGGCCTGTAAGTACACGAGATTTTCCAAAGCAATTTCACGATATGTTAGGAACAGGTGATACACTAATTCAGAAAACCTTTAATCGTCTAGCGAATTTAATTCCGAAAGAAAATATTTTCATATTAACTAACGAACGTTATAATGATTTGGTGTTCGAGCAATTGCCAGACGTTACCAAACGTCAAGTGGTTTTAGAACCAGCAATGCGCAATACAGCGCCATGTATTTTATACGCAGCATTAAAGATTCAAAAAGAAAATGAAAACGCAGTAATGATTGTTGCGCCAAGCGATCACTGGATAGAAGATGAAACTGCCTTTACAAATAATGTGCAGCAAGCCTTCGATTTTTGTGCAGAAAATGATGCGCTTATGACTTTAGGAATACAACCTACGTTTCCAAATACAGGTTATGGCTATATTGAATACGATTCTGCGTCTAATGAGGCTATTAAATCGGTTAACCAATTCCGTGAAAAACCAGATTATGAAACGGCAAAACAGTTTATTGCTCAAGGTAATTTTTTATGGAATGCTGGTATTTTTATGTGGAGTGTTTCAAGCGTAGTTAATGCTTACAAGAAAAATCAGCCTAATCTATATCAACTTTTCGAAAAAGGAATCGAAGTGTATAATACCGATTTTGAAGATGATTTTATAAGAGATAATTATGGTAAAGCTGAAAATATTTCAGTGGATTATGCCATCATGGAATCTTCTAAAAACGTATATGTACTTCCAGCTACTTTTGATTGGAACGATCTAGGGACTTGGGGAAGTCTCTACGATAAACTTGATAAAGATGAAAACAATAATGCTGTGGTTAATGCTCGAACTTTAACTGAAGATGCTTCAGGAAATATGATTCGTACCAAAGCAGATAAAATAGTAGTCGTTGATGGTTTACAAGATTACATTATTGTAGATAAAGACGAAGTTTTGCTTATCTTTCCAAAGACGAAAGAGCAAGATATTAAAAAAGTACTCCAAAATGTGAAATCCACTTTTGGTGAGCAATATGGATAATTATGAGTGAAGAAAGCAAATTCAATTTTTCTGAAGAAGAGGCTCAGGCTAATAAAGATAAAGCTGTCGAGGAAAAAAAAGAAGCAGTAAAGCAAGATGCTCAAGGCTTATTTACGAGTATTAAAACCTTTTTAAGTGAACTTCTCGATTTTAGAGAAGATACAGATAGAGATGCTACGATTACTGCAATAAAGGCAGATATACCTTTTAAAGGTGCAACAGCTTGGATTTTGGTTTGTTCTATTTTTGTGGCTTCAATAGGTTTAAATGCCGATTCGACAGCAGTAGTGATTGGTGCCATGCTTATTTCTCCATTAATGGGTCCGATTTTAGGTATTGGAATGTCAATTGCCATAAATGATATTGATACGTTAAAAAAATCGCTAATAAATTTAGCGACTATGATTGTGTTGAGTTTATTGACGGCATTTTTATTCTTTTGGTTATTTCCTCTTAGTAAAGATACTTCAGAATTAATGGGACGAATACGTCCAGATATACGTGATGTCCTCATTGCATTTTTTGGTGGTTTAGCATTAATTATAGCGCGTACAAAAAGAGGGACTATTGCTTCTGTTATTTTTGGCGTTGCTATTGCTACGGCTTTAATGCCGCCTTTGTGTACAGCAGGTTATGGATTAGCTATAGGGAATTGGGAGTATTTTGGAGGTGCGATGTATTTATTTACTATTAATACTATTTTTATTGCTTTAGCAACATTTGTAGTATTAAAATTGTTGCGTTTTCCTATGTTAAAGTATGCAAATTCGGCAAAACGTAAACGTATTTCTAGATTTGCTATGCTTCTTGCGATTATAGTTATGATTCCTGCAATTTGGACTTTTTTAACCGTATTGCAAGAAAGTAAATATGAAATGGATTTTGAGAATTTTGTTAAAAATGATATTGAAAACAATCCCAATCTATGGTTACAGAGAAAGAATAATGATTTAGATCCAGTTGCAAAAACAATCCGTTTTAATTTTAATGGTGATGTTAGTGATGAGATGATTTCAGCTTTGCAAAATGACAAACTTAAATATGAAAGTATTAAAGATTTTGAATTAATTATCAATGCTAATAAAACAAGAAGCGCAGACCGTTTAATGCAATCTTTGGATAGAGCTTATGCTGATTTGGATAGAAAGGATAATATAATAGATGGGCTTCAAAAACAAATAACAGAATTACAAACCAATATATCTAACTTAAATAAAGTAATAGAATCCAAAAACACCAATAAAAACAATATTTCATTTAGTTCTTTGTCTCGCAATGCTAAAGTTAGATTTAGTTCACTTGAATACTTTGGGTATGCTAAAATGCTTGAGTCAAAAGATTTTATTAATATAGATACGGTTAGTGTTGCAAATGTGAGATGGAAAGTAGAACTGTCAGATAGTGTGGTGTTAATTAAAGAACGAGAATTGCAAAAATGGTTAAAGAATGAGCTTAAGGTAGATACTGTGTTGATAAGAAGAAATTAATTACTCATTTTCTTCAATATACATCTTTCGTACTTTTTTGAATAATTCTGAAGAATACACAAAATCTGTTACGACTTCATTATCTGTTTTAAAAATGGTCTCTTTAGAACCTTCCCAAGCTTTGAGTCCATCTTTTAAAAAAACTATTTTTTCTCCAATTTCCATAACCGAATTCATATCGTGAGAATTAATTACAGTTGTGATATTGTACTCATCTGTAATCTCTTGAATGAGGTTGTCAATAACAATTGCGGTTTTAGGATCTAAACCAGAATTTGGTTCATCACAAAATAAATACATAGGTTTGTTTACAATTGCTCGCGCAATAGCAACACGTTTCTGCATTCCTCCAGAAGCTTCACTTGGCATTTTATGGTGAGCATCAGGAAGGTTAACTCTTTTAAGTACAAAATTGACACGATCTTCCATTTCACTTTTACTTTGCTTTGTAAACATACGTAACGGAAACATTACATTTTCAGCTATAGTCATAGAATCAAAAAGTGCACTACCTTGAAATACCATTCCCATTTTAGCTCTTAAATTTCGTTTTTCATCATCACTAAGCTGAGCGTATATTTTTCCATCATAAGCAATTGTTCCAGATTCTGGAGTGAATAAACCTAATAGACATTTCAAAAACACAGTTTTTCCTGAGCCACTTTGACCTATAACTAAACTAGTTTTTCCTTTTTCAAAAGTGGTACTAATACCTTTTAAAATATGGGCATCTCCAAATGATTTTTCTAAATTGTTTACTTCTATCATTAGCTTAAAAGCATTTGGGTTAATATATAGTTTAATAGAATAATCATAACACTTGTCCAGACAAACGAAGTCGTACTTGCTTTACCAACTTCTAGCGCACCACCTTTCATGTAATAACCATAAAATGAGGGAATCGTTGCTAGTAAAAATGCAAAAGCAATTGTTTTTATAAAGGCATATACGATATGAAATGGAATAAAATCGGTTTGAACACCTGTAATATAATCATCTAAGGTACTAAATCCACCATACACACAAGCTGCCATTCCGCCTATTACTCCTAAAAACATTGCAATAGAAATCACAAAAGGGTAGAGCATTAATGCTATGAATTTTGGAAATACTAAATAATTTAAAGCGTTAATTCCCATCACTTCTAAAGCGTCAATTTGTTCTGTTACTCGCATTGTTCCAATACTAGATGTTATAAACGATCCTACTTTTCCTGCCATAATGATAGATATAAAAGTAGGAGCAAATTCTAATATTACAGATTGTCGTGTTGCAAAGCCAACTAGGTATTTAGGGATTAAAGGGTTGTCAATATTTAAAGCTGTTTGAATGGTCACAACACCTCCAACAAAAAATGAAATGAAAGCTACAATACCCAAAGATCCAATAATAAGATCATCTATATCTTTCAAGATTAATGTTCGCATTACAGACCATTTGGTTGGTTTGCGAAACATTTCAGCAATCATTAAAAAATAGGTGCCAATATTATGAAGGTATTGCATAGTGAAATTTGATTATGCTAAAGTAAAAAAACTAATCTTATTTAACCTTAATTTTAAACGACGATGTTTTAAAATCTGTATTTTTGAAGTTTAAAATACATACTTTATGTTAAAGTCCCTTTTTTTGTTTGTGACTCTTTTTTTTATCACAACGACTATTCAATCTCAAAATGAAACTCCTAAATTGGTTGTAGGAATTGTAGTTGATCAAATGCGATATGATTATTTAACCAGATTTTATGATAAATATGGTGAAGGTGGCTTCAAGCGAATGATGAATGAAGGCTTCAATTGTAAAAATAACCATTTTAATTATATACCAACGAAAACTGGACCAGGTCATGCTTCGGTGTTTACAGGAACAACTCCAAAATATCATGGTATTATTGGTAATAATTGGTTTGATAAAGAATTAAAAAGAAATGTGAATTGCGTTGAGGATGATTCAGTAGAACCATTAGGTACTTTAAGTAGCGATGGAAAGAAATCTCCGATTCAAATGTTAGTGTCGACTTTTGCTGATGAAAATCGATTGTTTACCCAAATGAAAGGAAAAACAATTGGGATTTCTGTAAAACATCGAGGTGCTATTTTACCAGCAGGACATACAGCAAATGCTGCATATTGGTGGGATTATGATCATGATGGAACTGGTAATTGGATCTCAAGTACATTTTATATGAAATCATTACCAAAATGGGTAAATGATTTTAATGCCTCAGGTATTGCTGAGAGTTATTTTAAAACTTGGAACACTTTATATGATATCGATTCTTATGAAGAAAGTGGATCAGATGTAAACACTTACGAACGAATTTTTAATGGTGAAAAAGATTCAGGTTTTCCTCATGAATTAGCTGAGTTAAAGGATGAAAATGATGGTTTTAAAATTATAGCAAATTCACCTTATGGAAATAGCTTAACTACTGATTTTACCTTAAAAGCGATAGAAGAAGAACAATTAGGAAATGATAATATCACAGACGTTTTAACGGTTAGTTACTCAAGTACTGATAAGGTTGGTCATGATTATGGACCAAATTCTAAAGAAGTTGAAGATGCGTATTTGCGTTTAGATCTTGAACTTGAGCGTTTATTTAAAGGGTTAGATGATTTGGTTGGTAAAGGAGAGTATACCGTGTTTTTAACTTCAGATCATGGATCTCCTCATGTACCTTCTTATTTGGAAGATCATAAAATACCATCAGGATTATTTGATTTAAATGCTATGTTAAAAGATGTGAATAATCTATTGTATGAAAAATATAAAGTTTTAGATTTGGTATTAAGTCGTATAAATAACCAGATATTTTTTGATCATCAAAAGGTAGAAGCTCATCATCTTGATCTTCAAGAATTAAAAACGATTGTGTCTCGTAAACTATTAACTTATAATATGATAAGTAGTGTTTACGTAACTTCAGCAATTAATCAATTTACAGAATCCTCAGGATATGAAGGATTATTGCTATTTAATGGTCATAATCAAAAACGATCAGGAGAGATTTTATTTACTTTTAATCCAGAAGTTTTTAAAGATGCACCATGGAACAGAACAGGAACAGATCATCATTCAGGATATAATTATGATACTCACGTGCCTTTGTTATTCTTCGGAAAAGGAATCAAGCATGGAGAAACCTATAAAAAAACGGTAATTCCAGACATTGCGCCAACGATTTCAGCACTTTTAGGAATTAGCTTTCCAAATGCTGCAACAGGTCAACCATTAGAATTTGTAATGGACTAATTTTGAAAAAAAGAACCTTATATTCAATTCTTGCAGCTTTACTTATTATTGCTGTTTTTGGCTATGAATTTGTTTTAGAAGAGCAAGAGTCTAAAGAATTTATTGAAGAAGGTAAAATAATAAAAGACGATACCAACGACTATTTTTTACCTTCAAGCACTACAGGTCAAATTGTGCATCATAAAAACTATTCCTTATCATATAATGAAACGCATGAACAAGCAGAATGGGTTGCTTATGAATTAAAAAAATCACATTTATCAAGTACCAATTTTAAGCGACCATATTTTGAAATTGATAAAGCTGTAAAAAGTGGTGCTGCACATTGGCGAAATTATAAACAATCGGGTTATGATAGAGGACATTTGTGTCCAGCAGGAGACAGAAGATTCAGTAAAGAAGCTCATGACGAAACATTTTTAACAAGTAATATAAGTCCGCAAGAACATCAATTTAATGCAGGTATTTGGAACACGCTAGAACAAAAAGTAAGGTATTGGGCAAGAAAGTATGATGGTGTTTTTGTTGTTACTGGAGGTGTTTTAAAAGGAAATATGAAAACTATTGGTGATGAAGATGTGAGTGTTCCTAATCAATTTTATAAAGTATTAATTGATTATAATTCTGGATCAACAAAAATGATTGCATTTCTAATGCCTCACAAAGATTCAAATCAACCGTTGTACAAGTTTGTGGTGTCTGTTGATGAGATTGAAGAATTGACTGGAATAGATTTCTTTTCAGAACTAGACAATAGTATTGAAAATAAATTAGAAGCTTCAAGTAGTTATAAAGGCTGGAGCTTTTAGTTAGGAGTCATTCTAAATCCATTTGATTCAAAATTTATTTTAATTTTTCAAAAATCCCTCTCCATCTTAGATTTCTAATAAATTTACCTTCATCTTTAGTAACGATGTATTCAATATTAGAGTTTTTAGCTTTAAAATAACCTATCATATAGTCTTTAAGCACACCAAAACTTCGCTTTTTTAATGACATTTTTAAAGCTGTAATTAGAGTGATAATAACTCCATAACGCATTTTAAATAAGGCTTCACCTTGTAAGTATTTAGATGATTTATTGTAGCTAATTCCAGTGATTTTAAGGTGTTTTACCTTTAAAGAATCATCAGTTGAAATACTCCAGCCATAATACTTTGCTAGTAATTCATCTACAGTATCCCAACCCATTGAAAGTTTAAGTAATCCAATGTCTAAAAAGCATTGTTTTCTATAAGTTTTTAGAGCACCTCGAATATGGTCTTTTCGGGTTAGGTTTTCTAAAACCCAGTGCTCATTTTTTTTGATATAGCAGAAACCAGCAACCATGCCTAGTTGTTTGTTTTGATTAAAATGAAAAGCTAATTGTTCTAAATAATTTTTCGGAAATATTAAATCTGCATCATATTTACAAATAACATCATAGTTGTCGTCTAAAGTTTCATAACCTTTATAAAACGCATTTACAATTTTAGCTCCAGGCAAATGTTCATTAGAAGAGGTGGTATTAACTAATGAAATGAAGTGATGAGTTTCTGTGAATTTTTGAACGACACGCTCTGTGTTATCTGAAGAATTATCATTCACAACCACAATACGTTTCGGTAAAAGGGTTTGATTTACGAGAGATTCTAAAGTTAAAGCAATAGAATCGTCTTCGTTATGAGCAGGAATAATAATGTAGAAATTCATTTAAAACTGAAATGTAAATACATAATTTCAAAGCTAAAGAAAACGAATTGAAATTTTGAATATAAGATTTGGAATTTACACTCTTTCCGCATAAACGATATAATATCTTGGTGTAATCAAACGAAGGATTGGTCTGATGCCAATCTTTTTTGTGGGATTTGTCCATTTTTCAGTAGCAATAATTTTCCAACCAGCTTTTTCTAATAGCCAATCAAATTGCCAATCTTCAAATTCGTGATAATGTCGATCTCGCATATCTGTTTTACTTCGGTAAGCTGAAGCAAACCATAATTTAAGCGGAATACTTACAACAATTTTATTTGCTTTAATTGATTTTAAAACCGTAAAAGGAGAGAGAAGATGCTCGAAAATTTCAAAAGCAGTGACAACATCTGCATTGGAGTTTTCTATTTCAGATGTATCTAAATCTAAATCAATACCTGAAGTGTTTTTAACAGAATATCCATTGGTTTTTAAAATCTCAGATAAGGGATTTTTAACACCTAAGTCTAATATTGTTTCTGAAGTTTTTACATAGTGTTTTAAAAATTGAACAGTATGTTTAAAGCGTTTATTTGGAAAGCTGTTTTCGTACATCAATCTGAAATGTTATCATAAGAGGTTTTAATACCTTTTATTAATGCTGAACTAAACCCTTGGTGTTCCATTTCATTTAAACCAGCAATTGTACAACCTTTTGGCGTTGTGACTTTGTCTATTTCAGCTTCTGGATGATTTCCTTTTTGCAGTAATAATTCACTAGCACCTTTAACGGTTTGTGTTGCGATTTTAGTAGCTGTCTTTGCATCAAAACCAATTTCAATTCCACCTTGAATCATACCTCTAATAAAACGAAGTACGTAAGCAATTCCGCAAGCACCTAAAACGGTTGCAGCATCCATCAAGTGTTCGTTTATGCTTATGGTTTCACCTAAAGCATTAAAAATTGAAGTGACTCTTTTTGTGTCTTCTTCTGAAGCATTATGTGATGCAATGCACGTTATAGATTCATTAACTGAAGCTGCTGTATTTGGCATTGCTCTAAATACTATTGGAGACGTTTGTAATAAGTTGTTAATTGCCTCTATTGAGAAATCGCTTACTACAGAAATTATTAAATGCTCACTTGAAATATAAGATGAAATTTCCTTTAAAACAGATTCTATGATATACGGCTTAACAGCAATAATTATAATTTGAGATGTTTTTACAGCATCAATATTACTAGAGGAGATTACAACACCTTGATCTTTATAAGGTGATAATAATTCGGTTTTATGTCTAGTTATAGTCAGATTTGAAGGTTTAAAATCTTCAGTTAGTAAACCAGAAGCAATGGCTTGACCTAAGTTTCCTCCACCAATGATTGCAATTTTTTTATTCATTTTAATGTTTGTAAACTATGGTGTTAATATTCATACCAGCACCAACACTAGCAAACATAATTACATCTCCTTTGTTTATTTCTTGATCTTTAAGTCGACCTTTTAAAATCATATCATACAGTGTAGGTACAGTTGCTACACTTGAATTTCCTAGCGTGTTTATAGTCATTGGCATTATGCCTTTTGGCATTTCCATGTTGTGAAGTTTATAAAAGCGCTTAACAATAGCTTCGTCCATCTTTTCATTAGCTTGATGAATCAATATTTTTTTGACATCATGTATAGAGTAACCACTTTTGTCTAAACATGTTTTTAAGGCTAAAGGCACATTGTTTAACGCAAATTCATAAATCTTACGACCATACATTTTAATATACCTACGTTGGTCTGTAATTTCAGGATGATTGGTTTTTCCGAAGTAGATGAAATGAGCTTCATCATAGGTAAATGTTGCAGATTCATGAGCTATAATTCCACCATCTTCATTAGTCTCTTCAATAATAGCTGCGCCTGCACCATCACTATAAATCATTGAGTCACGATCATGTTTGTCGACAACACGAGATAAGGTTTCAGTACCAATAACTAGGCATCGTTTTGCTATACCTGATGAAATAAAAGCATTTGCTTGAATTACACCTTCTATCCATCCTGGACATCCAAAGAGTAAATCATAGCCAACACATTTAGGGTTTTTAATTTTTAATAAATGTTTTACTCTAGAAGCTATACTTGGTACAGTATCACTTTGTTCAGCATCGGGTTTTACGTCCCCATAATTGTGAGCAACAATAATATAATCTAAGGTTTCTTTATCAATTTTTGCATCAGCAATTGCTTTTTCTGCAGCAAAAAAACCAATATCAGAATTTAAAAACTCTGGTTTTACATAACGCCTTTCCTGAATTCCTGTAATAGCTTTAAATTTATCAACAATAACTTCATTTGGGCTATTTATTGCAGAGCCATCAGCATTAAGAAACTCGTGATTATAAAAATCTTCGTTCTTTTCAATACGACTAGGAATGAAACTTCCTGTTCCTGTAATCTTTACACTCATAAAATGTTATATCTAATTTCGAGCCATAACTATTAAAAGGCAATATACTAACATTTAATGAGACGCTAATATTTTGCCTTTTATTTTTACGATGTTCAACAGCTTTAATTAAGCTTCCATATAAGCTTCAATTGGAGCGCATGTACAAATTAAATTTCGATCACCATAAGCATCGTCAACACGACGAACACTTGGCCAAAATTTATTATCTCTTACATAGTCTAATGGGAAAGCAGCTTGCTGACGCGTATAAGGTAGTAGCCATTCATCATTAGTTATCATACTCATCGTGTGAGGAGCATTTTTTAATATGTTATTATTGTCGTCTTTTGATACACTATCAATTTCATGTCTAATTGAAACCATAGCATCGCAAAAACGATCCATTTCTTGTTTGCTTTCACTTTCTGTAGGTTCAATCATCATAGTTCCTGCAACAGGAAACGATACTGTTGGTGCGTGAAAACCATAATCCATTAATCGTTTTGCTATATCTACAACTTCGATACCATTTGCTTTAAAAGGTCTGCAATCGATAATCATTTCGTGAGCAGCACGACCAAGTTCTCCAGAAAACAAAGTTTCGTAAGCACCTTCTAAACGTTTTTTGATATAGTTAGCATTAAGAATGGCAACTTCTGTAGAACGTTTTAATCCTGATGTGCCTAACATTTTAATGTATCCATAAGAAATTAAACACACTAAAGCCGAACCAAAAGGAGCTGCTGAAATTGCTGATATGGCTTGGTCGCCTCCAGTTTTAATTAAAGTATTACCTGGTAAAAAAGGAACCAATTGTTTTGCAACGCAAATTGGTCCAACTCCTGGTCCACCACCTCCATGAGGAATAGCAAAGGTTTTGTGTAAGTTAAGGTGGCAAACGTCTGCGCCAATACTTCCAGGATTAGTTAATCCTACTTGTGCATTCATATTTGCGCCATCCATATAAACTTGACCACCATTATCATGAATGATTTGTGTAATATCTTTTATAGAAGCTTCATAAACACCGTGTGTTGAAGGGTAAGTTACCATTAGAGCTCCAAGATTATCTTTGTGTAACTCAGCTTTTTCTCTTAAATCGTCTACATCAATATTTCCTTCTTCAGTAGATTTTGTAACAACTACTTTCATTCCAGCCATAACAGCACTTGCTGGATTTGTTCCATGTGCTGATGATGGAATAATACAAATATTTCTGTGTTGTTCACCTCTAGATTCGTGGTAAGCACGTATGACCATTAATCCTGCAAACTCACCTTGAGCTCCAGAGTTAGGTTGTAAAGATGTACCAGCAAAACCTGTAATTTCAGTAAGTTGATCTTCTAATTCTTTTAAAACAGTTAAATAGCCTTTAGCTTGCTCAATTGGCACAAACGGATGAATTTTTCCCCATTTAAACCAGCTTAATGGTAGCATTTCAGAAGCTGCATTAAGTTTCATAGTACATGAACCCAAGGAAATCATAGAATGATTTAAAGCTAAATCTTTACGCTCTAAATATTTGATGTAACGCATTAATTCTGTTTCAGAATGATGTGAATTAAATACAGGTTCTTCTAAAAATGTCGTTTGTCTTCTAAGTTGATTGTTGATTGCGTTTTCTTCAGAAACATGCGTTATCTTAAGAGTTTTTTTGTTTGATATTTTTGCAAAAACGGCTATTATTTCATTAAGTTCTCCAAGGGTTGTCGGTTCATTTATTGATAAGACAACATCATTGTCACTTGGATAATGAAAGTTTATTTTTTTACTTTCAGCTTCCGCTTTTATGGCTTTAGCATCTGCTTTTATATGTAATGTGTCAAAAAACGAATTGTTAATCTGTTCAAATCCTAATTGTTGAATTGCATGTGATAGAGCAACGGCTTTATTATGGATCTTATTGGCAATAAATGTCAGACCTTTTGGACCATGATAAACAGTGTACATACCAGCCATTACAGCTAATAAAACCTGAGCGGTACAAATATTAGAGGTTGCTTTATCACGTTTGATATGTTGTTCACGAGTTTGTAAAGCCATTCGTAAAGCTCTATTTCCGTTTGCATCTTTGGTAACTCCAATAATACGACCAGGAATATCTCTTTTATAAACTTCTTTTGTGGCAAAATATGCAGCATGTGGACCACCATAACCCATTGGAATACCAAAACGTTGTGTGGTTCCAACAACTACATCAGCACCAAATTTCCCAGGAGCTTCAAGTTTAATTAAGCTCATGATGTCTGCTGCAATTGCAACTTTAATGCGAGATGCATTTGCTTTTTCGATAAAGGATTTAATATCAGTTATCTGACCATATTTCCCTGGATATTGTAAAATAGCACCAAAGTAATCTTCAGAGAAATTAAATGTTTCTTCTTTATCAATAACTAATTCAATTCCTACTGGAGTTGCTCTTGTTAGTAATAAAGATAATGTTTGAGGAAGAATATTTTCAGAAACAAAGAATTTATTTATTCCTGCTTTTTTTTGATCTCGTTCTCTAACGGCAAATAATAAACTCATGGCTTCAGCAGCAGCTGTGCTTTCATCTAAAAGAGAAGCGTTAGCAATTTCCATTCCAGTGAGATCAGTCACCATCGTTTGGAAATTTAATAAGGCTTCTAAGCGACCTTGAGCAATTTCAGCTTGGTAAGGCGTGTAAGCTGTATACCAACCTGGATTTTCTAAAATATTACGCTGAATTACTGCAGGCATAATGGTTGGGTGATATCCTAAGCCAATATAAGTATTGAATACTTTATTTTTCTTTGAAAGATCATATATATGAAGCAAATACTCTTGCTCACTCATTGGTTTATCTAGATTTAATTCTGACTTTAAACGAATGCCGTCAGGAAGTGTTTCATGGATTAATTGCTCCATAGAATCCACACCAATCGTTTGTAACATTTGTTTTTGATCTGCTTCTCTCGGACCAATATGACGAAGTGAAAAATCTTCTGTATTCATTAAATTAGAGTATTTGAATTGTGTTTTGTTTTAGCAAAATTAAGCAATTATTGATCTTTTAGTGTTAACGTAAATGAAACTTTTCAACCATTTGAATCGGTTATTAACAGTTTGTCTATTTTTGTATTATGCGTGCTTTAAAAACGATTTTCGATTTTTATATCAATAGTAGTATTCATGTGGCTTTGGCTGTTGTAACTATGACTTACATTACTTATTTAGAGTTTGCTGTTTCTGTTGATTTAATTGTGCTTAGCTTTATTGGTTTTGCATCTATAACAGGCTATAATTTTGTTAAGTACTTTGGATTGGCAAAGTTTCACCACAGAAGTTTGTCTAGTAAATTAAAGGCCATACAGATGTTTTCATTATTCAGCTTTTTAGTGATGTGTTACTTTGCATTACAATTAAACACTACAACTATAATTGCTGTTTTGATTTTTGGGTTGGTAACGTTTTTATATGCAATTCCGCTATTGCCTAACCGTTTTTTTGTTGATCAAAAGAAGCAGTTAAGGAGTATTAGTGGTCTTAAAATCTATATTATAGCACTAGTTTGGTCTGGTGTAACTGTATTTTTACCCTTAATTAATCGTGAGTTTGAAATACATGGCGATGTTATTGTAAGTGCAATTCAACGTTTTGTTTTTGTTTTTGTTTTAATGCTGCCTTTTGAGATTAGAGATTTAAACTTTGATAGTTTGAAATTGGCTACAATTCCACAAAAAATAGGAGTGCGGCGAACTAAAGTAATTGGAGTATTATCGTCGTTTTTAATTCTGATTATAGAATATTTTAAAAATGATATTAATAGTAGTCATTTAATATCTTTAACTTTAATTAGTCTAATATTGTTGTTGCTTCTTGTTTTTTCAACCAAACAACAAGGTAAGTATTATA